>ERZ772977.748-NODE-748-length-19243-cov-5.451689_pt1 | contig 19243 bp, 14 predicted proteins | sample MGYA00511131_ERZ772977 | MGnify/ENA primary metagenome ERZ772977 (study PRJEB29015, sample SAMEA2737935) | human oral metagenome | biome: human oral; feature: human-associated habitat; material: dental | place: China | collected 2151 ...
GCGAACGAGAAATTATGAAATTTGCAGGCAGCTCACAGTTTAAGGTGACCGCCATCTTCATCCACGACAATCAAGAATTCAAGGCCGAGCTCAACCAAAAATTTGATTCCGAAGAGGCCGCGCATGAGTTCTTAAATAGTCTCAAGCCAGCCACATTCACCGTCAGCGATATCTCAAAAACGCCTGGCACCCGCAACCCAGCCGCACCGTTTACGACCTCAACTCTGCAGCAAGAGGCCAACTCTAAACTTGGTTTTAGCTCCAAAGCTACCATGGCGTCGGCCCAACGGCTCTACCAAGACGGTAAAATCACCTACATGCGTACCGACTCGGTCAATTTGAGCGGGCAGGCCATCGCCAGCGCGACTGATTTCATCAAGCGGTTGTACGGCCCGGATTATTCAACTGTGCGCAAATTCAAAACCAAATCCGCCTCCGCCCAAGAAGCCCACGAGGCCATCCGCCCGACCGATATCACCCGCGAAACCGTCACCTCCAACGAGTATGACCAAAAACTCTACGACCTCATTCGCCGCCGCACTCTGGCATCACAAATGTCGGCAGCCAAATTAGAGAAGACGACAATTTCCATAGATATCCAAGAAAACGACAAGTTACATTTTGAAGCCAAAGGCGAAGTCATCACTTTTGACGGCTTCTTGCGTGTCTATGGCGGCGGCAAAGACGAAATCTTGCCAAAACTCCACTCTGGCGACACACTCGAAACCCACGACATCACCGCCCGCCAGACCTTCGCCCGACCACCAGCCCGCTATACCGAAGGCTCACTGGTCAAGAAGCTTGAAGACCTCGGCATTGGCCGGCCAAGCACCTATGCCACCATCATCGACACCGTACAGACCCGCGGCTACGTCGAAAAAGGCGACAGTGAAGGCCAGCCGCGCGACGTCGTCATCCTCAGCTACAACGGCGAAGAAGTCAGCCGCGACGTCGTCCAGGAAAAAACCGGTTCCACCCGCGGCAAGCTCATCCCAACACCGAGCGGGGAACTGATCGCCGACTTTTTAACCGACCATTTCACGCAAATCGTTGACTATGATTTCACCGCCGATGTCGAAACTGAATTTGATAAAATTGCCGCCGCCGAGCTGGCTAAAAGCGCCATGCTTCACGGATTTTACACGCCGTTTCACAAATTAATCGAACAGTCAGGCGGCATCGACCGCAGTAAAGTCGGCGCTAACCGTGAAGTCGGCATCGATCCAAAATCCGGCAAACCAATCCTGGCGCGCTTTGGACGCTTTGGCCCCATGCTGCAGCTGGGCACCACTGATGACGAGGACAAGCCACGCTTTGCGCCGCTGCCAAAAGGCGCGAAAATTGAAACCGTCACCTTAGAACAAGCACTAGAAATGTTCAAATTGCCGCGCGTCGTTGGCCAAACCGAAGACGGGCAAGACATCAAAGCCAACATTGGCCGCTTTGGCCCGTACATCCAAGTTGGTAAGCTCTTCGTCTCTATCAAGCCTGAAGATCCGCATACCATCACTCTGGAGAAAGCCCGCGAACTCTACGCCGCCAAACTCCAGGCCGAAGCCGAGAAAAACATCGCTGACTTTGGTGATGGCGTCAAAATCCTCAACGGTCGCTTTGGCCCATATATCACCGACGGCAGTAAAAATGCCAAAATTCCTAAGGGCACCGATCCAAAAACCATCACCCATGAAAAGGCACTGGAATTGTTAAGTAAAACAGCTACAAAACCAACCCGTAAGCGAACAACTAAGAAAAAATAGCGATATTTTCTATACTATCCAACAATTTTGGATAATAAAAACTCTCACATCATCTATTGCAAAAATAGTAAAATACATGCTATAATTTATATGAACAATTATAGCATTTACCTATTGACATTTATCAAATGCAATTGTATAATTAAAAACATATTTTAATCAATGTAACCTGTGGTGAGGCAGAGAGGATTTTCCTAATAGCATGAACGAGACAGTAAAAACCGAAAGAATCGACAACTTAAATTCTGCCATTGATACTATTATTTCCAAAATACCGCAAGAGCGCGAAAGGGAAATCATCTCTCGACGATTCGGCTTGTCTGACAGGAAGGAAACGCTAGAAATGATTGGTGATATGTTCGGCATCACCCGCGAGCGAGTTCGTCAGCTGGAAAAGTCTATCCTAACACGACTTAGAGTTGCTGTTAGCGAAGGAACCCTACCGTCAGTTACTGCTATAGAAAAGGAAATAACCTCAAGCCTATCAGAAATGGGTCGAGTAGCCCGTATACAAGATTTAGCATCACATTTCCTGGGCAAGGAGGCCTCATCAATTGACCGCTCTCGTGTAGCGTTTATCGGAGAGTTGGCGGAAAATATCACTATCATCACAGAAAATGACGACTACTATCAAGCGGCAGCCATTGACACTCTGGGCAACGAAAAGCAAGTTAAAGTAAGAGTTGAAGAAGTTGTTAAGACGATTAAAAAACATGGCGAGCCAATCACTGCGGAAGATCTACATAAAAAATTAGACTACGAACATCCATCAAATATTGCAGCATTGGCTACTGTTAGTAAAAAATTAGCTAATCTACACAATCAATGGGGACTAGCTAAATGGCCATCAGTTAACCCAAAGAACATCCGCGATAAAATCTATGTCGTTCTTGACACCAACGGCTCACCGATGCACTTTTCTGACATTGCCAAAGGTATTCGAGACAGCGAGTTTAACCGACGAAGCGTTACTACTCAGGCGATTCACAATGAACTTATTAAAGATAGTCGATTTGTGCTGATTGGGCGTGGTATTTATGCACTGGCCAGCTGGGGATATAGTCGCGGTACCGTCTCTGATATTATTACCGATATCTTGAAAAATTCTGAGTCTCCTTTGCACCGTGATGAAATTGTTCGTCAAGTCCTTGATAAGCGGCAGGTTAAAGAAACTACTATTCTACTCAACCTTCAATCAAAACCGCAGTTCAAGCGTGTCGCGAAAGCTACTTACGTTTTTGACGAAGCCGTTTAAGCTAAGTTGCAAACTTCTTTCAGAGGTGAGATAATTTACATATCATGCAGATTATTTCTTGGATTATTGGTACGTTATTACAATGGTATGTTTGGATGCCAATCGTAGCAGTTCTGGTATTTCTGACGTGGCGAAATTATCGAAGAATCGAAGAATTTACTCCTATTGAGAGCGTACTATTAGTTCTGGAAATCCCACGGACCAATGATAAACAAGAGTTAGCCGCCGAGCAGCTGTTTGCCTCACTCCACGGCATCTTACGTGACAATAAAGAACTGCGCCTATCTGGTGGACAGCAGGAGCATATTAGTTTTGAGATTGCCTCGGTTAATGGTCAAATTCGCTTCTATGTTTGGGTGCCAAAAACTCTGCAAAGTTTCGTCGAGGGTCAAATTTACTCGCAATATCCAACCGTCCAAATTCATCAAGCCAACGAAGATTATACCGAGCATGAGCGTGATCACGAGGTTGCGTATTCAACCGAACTGACCTTAACTACGGATGAGTTTTTACCAATTCGCACCTTTCAGAATTTTGAGGTTGACCCGCTAGCTGGTGTTACCGGCACACTTGCCAAATTAGAAACTACCGGAGAAGAGCTATGGATTCAAGTGCTAGCTCGACCAATTCCTGATGATTGGCAACATGCTGCCGACAGATATATAAATAACATAAAAAGCGGACGCGGCTTATCACTGCCGGGGCTCGGTGGTAGCATGCAGTGGATAGTCGGGATACTTGGCGCACTCTGGCAACCACCGGAGCAGGGAGTTGGTCAGTCAACAGCTGTTGAGTTGTCAGACCGCGATAAAACTCGCATTTCTGAAGCGGAAAAAAAGGCGACAAAGCTTGGCTATGAGGTAAAGATACGACTGGTTTACATGGGCGAAAGTAACACCAACGCAAAGCTCCGCATGCAAGCTCTGGTCGGTACATTTAAGCAATTCAACTCAACCAACCTCAACGGCTTTCGAGCAGTCAAGGGTGCATTCGGTAAAGAATTCTTGGAGAAATATCGTAAGCGAGCATTTTATGGCGACGGCTTTATCTTAAACATTGAAGAACTAGCTTCTGTCTTTCACCTACCACACACCAATGTTGAAACACCGAATATTGTCTGGGCTAGTGCCAAAACCGCCGAACCGCCATCTAAATTGCCAGTCTTAACCGGTAACGACGCCAATGACGACCAAATCTCTGCCTTTGGAGTCACCAACTTCCGCGGCATTAGTCATCAATTCGGCATGCTACGCTACGACCGCTCACGCCACGTTTACATTATCGGGCAAACTGGCGCCGGAAAAAGCGGACTGCTGGAATTATTCGCCCTCAGCGATATCTTCCATAATCAAGGTTACGCCATCATTGACCCACACGGTGACTTCGCTATTAACAACATGAAGTTCATACCGGGCTCACGGCTAAATGACGTCATCTATTTCAACCCAGCCGACACCGCTTACCCCTTAGGATTCAATCCGCTAGAAGTCACTAATCCCAACCAAAAAACCAATATTTCATCAGAAGTGATTGGCGTCCTGAAGCGCATGTTCGGCGATTCGTGGGGTCCGCGGCTGGAATACATTTTACGCTACACTATTCTGGCGCTACTTGACCGACCAGAAACCACCATGCTTGATATTACTCGCATGCTAACAGATAAAGAATTCCGCAAAGAGACGCTGGGCTATTGTCGCGACACTGTGGTTTTGCAGTTCTGGAATGTCGAATTTGCCAGCTGGAACGATAAATTTGTCGCTGAAGCAATCGCACCGGTGCTGAATAAAGTTGGCGCCTTTACCGCCAACCCAATCATCCGCAACATCATTGGTCAACCCAAATCCACCTTCAATATCCGCCAGATCATGGACGAAGGCAAAATCCTCATCGTTAATTTATCGAAGGGCTTAATTGGCGAAGACAACGCCGCCATTCTGGGATCCTTCCTAGTCACAAAAATTCAGCTCGCTGCCATGTCACGCTCAGACATTCCTGACGTTCGCGATCGTCGTCCGTTCTATCTTTATGTTGATGAGTTCCAGAATTTTGCCACTGATTCATTTGCCACGATCTTATCCGAAGCTCGCAAATACGGTCTTAATCTGACTGTCGCCAATCAGTATATTTCCCAAATGAGTGAAACCGTTCGTGACGCCGTTTTTGGTAACGTTGGCACCATGATTTCTTTCCGCGTTTCTGCCGATGACGCACCGATCCTAGCTAAACAGTTTGAGCCGAACTTTGAATCAATTGACCTACTACAGATGCACAATCGTAATTTTGTTATCAATATGGTGATCGGCGGCGAAAAAACTCCCGCATTTTCAGCGCGCAGCCTGGAGCTTCCACCATCTCAGGCGGACAATACGCCACATATCATCGAACATTCAAGGCGTATGTATTCGAAGAGCAGGGAAGATGTTGAGAGAGAAATTAGCGCCATTATCACGCCAAAAAGAAATCAGAAGAAGCAGGCTGCCCCACAGCCGAATCCGCAGAACAATAGTCAGCCAAATAAAGCACAGCCTTCTGCAAATAGCGGGGAGGTTGTCCTGCAAATTCGTGGCAATAGTGGGTTAGATAAGCCTAAGTCATCGTCAGAAGCTGCAACCACACTTGAATCAACCACAACCACCACGTCAAAAAGACGACGCCGACGACGGAAAAAGAATGCCACTCAATAAATTATTGAACTCTAGTTATAATAACGCCACTGGCGGATATCAGCATTATAAACATCAGTTATCCGCGGAGAAATCAGCGTAGAGACGGGACCCGACGGAACTGAAACCGCATTATTTTTAGTCAAAAAAGTAAGTAGCTTCTGATTCTGATAACGCAATCCTTTCGGTAAAGGCTGACTCATCACAGCATCAGCATTTGGCGCTGACAGCACAAAACCCCACTCACCAAATGACGGCACATTCACCGAGAACGCCACTATGTGTCGCCCCGAATGAGCAGATTTCATGGTATTTGCCACCATATAAAAAGCCTGCGGAGAAAAGAACGAAGAAGTTGCTTGCGTTACCATTACGCCATGCTCTGTTAAAATATTGCCGACCTGACGATACAGCTGCTCGGAATAGAGCTTAGCTAGCCGCTCATTCGAAGGGTCAACTAAATCAATCAACACAACATCATATTTATCCTGCGTCGAAAAAGCAAATTGAAAAGCATCTTGATTAACAATATTAACGCGAGAATCATGAAGTGAACGCTGATTAATGTCAGCTAGCAGATGATTAGTTTTTGCTAAATTAGTCATCGACTCGTCAATGTCAACCAGAGTAACACGCTCGACGCTCGGGTATTTCAACACGTCGCGCGTCAACAGACCATCACCGCCGCCCATAATCAGCACTCGCTTTGGACTGGCGACCGAGGACAGGGCAGAGGCAGACAAAGTCTCGTGATAGCGCGCCTCATCCAGACTAGAAAATTGCAAATTGTGGTTTAAAAATAACCTGGTGTCTTTCTTATACCTGGTTAGTACAATTTTCTGATATGGAGTTTGCTTCTGAAACATTACCGTATCTTTATAAGTCCGCTTATCAATTGCGTTTTCAATCTCTGTCGCATAAACAAACAGTCCAGACAAAACTATTGTTGCTACAATACTAACTATCATCACAACCCTAGAAGCTTTCATCTGCCTTAAAATCAATACGGCCACAGCGATATTCAACGCCGCTACCAGATAAGCACTGCGCATCAAACCAAGATGAGGCAACATAATCAGAGGAAATAATAAGGACGCCACTAACGCACCAAAATAATCAAGCGCTAGAATCTTACTAAATAACCTAACTGATGATTTGCGACCAAATTTCTGAAACATCTTCACTAGAAGTGGAATTTCCAGACCAATACAAATGCCTATCGCTAGGCTGATAATTGCAAAAATAACCCAGTGCAGTCGCGTAAAAACAAATCCCGTATACATCAAAAGCACCGAATTACCACCAATTAGCCCTAGAACAATCTCGTTGGTTGCAAAACTGGTCGCTGGATGTATTTTAATGTAATTAACCAGCAGCGAACCAATGCCCATTCCAAATAAGGTTACGCCAGTCGCCAAACTAAAGCTTAAGATCGAATCTCCGACCAAGTAAGATGCAGCCGCACCCAAAATTAATTCATATATAATGCCGCCAATCGCCACTAATATCGCCGCCGCAAATAAAGACACTTGCTCACGTTTATGCATTTCAAATCGCGGCACTAGAATATCCTACTTTCCAAATCCGCCACTACTGCCGCCATAAACACCACGCGCTCCGCCACCATGCCCATCGCTGGAGCTATTATCCAAAAATGTAAATATAACAGCAGTGGCAATAAACACTATAAATATAATCATCCACCAATTAATCGGCGTAATTGTCCTGCCGAATATTCGCTTTTGCTCTTTAGAGTCTAGCTTCACTTTACGATAAGCATCATACTCACGATTATTATACTTCTCAATAGTAATTAGCTGGCGCCCCTTCGGCGCTTTACTGTCCCGCAGTGTAGCGTAAGCCATCATTTCTTTTGGGAAAACTTGATAGGTGTTTTTACCTTTAATATTCACAATTTCGCCCACGCCAACTTCATCAACAACTACAACATGATCCGTTCCGTCATGCTCGGAAAGAGTAAAAGATTGACCTTTTTTTAGCTGCTGCGGATCAATTGACCTAGTAAACCGAATTGGCTCATATAAAGATACAACCTCGTCACTGTGGTCATACTCAACCCAAGTATCATAATCAGCTAGGCCAGTGATTTCCCATTCTTCCCAGTAGTAAAAGCGTTTATCTTTCTCACTCCACTCACGAAACAGCAAGCAGCCAACCACTCGTAGATTTGTCTTCTTTCCAGTCAAAATCTGGTTAATCTTCAGGCGTGCCTTAGTACGTTTCATATTATAAATCCACCTTTTTCATAGTTATGTCTTCGGCCGCTAGTTCCTGACCGACCAATTCTTTTATTTGTTGAATAGTGACATCATTCAAGGGTTTACAAGTAGTCATTGATATATAGGCAGCGCCACTTTCCGGCCATGTGTGAACTGCAATATGCGATTCAGACAAAAGCAGAGCAGAGCTAACCCCCTGCGGCGAGAACTGATGAGTTACCGACTCTAATGGGTGTAAGCTAGCCGCCTCGGCAATGTCGCGCATTAGTTTTTGCAACCCATCTGCATCATCAAGCAGGGCAGAGTTAGATCCGCTCACCTTAACGGCGATAGATTGTATCCCAGATGTGTTCATATTAGTAATTATAGCACTATTTAACCACAGTAATATGCTACAATGAGTTCATGGAAACACTTATGTTTATAATAGCTGTAGTTATCGTAATTTTTATTATAGGGTTGGGAAAAATAAATGATAGAGGTTCAATTAAAAAATACACAAAGAGGGAATACAGATATACTAAAAAATCCTGTGTAATTACAGAAAATGAACTGTCATTCTACAAAACCCTGCAAGAAGCCGTAAGTGGATGTGTAATTATACCCCAAGCCCACTTAAGTATGTTCTTGGAGCACAGAATAAAAGGGCAGAGTTGGAATGGGGCGCTTAACAAGATAGATAGAAAATCAATAGACTTCTTAATCTGCACCAATGATATGTCTCCTCTTATAGCAGTAGAGCTTGACGACAGCACGCACAACCAGCCAAGGCGTAAAGAACGTGATAATTTCGTTAATTCAATCATCAGTGACGCAGGCATCCCCCTATTGCGCTTCAGAACTAACGAATGGAACAGTGATCTAATCAAGCAGAGAATTGCACAAGCTTTTCAAAAATAAGCTGATAAATAACAGAACAAAATACGAACTAATTATTTACGATTTTCAAGGAAGCGTCAAAGTAAATCCTAAACACGCGCCATAACAAATATCGCAATATAAAACCTACATACGGCTATAATAATCAATCACGCAAACGATCCATAAATCCGCCATAAAAGAACACATCAGATAGCCCAAGCAGGGTCCATCAGTAGACAGGACACAAGACAAGAAGAGTAGTTGCAGATTTATAAAATAGAATAAATTTGCACCAAAAAAGACGATAAGAGTAATCATGTTTTAGATATAGTCCTAATGTCGCACAATGCACATTTTACGTAATAATAAATACACGCCCAACATGAGTATACATGTGTCCATTGATGTATCCACACTCTATAAATATTACAATTATTTGCCCAAAATAGTCAGGGGACTTCACATAGACCATGTTACACAACAAGCTAAATAAAACTCACCAACAAACACGAACTTAAAATATTCATTTACCTAAAAGCACCCGCCACAAATGCCACATTGATATTTTTACATCACTGTATCATCCAATAAATATCACATACGGTTTGTTTACAAGTTTTCCACATATGATTTTGATTATTTGACATTTTGCTATTTTTATTTCCCCGCTCCCCCAACTTGCTGTGTCTCAATTATTTGACTTTTGCATATTTTGATATTATTATATATAATTTTTATATAGCCAAAATAGAACAAAAAGAGAACTTACTCTATCCAAAAGAGAAGTTAACTACTCTATTTATAGAAAGACCGCTGGTCTACCCTAACATCTATATAGCCTGACGATTGACCATTCTTATCTAAATATCCCAGAGTTACTATTGCCTGCCTTACCTGAGAGCGGGCAGATCTATCAACAGTCATTCTTATCTGAGACTCCCTGCCCTCAACCTTAAACCAGACTTGACGCACAGTATTCGCTGGTAAAATAGCTTCCGATACCTTCAGCTTATGTTGCGAGAATTCAGACACAGCCTGCCCTAGAAAACTTAAAAATTGCCGATTTATAACCTCTTGGCCACCCCGAGTAGGTAATCCACTTTCGTCACGAACCGCAACTGTAGGCGGGTTAAAATAATTCTGCTCAAACGTAACACCACCATCATCAACAAAATAAACTTTATTTCCAGAAGACCACTGAGCTACTGGCTGACGAAAAGTTAACTTAGCGGCTGAACGCGCCAAGAAATCACCCTCCACACGAATAGTTTTTACTTCAGGAGCTTTCTGTAAGAAAAACTGCCTCAAATCATTATTGTTCAGAAAAAACCTAAACCGCTCAGCTGGATGGGCATTGTAATATTCGTTAAGAACACTGGCGTATTTACCAGAATTGCTAGAACTTTTAGCGTCGGGAGTCTGAATGGAGATACTAATTGTCAGCTGAAACAATAAAAATACCACGACAGCCAGACACACTGCAGTTATAAATAATTTCTGCATCATATGACGACGTTTTTTTACTAGATTATGCGCCTCAAGCCGTTCAGAGGCCTCTAGCGGTGAAATCGTCTGGCGACTATTAAGAGTTCTGTTTCGGCGGTATGACTGCGTCGGTAGATTATCGTAATTCTCAGCCTGCCGACGAGCAGCAATCTCTCGACGACTTAAATTTTTATCAGATTTCTTTTGAGAAAAAGATAATTTCACCTTCGCCTGCCCTGTCTTCGTATAGTAGTCAGAATAATCTTCACCATATCTTTGGCCGCATCAGGCTTAGCAAACTTGCCAAAATTATCGCCTAAACCCTTAAGAATCTTCTGCGATTTCAATACACCAATAATCTTACGTGCCAAAATTCGATTGTCCTTATCTAGCTCGTCCTCTGAAACTATCAAAGCAGCCAATGTGTCCTGATACACCTTGGCATTCTTTAGCTGATGACCACCTGTCAGACGGCCGTTAGGGATAATCACAGTAGGTTTATGAAGCGCGGCCAACTCCAGAAGAGTAGTCGCCCCCGCCCTAGTTACAACTATATCTGCTGCTGCCAAAACTTCAGCCATACCATTATGAACAAAGGCTTGAAGGCGCCATCCACTGCGCTCATCAGTCTGCTTAAGAATTTCTTCGTATTGCTGGTTGCCAGATATTAAAAACACCGAAGCCTCAGCTAAGAGATCTTCCCTGATTGCTAAAATTGCAGAATTAATACGCCTAGCCCCCAGTCCGCCGCCAGTAACAACGACCAGCGGCCTGTTAATATCAAAGCCTAATTTCGCCTTCAATTTTTGCCGCTCGGCCTCAGAATAAGGACGAAATTCTGGCGCCACTGGTATACCAACATACGACGCTTTTTCAGGAGGATAATTGTAATATTCGAGGGGCGCACCAGTACCAATAGCTTTTGCAAATGGACTAAGTAGGCGATTAGTTAACCCCGGATGAGCATCAGAGTCATGCAAGACTAACGGGATTCGCAACAGCCTCGCAGCATAACCTACAGGCAAACAAACGTAACCACCTTTTATAAAAATAACATCCGGCCGCCAGGCTATTAGCTTAAATAAGCTTTGGAAAAATCCGACAATCACCTTAAAGCCGTCACGAAGATTTGGTAGTAATATTGATGGGTGTAAATGGAAAGACAGACTCTTACCATGATATCGCCGCAGTTTCCCAGCAGTAATCAGCTCAACTGGAATAGTGTCGTCAAATTTAGCAAAAATCCCACGTGCGCTGGCGCCAAACTTTTTGTCACACCAAAAACGGAGCTCGTGATCACCAGTCTTTTGTAATTCCCTAAATACGGCTACCACTGGCGTAACGTGTCCGCCTGAGCCACCGCCGACCGCTAAGATCTTGGCCACCTTCACCCTCCTCTAATACTTTATGTGACGTATACTTGGAAATTTGAAAAACTAAACCGAGTGCCGCAGCAATAAACAGCATGCTTGTGCCACCATAACTTAATAATGGCAAAGGAATTCCTGTTAGCGGCATTAGTCCTGTCATTGCAGCAATATTTAAAACTACATGTGAAACAATCCAGCCAAAGATCCCAGCCACAATCAACCTCAAAGTCGTATCTGGTAGCCGTGCCGCTACGTGTAAAATCGATAATAGCAGCGCAGCGAATAACGCCAATATAGCCATCAGACCAACAAAACCAAAAGTCTCTCCCATAACGGCAAAGATTGAGTCGTTAATCGCTTCTGGAAGATATCCGGTCGCCTGAACACTTTTGCCAATACCAAGCCCCAGAAGACCTCCCGAACCAATTGCGATTCTAGCCTGCTGGATGTGATAATTTTTATCCTCTTGACCACTTGCGGTTTTATGACTATCACCCTGAATAAATGTCATAACCCGCTCAATTCGGTGCGGTGAGGTAAATATCAATACTAACCCACAAAATGCCACCACTCCTAAAATCTTACCAATTATTTTCCAATCCACACCAGATACTATTATCATTGATAACACTATGGCTATCAAAGACACGCCAGTACCTAAGTCTTTTTGTAAAACCACAATCATCAGCAGCGAAATTGCAGAAATAACCCCAACCGGAACGAGTGTTTCATGAAAATCATTTATTTTCCCTTGAGAAGCGCGCCGCCCCAAAAATCCCGCCAAGAATAATAGAATGCCATATTTCAATAATTCTGACGGCTGAAAACTACCCAGTCCACCCAAATAAAACCATCTATACGCGCCGTTAGTTTCTTTGGCCAATGACAAATGTAGCAGCGAGCCCAGCAAAAACAACAAGACGCACGACAGGAATCCCGCCCAAAGAACATATTTTGAACGCTCGCCCGTAAACCACTTATACGGTACAAAATAAAATACCGAAAACGCCACAACAGCTATAACAACACTAGTTAACTGCTTACCAAAAAAATAAGTATCACTATAATTCGTGCCATAAGCGTAATTCATCACATTGGCGCGTTGTGGCCCCAGTGCATACATAACGATTAGTCCGAGCAGCAATAAAAGACCCATATACAGCACAATCTGGTACATCGGTCGGTGACTGCGAACCGATTGCGTGGAAGTCTGGTGTTTTCTAGCGACTGAATTACGCAATGTGCCCCCCCGCTAGCGCCAGCATAACCCCAACAAACGCCATCACACAGCCAATCACCCAAAACCGCATCGTTACTTTAGTTTCCGGCCAGCCAATTGCTTCCAGATGATGATGAATTGGTGCAGATAAGAAAATTTTTCGCTTAAAAATCTTTTTACTAGCAATTTGCGTCAGACTCGAGCCTGCCTCTACTACAAATAACAATCCAATTACAGGCAATAATAGTAGCGAATCTGTCAGCATAGCCACTACCCCCAAGCTCACTCCATAGGCGAAACTACCAACATCGCCCATAAAAAAACGCGCTGGATAAATATTAAACCACAAATAACTAAGAAGTACGCCAACTACCGTAAAACAGAACCCTGCCAACAGTACCTGTTGCTGCAACAAAGCAATCACCCCAAAAGCACCAAAGCTAGTACCCAGCAGACCACCAGCCAATCCATCCATGCCGTCAGAAATATTCACCGCGTTACCTGTTGCCACTACCGCAAATGCAAACAGCGGAATAATCAACCAGCCAATATTTACATCACCCATAAACGGCACATGAAAACTCATCACGCCTAATTTGGCGAAGAAAAACCAGCCCAGAACTACGCCGATAAGCGTAATTAGCGCAAACTTCACTGGACTACGTAAACCCGCCGCCCCGCCGCCTAGTCCGCGTAGATTAATAACGTCGTCAATCAACCCAACCGCCCCACCACCGACCAGCGCCGCCAATGGTAGCCATGTCTGAGCTCGGTCCAAGTTAAAGAAAAACGTCACAATAAAAATAGAAATCACACCAATCACACCCGCCATTGTTGGGATATTTCGCCGTAGTTTTGCCGCTTGGAACTTAGCAAAAACCTTTAATTTTTTGCCATCAGTACTCTCTGATCTTTGCTTCTTCCAGAACCGATACCTATAAGCAAAAAACGTATAAACTGGCGTCAAAAACATCGCCAATAAAAACGCCCCAACACTCAGTAAAAACACATGAGTTAATTCATTAGTGACTGTCTGTAAGGCTACTCCCATATCTATTCCTTCGGTGCTATTTTCATATAATCAATCATCCAATTGGATATATCTGTAAAAATTGGCCCAGCATGGAGATTTCCTTGTAGATTAATCCCTTTACCTGGCGCCGCTACACGTACCATTATGACATATTCGGAACCATTTTTACCACCGCCATAACCAATATAAGTAGCAATTGTTTCCTTCTGGGTGTAAGAGCCGTTAACCACCGCCTCGGACGTACCAGTTTTTCCACCAATCTCATAGCCAGGCTTGTCACTTTTTGACAAGAAAGAAGATTGGCGAGCAGTCGCTAACATCGTCCTCATTTGCGACGAGGTATCGCCGCTTACCGTCTGACGAATCGACTTACTTTCTGACGATTTTAGATTACCATAACCATCAATTACCCCTCTAAGGACAGTTGGCTTATAATACTGGCCACCATTTACCAGCGACGAGAATCCAGCCGCTACTTGCACCATCGTCAGGTTCATACTCTGACCGTAAGTCATTGCTGAATAGCGCACTTCGTTACCCTCAACACTATCTGGCGGATAAATATATCCCGACGCCTCACCCATTTCAATTCCCGTCTTCTGACCAAACCCAAATTTATCATGATAATATTCATATAAAACCTGACGAGCAGTAAGATTAATCTGCGAACCATTCCCCAACTTACGGATTGCTGTAATCGTACCAACGTTAAGAGAATTATTAAACGCTCCTTGAATCGTAGTGATACCACTTAGACCCCTTAAAGCGTTACACATCGTCCGATCAGCAACCTTAATACAGTCCGTGTTATTATATGTGCTAGACGGAGCGATAACCCCTTTATCCATAGCTGTAGCAAAGCTAAATGATTTGACAATTGAACCCGGCTCAAACGGCACCATTGAAGCGCTATTCATAAACACCGCCGCATTCTTTTGCTTACTAAACTCCGCTGGATTATATGTTGGGTAGTTAGCCAATGCTAATATTTGACCATTTTTGGGATTCATAATAACCACACTACCTTCAGTAGCATTTGCCGCCTCAATCCCCTTTTTAAGCGCCAACTCCGCCTGACTTTGAATATTTCGATCAACCGTCAACGCTAAATTATCGCCAGACTTTGCCTCAATTCGCATATTATTTTTTCCAACAGTGAGCGGCACATTTCTTACGTCAGTCACAGACTGCAATAGACCATCTTGCCCCTTAAGTCGGTTGTTAAGCGAGCCTTCCACGCCATATTGACCTTCGCCCGCTACATTCACGAAACCCAAAACGTGCGCGCCTAGTCCACCCTCAGGATAGCTCCTGATGGAACCCTGCTGATATAGCACCCCAGCAAAATTTTTATCTTTTAATTTTTCCGCCTGAGTTCTGGTGATATTTTTTGCCAAAACCTCATATCGCGATTTTTTATTAGCCAAACGTTCAGCCGCCCCATCAGTCATCTCCCCGCCAGCAATCTCCCTCAGACTCATAATAATCTGGTTCCGCTCCTTATCGTCAACCGCCTGAGGATCCGCAATCACCGTGTAAGTCGCCTGGTTTAGCACCACCGGCACTGGCGTTTTCCCGTCCATCATATAAATTTTCCCACGCTCTGCAGGAATAACAAACTGACGCTGCTGACTAGCACGGGCCAACTCTGTATATTTACCGTATTGGAGAATCTGCAATTGAAATAATCGCAACACAAAAGCCGCCATCGCTACGAGTAAAACGATGGCCAAATAACCAGTTCTTGAACGAATAATAAGCCGCTGCATACTGCTTATTTTATTATATCACTTATTGAGCATAACGCGTTTCGGTTGTAGTCATGGCTGAAGCAACATTGCTATTCTTCACCTTTTCTAACGCCGTCAAACGCGCATTCTGAACTTCCAGCTCTGATTTTTTTGCGCTCAGTTCGGTAATCTTTGAGTCTAAATTTTGAGCTTCATAGCCATAGGCTGTTAATCGTGTTGCCTGAGTTAGATAAATCAAGCCCAGTACTGTAATCATCAATGCCACTAGCACTGTATGAGCGACAGGACCAAGTTTGACCTGAGACTGAAAACGTGTCGAATTCTGATTGCGGCGCATTTGAACGTGTGAGCGTCGTGAAGTAAATGTGGTGGTGTTTGTCATTTGTCTCTATCTTTTTATTTTTATCTGTTTATATTGACATAACAAACCAGCCCGCCCGCTACAGACAGGCTGGTTTTCTAAGGTATATTCCGGAATACGCTTTAGTTTAGCCGCGGCGTACTGAAACAGTCTCTGCCTTGTCTGTATTCTGGAATTCTACTTTGATGTGGATTGGCATATTGCCTCCTTCTTTTTGTTTTATTTTTTCACGGCGTATCGAAATTTTGCACTTCGACTACGCGGATTGTGAACATCTTCAGTTCCAGACACTGGTTTTTTCTCTGGGACAATTAGCTCAGCTTCATATCCAGCCGTCGCCTGCTCCGAAAAGTAACGCTTAATCAATCGATCCTCCAAGCTATGAAAGCTAATTATTCCTAATCGCCCACCCTTATTAAGTAAACGTGGCAAAAGTGGCAATAATTCCTCAATTAGCCGAAGCTCGCGATTGACCTCAATGCGTAGTGCCTGAAAAGTACGAGTCGCAGGATGATGTTTCATACTACCGCGACCAACGGTTTGCTTGATCAGATCAGCCAGTTCGGTCGTCCCCTGAATCGGTCTGGCCTTGACAATTGCCTGCGCAATTCGCCTCGCCCGCCCCAGGCTCTCCTCGCCGTAACGAGTTATCAGCTGCGTCAGCTCATCAACCGAATACGAATTGACGATGTCTGCTGCCGTTGTTTCCGTCCGATTATCCATCCGCATATCCAGCGGACCATCAAATCGAAACGAAAAACCTCTCTCTGCTCTGTCAAGCTGTGGTGACGACACCCCCAAATCAGCCAAAATCACGTCAAATGTACGTCCCTGATTGACCAAATCCTGCGCCGCACTCACAAAATCTTTGTGAATTAAAGTTACGCCTTTTTCGGCCAAATCACCCAGCGTTTTAATCGCGTTTTCATCACGATCAACCAACACTGAGTCCAAGTAATTATCCGCTCTTTCTAAGAATGCCCTGGCATGGCCGCCATAGCCAGCCGTTAGATCGAGGTACGCCTCGCCCTTGGCTGGCTGCAGCTTGCTAAGGGTTATCTCTAAAAGTACGGGAACATGAATCGGTTCGCTCGTCTGAGGCTCTTCCGACTGTGGTGGATGTTCTTTAATACTCATCATTATTCCATTATACAGAAATAATGCTCGAGATCACCTAACTGGATATTTAATTCTGGCTTTTTTGTATTTGTGTTCTGTTTGTTTTTGTTGTCTTAGAGTGGAAATTTATTGATTGTCAGTAACAACCATGTTTTCCAAAGAGACTTATGTGTGAGGTGGAGTTTTTTGGGAGGTGTTTTAAGGAATGTGCGTTGCCGTTTTTAATGTGGAGCAAATTGCCACACGCCATTTTCAAATACCCAGATAGTTGATCTCGAGAGGTTTTAATTGTTAAGGTACTTAGCTAATCTACTATTCCGCATTTTCAGCCGCTATTAGCCGAAAATATTCCCCCGCTCGTACAGCAACGACTTCTCTGTCAATTCCAGCGTAGTCGAGCAAATGCTGTTCAATTGTCACTCGTCCTTGTTTTTGGTCGAGTGCTGATGCGGTTTTGCCACGGCGAAACTTAACATTCAGGTCAGCCACGCGTTCGTCCAGGATACTTCCAGTTAAAGCGCTCTCCACTTCCCGGTCCCAAATTTGCTGTGGGTATAAGTGAAGATATTTGCCAAACCCGCGAGTTAGTACAACGCCTGATGTAAACTCTGCTCTGAGTTCGGCTGGAATCGTCAAGCGCCGCTTGTCATCCAACTTTCGCTCAAAGTAATCTGTCTGCACGTCGTCCTTCCTCCGTGGTAGATTAGTTGTTTTTTATAGTGGATGTTTGTTTTTCGTTGGTGATTGCCATCAACTTTCGTTCCACTGACTCCACTATACTACCCACAACTACCCACTTGCAAGCCCTTTTTATAACTTTTTACCCATTTTTGCGTCAAATAAAAACTTTTCCACACTTTTGTGGAAAAGTCTAGTGTTGATACAAGTTGAAGCTACGCTACGGTGTCTTCCCCAAAATGTTTTTGTAACCGTATCCTAATCGAGCCTTCGTGACGTCCAAATTTTTTACTAAGCTGCTTAATGGTTGCACCCTGCATAAAGTCTTGCTTGAGAATGTTATCGTCGGCTTTTTCCCACGGCATATAGGCTTTGGGATAGGTTTCGCGCATTTTGGCAATTTTTTGCTGCCAGCTGCCAGACTGAGATTTCCTGCCTGATTTTTTCGGCGCTGACTGTTTTCGCTTCATGTCCTCCAGCATTGGACGATAATGCTCAGCCGCTTCACTACTTACCCGCTGCAGCACCTCGTCAATCGCCAGCGCATCGGGCGAGACTTCCAGCGCTTTGCGGTTAATGCCGTAAAGATATAGATTCTCAAGATCACGCACCCGGCTCAAGGCCACATAGCCCATACCTTCAACAAACGCCTTTCTCAGGTCAATTTTTGCCGCGTCAAGTGTCATGCCCTGGCTTTTATGTACGGTGATAGCCCACGCCAGGCGCAGTGGTACCTGGGAAATGCTAGCGCGCTTGCGCTCACCATCACGCAATTCCCACACATCCGGCACCATGGTCACCTGCTGGCCACTGCGAAACTCGACGATCGGATAATCGGTCAGCGGCTCGAAATCCACCACCGTACCAATGCTACCATTGGCGTACAATTTCTGTGGTGAATTTTTCACCGCCATCACCAATGCACCCACTTTCAACACGAGTTCACCCGGCGCCAGTACCGACCGTTGCAGGCTCTCGACATATACCTTCGAACCTGTCGTCGTCTGCTGATACGTCCGCGCCTCGCCTACTAGCTCAGCCAATTTCTGACTATTGATGGCGTCAACATCAACATTGACGGTGTGTAGTTCGGTGATATCACCATCGGGCGGCTGAACTTCCGTTCGCGCCAGCAACATCTCAGCATGATGCCGCCTAATATCGTCATGTCTCAGTGCCGTCAAAATCTCCAGTAACTGCTCGTCACTCTGCCGATATTGCCGCTCCAGATACAACACCGCCGGCCGTAATTCCTGCCACGCTTCCGAATACACCACGAAACCGCCGCCCTGCTCGCCCGGACGATTGATCGGCGGTAATTGGAAAAAATCACCGCTCATCACCAGCTGCACGCCACCAAATGGCTGATCATTTTCCCTGACGCCGCGCAGCACCTGATCGACCATATCCAGCCGAAAATCATGCAGCATGGAAATCTCGTCAATCACCAA
>ERZ772977.750-NODE-750-length-19234-cov-5.290735_pt1 | contig 19234 bp, 15 predicted proteins | sample MGYA00511131_ERZ772977 | MGnify/ENA primary metagenome ERZ772977 (study PRJEB29015, sample SAMEA2737935) | human oral metagenome | biome: human oral; feature: human-associated habitat; material: dental | place: China | collected 2151 ...
TGTGGTAGATCCTGCTGGTTGACGAGTTCTTTCCTGCGCGGGTGGCGTTGAATGATATCTGCTGCGGCGCTGTACGTGGCACACGCCGGTTCTTCCCACCGAAGCAGTGGATGCCATACTTGTTCATGGAAGCGGTGCAGTCAGCGGACGTGTACTGCGTCCCCTAGACTCGACATGAAAAATCGTCACACCCTTGACGGGCTGGCAGTTCCGAACCGCCAATTTTGCAGAACGTTGTGGAGGCAGGTCAGTTCGCATGTTTCCCTGCCATGGCGTAGCCAACAATCCTTCCTGCGAGCAGAGCAGCCCTCGTCACGGCCTGCCGGGTACACGAATCCTTCCCGGGGTGTGAACATAGGTGATGTCACCCACCAGTCCCCGGAACCGGAGCATCAGCTGTGAAGTCCCTTTCGATCAGGTCGGGACACCCTGCCGGGCCGGCCACCGGCACAGTAGTTGTAGACCTTGAGGCAAGGTGTGACACCCCCTCCAGGCCCTCCTGCCGCATGAGCCGGCGCACCATCCCTCTGGACTGGTTGCAACACCACCCGCGTTCCAAGACTTTGCGACCCCGTCTATAACAGGTGGGTGTGTTCGGAGCTCGCGTGAGGAAGACTCGTCACAACAATTGGCGAGTTCCTCCACAACGCTTTGTGGGTTTCCAACATACCCTCGTTGCGCCAAGGTGTAGCAGCCCTGAATGCGACACCACCCAGACAGTGGCACATCACACAGGTTCCGGAGTGGTTGCCTTCCTTGGCGGAGGTGTGTACGCGTATCGTGTTCTTTGCCGGAACACCCGCCGCGGAGGAAAGCCGCCGCTTTATCTCTGAAGTCGATCCCCCGTCCGGGCCTCACGCAGCTCGGCCTTGATTTTCTTGCACTCAGCACGTTGGGCAGCCATCATTTCCTCACCCTCAATACCGGAATGGGTTTTCCTCCACTTATTCACCCAGCATCCCCACGGTTTGCGGGACCAGACCGTAAGACTTTGCCACATCGCTGATCGTGCAGGACTTCTCAACGACCACCCGACACGACCTGCTGTTTGAACTCTTCGCTGCACTTAGATACGGACATAATACAGACTTATGCCTCACGTGTTCGATCAAACCTGTTTTTCGTCACTGTCCACGAAACGTGTAGCACTCCATTCCGACGGCGACATCCTGGTCATCACCATGCCCAAGGACACGGAGTGAGCACACTCATCATCGCCGAGTCATAGTCCGACGACACGCCGCACAACGCCCACGCCACCGCGGATACCCCGACCCAGCACCCAGGCCCAGGGCTTCGACGAAGTGCCCGACGCCACTCACCGCCGGCCCCGGTTCCCACCCCACCTTGAATGAGTGAGTACTCACTCATACACTGGTGCGCCGTGATGACCCGTGCCCGACCTCTTCCGCCTGCCGAGCGGCGGGCGTCGTTGATTGCCGCGACCCGCCAGTTGATCCTGGACCACGGTCCCGAGGTGACCACCCGGCAGGTGGCGGAGGCCGCCGAGGTGGCAGAGGGAACCCTGTTCAGGGTGTTCCCGACCCGACGCGACCTGATCGCCGCCACCATCGCCGACCACCTCTCCCCCGAACGGCTCACCGACATCTTCGCCGCGACCCCCGCCACCACGACCGTCGACGAGACCACCGAGGTGTGTCTGTCCACCGCCGCCGACTACGTCATCACCTTCGGTCGTTTCATCCCCCGACCGCACCGGGAAGGCAACCAGGACGAGATCCGGTTCCGGATCATGGAGCTGTGGGAGGCCCGGGTCCGTGACATCGCGGGCTGGATGCGTGACCGCCTGGCCCCACACGAGGCCAAGTTGACCATCCCGGTCAAGGACTTCGCCCATCTCGTCGTCACCCTGGCGATGGGATATGCGCACGGCAGATGCCCCGAGACCAGGTTGAACCCCGCCACCCTGGCGCGCCTCGCCCTCGACGGGGCCCGCAGGAAGGATTCCCTGTGATCAAAAGACTCAACCGGCTGATATTCACGTACCTGAAGCCGTATTGGAAAGAACTGCTGGCCGTCCTGGTCCTCCAGGTGCTGGCGACCGCCATGTCGCTGTATCTGCCAAACCTGAACGCGCAGATCATCGACGACGGCGTCGTCAAGGGCGACACCGACCTGATCTGGCACAGTGGCGCCCTGATGCTGCTGTTCTCCCTGGTGCAAGCGGCGGGGCAGATCGGCGCCACCTGGTTCGGCGCCCTCATCGCCATGTCGCTGGGCCGCGACATCAGGGCCGCCATCTTCGACCGTGCCCTGTCGTTCTCCACCCGGGAGGTGCGCGACTTCGGGGCGTCGTCGCTGCTGACCCGCAACACCAACGACGTCCTGCAGGTGCAGACGATCGCCCAGACCACCCTGACCATCATCGTCGGGGCGCCCATCATGATGGTCGGCGGTTTCATCATGGCGGTGCGCGAAGACTTCGGGCTGTCGTGGATCATCGCAGTCGGGGTCGCCGTGCTGGGCGTGGCGATCTCGCTGCTGATGATCTTCGCCTCCCCCCTGTTCCAGCGGATGCAGACCAACCTCGACGCCCTCAACCGGGTACTGCGCGAACAGATCAGCGGCATCCGGGTGATCCGCGCCTTCATCCGCGAGGACCACGAGTCGAAGCGCTTCGAGGACGCCAACCAGGACGTCTACTCCGTCACACTGCGCGCCTCCCGTCTGATGGTGCTGCTGTTCCCGATCGCCATGTTCATGGTGAATGTCTCATCGGTCGCGGTGATCTGGTTCGGCGCCTTCCGCATCGACTCCGGCGACATCCAGATCGGACAGATGACCGCCTTCCTGAACTACCTGATCCAGATTCTCATCTCGGTGCTGATGTCGACGATGCTGCTGGTCCTGGCCCCACGATCCGCGGTGTCCGCGGACCGCATCCTGGAGGTGCTGGACACCGAACCCACCGTGGCTCCCCCCACCGACCCGATCACCCCGCAGGAACTGACGGGTGTCGTCGAGTTCCGTGACGTCACCTTCACCTACCCGGGCGCGGAGGACCCGGTGCTGGCGGACCTGTCGTTCACCCTGGCCCCGGGCCGCACCACCGCGATCATCGGGTCGACGGGATCTGGCAAGTCCACCCTGGTGAACCTGATCCCCCGCCTGTACGACGTCAGCAGCGGCGAGGTGCTGGTGGACGGCGTCGATGTGCGCCGCCTCGACCCCGATGCCCTGTGGTCGCGGATCGGGCTGGTGCCGCAGAAGCCCTACCTGTTCTCCGGGACAGTGGCCTCCAACCTGCTCTACGGACGCCCCGACGCCACGCAGGAGCAGATGTGGGAGGCACTGCGGATCGCCCAGGCCGCCGACTTCGTCGAGAAACTCGACGGCGGTCTCGCCGCCCACATCGCGCAGGGCGGCACGAACGTATCGGGCGGCCAGCGGCAGCGCCTGTCCATCGCGCGGGCACTGGTGAAGGAACCCGCCATCTACGTCTTCGACGATTCCTTCTCCGCCCTCGACGTCGCCACCGACGCCCGCCTGCGCGCCGCCCTGGCACCGGCGACGGCGGACCGCGCCACCCTGATCGTCGCCCAGCGCGTCGCCACCATCCGGGGCGCCGACGAGATCCTCGTCCTGGAGCACGGCCGCATCGTGGGCCGCGGCACCCACGAGGAGCTGCTGGCCGACAACGCCACCTACCAGGAGATCGTCGACAGCCAGCTGGGCGCCGAGGAGGCCCGGGCATGAGCACCACCACCAACAACAACACCGGGACCGCCACCAAACCCGCGGCCAACAAACGTCCCGAGCATGGCCCGGGGAAAATCAGCTTCGGACCCGGCGGCCCCAGCGGCTCCGGGGAAACCGCAGCCGCTTTCCTGCCGTCGCTGAAACGCCTGCTCGGGATCATGAAACCGCACCGGATCGCGGTGGCGGTCGCACTCGTACTGGCCGTCGGCGCCGTCGTGATGTCCACCCTCGGCCCGAAGATCCTGGGTGCGGCCACCGACCTGCTGCTGGCCGGGATCGTCGGCAGGAACATGCCCGCGGGCGTCACGAAGGAACAGGCCATCGAGGCCGTCCGCGGCGGCGGGAACGACACCCTCGTCGAGATGCTGCAGCGCGTCGACTTCACCCCCGGTCAGGGCATCGACTTCGGCGCCATCGGATCGGTGCTGGTCCTGGTGCTGCTGCTCTACGTCGCCTCCGCCGTCGCCACCTACGTCTCGAACTGGCTACTGATCGGCGCGGCACAGAAGTCGGCGCGGCGGATGCGCAGCGACGTGGAGGCCAAGCTGCAGCGCCTCCCCCTGTCGTACTTCGACGGGCAGCCGCGCGGCGAGTTGCTCTCCCGCGTTACCAACGACATCGACAACATCTCCCAGACCCTGATGCAGACCCTGCCGCAGCTCATCAACTCGCTGCTGACGGTGGTCGGGGTGCTGATCATCATGATGTGGATCTCGTGGCCACTGGCGCTGGTCACGCTGGTCTCGATCCCGCTGTCGATGCTGATCGTGCCGTTGATCATGCGTCGCTCCCAGCAACGCTTCGCCGACATGTGGAAGGCCACGGGCGAGCTGAACTCGGAGATCGAGGAGGCCTACACGGGCCATTCCCTGGTGAAGGTGTTCGGCCGCAAGTCGGAGGTGGAGGACACCTTCCACACCCGCAACGAGGAACTGTTCACGTCGTCGTTCGGGGCGCAGTTCCTCTCCGGGATCCTCATGCCGGTGATGTTCCTGGTCGGCAACCTCAACTACGTCATCGTCGCGGTCTTCGGCGGCCTCCAGGTGGCCACGGGGCAGATGAACATCGGCGACGTGCAGGCCTTCATCCAGTACTCGCGCCAGTTCACGCAGCCGCTGACGCAGCTCGCGTCCATGACGAACCTGCTGCAGTCGGGGGTGGCCTCCGCGGAGCGGGTCTTCGAGCTGCTCGACGCCGACGAGATGTCGCCGGAGCCGGGCCGCGGCCTGACCGCCGAGGGTGGGCACGTCGTCTTCGAGGACGTCACCTTCTCCTACAGCCCGGATCGTCCCCTCATCGAACACCTCAACCTGGAGGCGAAACCGGGCCAGACGGTCGCGATCGTCGGGCCCACCGGCGCGGGCAAGACCACGCTGGTGAACCTGCTGATGCGTTTCTACGAGCTGAACTCCGGTCGCATCCTCCTCGACGGGACGGACATCGCGACGGTGGACCGGGGAGCGTTGCGCGACAACATGGGCATGGTGTTGCAGGACACGTGGCTGTTCGGCGGCACCATCCGCGACAACATCGCCTACGGCAAGGAGGGCGCCACGCAGGAGGAGATCCTGGCCGCGGCGAAGGCGGCGTTCGTGGATCGTTTCGTCCACTCCCTGCCCGACGGCTACGACACCGTCATCGACGAGGAGGGCAACAACGTCTCCGCGGGTGAGAAACAGCTCATCACCATCGCGCGGGCGTTCCTGTCGGAACCGGAACTGCTGATCCTCGACGAGGCCACCTCGTCGGTCGACACCCGCACCGAGCTGTTGCTGCAGAAGGCGATGGCGGCGCTGCGCAGTGGTCGTACGTCGTTCGTGATCGCCCACCGCCTGTCCACCATCCGCGACGCCGACCTGATCCTCGTCATGGACGACGGCGCCATCGTCGAGCAGGGCACCCACCACGACCTCCTGGCGGCCAAGGGGCGCTACCACGACCTGTACCAGTCGCAGTTCAACGCACCCATCGAGGAGGATTCCGCTCACTGAGAGATCGCGCCGATTGCAAAGCTGGTTGAACCGGCTCGTGGGGACGAGTGTGTTCTTCCTGCCCGCTGGTGAGGGCAGAGGTTCACATTCTTCCCTCGATCAGCGTTTCTCTCCTGACCTTGGGATCAGCCCCGAATCCGTTCTCGGCCGCCCGCACCTCAACGATCCATCAGTCCTCCGGTGGATGGAGGCACCGACCTCCCGCCAAGGGGCGGGCCCGGTCAGGGGCGGCCGAAGGGTCCCGTTGCGAGGCTTTTCCTGTTCTTCTGGAATCATTCCGCGCATGACGCAGAGCCCCGTTCCGCTTCCCCAACCCGTCCCGCCCGGCAGGCCCACCGACCTCCTGCCTTCCGCGAGCAACACCGAACTGGCACTGACCCTGGTGTGGCGGCTGGTTCTCACCTTGGTCTCCGGCGCGGGCCTGGTCCTGATGTTTGCCCCGCTCAACACATTCCCGCGGGTGATGAACCAGGTGCTGTACTTCACGACGATCTCCACCATCCTCGTGTTTCTCGTGGCGTTGTTCGGCCTGCTCCGGCCGCTGCTCTTCCTGACCTTCCCGGCGCGTCGGAAGCTGGAGGGGAATCTGGGCTGGCTGCGCGGGCTCTCGGCGTGCGCGTCACTGCTGACGGGCCTGGTCTTCGGGTTCATCATCGCCGGGGACCTGAGCGCACCGACGAGCTTCATCCCGCACCTGGTGCTGCCGGTCATGTCCGTGATCGACTGGATCCTCGTCGGCAGGAACCAGTCCCTGCTGCCCTGGTGGGTCCCGCTGACCTGGACGCTGTCGCTGGTGCCCTACCTGTTCGTCTACGCCTGGGACGCGGTGAACGACACACCCATGTACGCCTTCTTGAACCCTGCCCGCCCCAGCTGGTGGCCGTGGGTGGCGATGCTGAGCGCCGGTTTCCTGGTCCTTGCATACGCGCTCTGGGGAGCGGGAAGGCTGCGCGCCCGGAAACGACCGTGACATGATCACCAGCGGTATCCCGGAAACCCTGATCTCTCGGGGTTCACGCTGCCTTGATCAGGCCCGCGATCTCGTCGAGCCGGCTCGCGATCCCGGCGAAGTCCTGGTCCAGGTCCAGGGTGCGCACGTGGAAACGGTGCCCGGTCTCGATCCACGTCTCCCGCAGCGGCGGGTCGACGGTGGTCTGCGCGTAGAGGAGCATCCCCTCGACCTCGCGGCCGCGCTGACGGGGATCGTGCGCCTCGTGCATGACGTAGCCGTAGATCTGGTTCCGGTTGCCGGCCGACAGGATCTTGTGGTCGTGGTGGGCCCCGAGGATCTGGCCATGGCACTTCGTGTCGATGATGAGAGTCCGGGCCGGACCGGTCAGCACGACATCGGTGTGCATCCCAGGCAGGAAGGCGGGTGCGTTCTCGATGCCTCCGCTCACCCAAGGGGCGGCGGGGCGTAGACCCGGGTGATGGCGCCGGAAATAGGCCAGGACGAAGCGTTCGTAAAGGGCGCTGAGAACCTGCGGATCGAGGAAATCCGCGAGCTCCAATCCACCTTCGACGTGGCTGAGCAACAACTCGTCCAGGACCAGGCGAGACATCCCCATCAGCAGCTGGTAGGAGCGATTGCCGCGGTGAATGGGCAGCGTGTCCCAGCGCAGGTGCCTGAGTTCCTCCCCGCTCAGGATCTCCACGTTTCCAATGCCAAGAAGAACCGACTTGAGGCGTACCCTGCGCCGTCGCGTCACGTCCCCGTGCAGGAGCAGTCGCCGCGCGGCGGTTTTGAGAATGCGGTTCAGAACGGTGTTCTCGGTGCGTTCGTCGTAGCGGCAACGCACCCAGCGGCTGCGGCGGGCACCCAGCCGCATGGTTGCTGCGGGATCAATCCGTCCCCGCACGAGAGCGAGGTCCTCTTCGAAGGACTCGTAGTCGCGTTCGAAACCACGTCGGCGTTGGGATTCGAGGCCCTCGATGAGAATGGCTGCGAGGAGGTCGTGGATGTGATCGAACTCCTCACCTGCCAAGCGGCGGTGCTCACCGGTTTCCAGAGCGGTGAAGGCGTAGGCGAGCATGTGGTAGACGTTCTTCAACAACACGGTGCCGGGGCCACGCAGATGAGGCCGGCCCGCATCGCTCTTCGTCACAACAGCACGCTTCGGAGCTCGGCGACACCGGAGTTCATGGCGTCACGGTCGTCGAACCAGTATTCGCGCACCAGAGGTTCCAGTTCGTGGCGGATCACGGAGGCGACATCGTCGTCCGTGCTCCCGGGAGGCAGACACAGGTAACTGTGACCGATCCGGAACCCGGGACCAAGGGCTGCGTCCTCCTCGATCCGGGTGTTTAGGCGGCACACGACGTCGACCAGGTCGCGGAGCCGCCGGTTGCCCACCCTGTCGAGGTGGGCGAGGAAACCGGGATGGTCCAGGGAGGGCTTCATCTCGAGGAAAGCGAAACGGCGCCGCAGGGCGTAGTCGATGAGAGCCAGTCCCCGGTCGGCGGTGTTCATCATGCCGATGATGTGAAGGTGCCCGGGAACGGCCAGCAACTTTCCGGAGACGGGCAGACGAAGGGTTTCTCCCCGGTGGTCGGATTCGATGAGCATGAGGAGTTCACCGAAAACCTTCGAGACGTTGGCGCGGTTGATCTCGTCGATGATGAAGACGTGGTCGCGTCCGGGATCCTTCGCCGCTTTCCGGCAGAACCGGGCAAAAACGCCCTCCTCGGGCGCGAATCCGCCGTCGGACGTGGGTCGCAGGCCGACGACGATGTCCTCGTAGGCGGTCGACTGGTGAAACTGTACGACCTCGACCCGGGAGTCGTCCTTCTCGCCCATGAGAGCATAGGCCAGGCGTTTGGCCGCGAAGGTCTTGCCAGTGCCGGGCGCCCCCTGCAGAATGAGGTTCTTCTTGCGCCGCAGCAGCCCGAGCATGTTCTCAAGGTCCACAGGCTCAACGTAGACCTCGTCCAGGAAGTCGTCCCTCGTGTACGACTCGGGTGCGTCCTCACCGGGTTTTGTTTCCGGAGTTGGAGAAACCGACGCCGACTGCTGATCCTGGTTTTTGAAGATCGATTCGAGTTGCTCCGAGTTGTAAGTGGTGTGCTCCGATACTCGTTGCAGGGTCACCTGGCCGACACGCCGGTTGAGCGGCCAAGAACCGACGTGCGTCCACTCGACGTCCCGCACGGAGCGGTAGGAGGCGCGGCTGTCGTCGTAGCGGTACTCGGAGCAGACAATTCCGCGGCCGACGATCTCAGTGAGTCCGCGTCGCGCATAGACGACGTCACCGGGACGTACGGTGTGAATGAAATCCCAGTTCATTCCCGCCGCCCGTGTCGGGTGACCTCCCCAATCCCCGTATCGGGATTCCAACGCGTCAATGATCTCCTCGACACTCGAAAAAGCAGCGAGATCACCGATCTTGGCCCAGTTGATGGCCATGATCCCGGCGGTCTGGAACTCCTCCCATTTCGCGGCACCCTCACCGGGCGCATAGAGCCAGTACCGCCTGTCCGTTTCACCCATCGGGCCTCCCGAAAACCACATCCCGCAACACCGCGGGCTCTCCGCTGACATGGTAGTCCCGCGACCAACGCACACGCGCTGCCCGGATTCGCCGGTGGACGGAAAGCCCTTGAAAACCGGCGAGCTGGCCTGTGGACGGACCTACCGAAACCGGACTCCGGCGAATCCTCCGGTCCCGGGCCCCTGCGCACTACACTTGCAACATCAAGCACGCGAACCGGGGAGCCCTGCCCCCGGCGCCGGACGGGAGAGCGGCTGCGGGCCGCGCCGGAGGCACCCGTCGCTCACCCCACCCTTCGGTTTGCTGGCCTTGTTCCCTGTTTGCTGGCCTTGTTGAGGTTTGCTGGCTTCACAGCGCAGGCAAACGTCAACAAGGCCAGCAAACCAGCGGTAGAGCCAGCGAATCGGATCAACCGGGGTGTGAAGCGTGAATGCCCTCGTAGATGGCCTTCTGCCCAGCCGGCCAGCACCCCTCGGAGAAATATCGCGTCCAGAGCTCCCAGATGAGCTGCCACTCCTCGCTGTCCACATCGGCGCTCTCTGCCGGAAGGCCGTATCCCGTCGCATGATCGACGGAGATCACAGCGGAATGGCTGGAGGGCGCTTCTATGAGCGGTTCCTTGAGCTTTGCCGCCAAAGCGTCCACCTCTTCCCGAGTTCTCCCCTGCACAGACAAGGCCTCCCGCATCAGAGCTTCGGAACGGGACAGGGCGGCCTTGGCCTGTTCCACCATGAGCATGTTGACATCGGAAAGCAGCGAAGCGAACAGCGGGAACGACCCGGGATTGGCCCGGATTCGCTCTTCGGCCTCCCCGATTGCCGCGACGATTTCCTTCGCGCTCGCCGCGGTACGCCTCCCGTCCTCCCCGGGAAAAATCATCTGCGGGTCTATCGGCCCCAGGTCACCTCCCGGACCCATGAGGATGTGCTTGGGCGCCAAGGCAGAGGATTGTGGCCGCGCTCGTGGCCATGTCAGGTACGACCACTGTGAGTTCCTTGCACCGCAGCTGCATTGAACGCACCATGCGCAGCGCCGTCTCTCCGTCGCCTCCCGGCGAGGACAGGAGAAGGTGCAGATCCTTTTGAGGATCACAGTCGAAGAGAAGTTCCTCAAGAACCGTCATGTTCGTGGACGTGATCTGGTCGATGACGACGATGAGATTGGCTCCGGTGACCTGCTGGTACTCCCCTATGAGCGCCTGCCGTTTGTACCGACCCGAATGCTCAGCCTGAAACAGTAGGAGTGCGCAATGCCGTCAGATCCTTCCCACCACAGGTCGGAAACTCTTGGGCTTACCCCTGCGAAGTTGCGCACCCATGCGGCGGGCGTCCATCGCGGTTCGTACCTGCTCGTCCCACCGGGGCTGTTCCTCACCACTTCCGGGAACGGGTTGGGGTTCGCTGAGGGCTTGGAGCTTTTCCAGTTCTTCCTTGGTCATGGCGCTTCCGTTCTTCCGCGTACCACCATGGTACCGATCACCCCCGATACGCGATGCTGGCAGATCAATGCCCCGGTTCCTCCCGGACGCCGGCCAGATCTCCGTGCGCTGGCCCTTCCGTCGTCCGCCTGTCCAAGCGTCAAACGCCAGCGCCACAGCGCAGGCAGTTGTCCGGAAGACCAGCGAATCGGGACTGGCCAGATCAGACGATGCATCGATCCAGCGTTCACCAGGCGTTAACCCAGGTGTAGGTGTGCCGTCATCTTGCGTGTCTAGCTTCGTCAATCGTGAGGTTTCGTGACCTGAAGTTGCGCCTGACCGCGACGCTGGGTTGCAGCGCCCTGCTGCTGACCGGCTGCTGGAGCGGGGGCGTCGCCGTTCACCCCGTCGCCACGGGGGCCGCAGGTTCCCACCGGCCCGACTGCCCGGGCGGGATACTCCGGGGAGAGGGAGCCAGTTCACAACGAACCGCGATGGAAAAACTGATCCAGGACTACACCGCGGCCTGCCCCGGAACCGTCATCGACTACACCACCTCCGGTTCCGGCGCCGGGGTCAAGGCGTTCTTCGGCGGCACCGTCGACCTGGCCGGCTCCGACTCCCCGCTCAGCCACAAGGAACGAGACGGGGTGATCGAGGCCGACAAGGCGGAGAAACGCTGCCGGGAAAACACCGCCCTGAACCTTCCGATGGTTCTCGGCCCCATCGCCGTCGCCCACAACGTCGACGGCGTCACGGATCTGAACCTGACCGCCGAGCTGATCGCACGGATCTTCACCGGCGACATCACCCGCTGGAACGATCCCGCGATGGCGGCGGCCAATCCCGGGGTTTCCCTTCCCGACGCCGGGATCGCGGTGTTCCACCGGGCCGACGAATCCGGCACCACCGAGAACTTCACGAGATACCTGGCCAAGGCCGCCACCGAGGCCTGGGGGCACGACGCATCGAAGAAATGGCCCGCCGCCCGGGGCGAGGGCAGGGAGAAGACCGCGGGTGTCGCGGATGCCGTCGCCGGTACCCGCAACTCCATCACCTACCTGGAATGGGGCGCCGCCCTGGAACGCGACCTGAAACTCGCACGCATCGATGGGGTGGAGCTGTCGGGGAAAACAGCCAGTCGCGCCATCGCCGCGGCCGAGGCGGAGACCAACGGCGACGGCATTCGCCTGGACATCGACTACACCCCGGGCGGCGACGCCTACCCTCTGGTCATGGCCACCTACGAGGTCGTCTGCTCCGCGGGCGGTTCCAGCCCGGAGCTGCTGCGCGACTTCCTGGGGATGTTCGCGTCCGATGCCGCACAGGCCTCTCTCGAGGAACTCGGCTACGCACCCCTGCCCGGCGAGTTGCGGGAGAAGGTGAACCGGAGCATCTCCGGAATCCGATGAGCAACGACACGCACACCCCGTCAAGGAGCGGGATCCCCCGGCCCGGTCTCCCCACCGCCCCCGATGCCCTGACCGGCCGGGGCCGTAGGGGCATCCACCTCGGTGACCTGCTGTTCGGCGGCTCGGCCTGGCTGTCCAGTCTCGTCATCATCGTGACGGTGCTCGTCATCGGGGCTTTTCTGCTCGGTAACGCCTGGCAGCCGCTGCTGGACAACACCGCGAATTTCTTCGCGGACACCATCTTCGACTCCTCCTCCCGCCCCCCGCACTTCGGCGTCGCGGCACTGCTGTGGACCACGGTGCTGTCGTCGCTGATCGCGCTGCTGATCGCGGTGCCGGTTGCCGTCGGGATCGCGCTGCTGCTGACCCAGTACGTGGGGGGCCGCGTTTCCCGGTGGATCGGATTCGTCATCGACCTGCTGGCGGCGGTCCCGTCGGTGATCTTCGGGCTGTGGGGCATCAAGGTGCTCGGCCCGGCCCTGCAGCCCGTCGCGCACTGGATACAGGCACGCCTGGGCTGGTTCCCGCTGTTCGGCAGCACCCAGGTGACCTCCCCCGGCACGGTGTTCACGGCATCACTGGTGCTGGCGCTGATGATCCTGCCGATCATCACGGCCGTCACCCGCGACGTGTTCGCGCAGACCCCCCGGGAACAGATCGAGGCGGCCCTGGCGCTCGGCGCAACCCGCTGGGAGGTGATCCGCATGGCGGTGCTGCCCTACGGGCGTTCCGGCGCCACCGCGGCCGCCATGCTGGGGCTGGGCCGGGCACTGGGTGAGACGATCGCGGTGATGCTGATCCTGTCGGCCAGTTCCTTCGATGTCTCGGTCTTCAACGGCGGCGAAACCTTCGCCTCCGTCATCGCCCGCAACGCCGCCGAATTCGACACCACCTACAAGGCCGGGATCTACATCTCCGCCGGTCTGGTCCTGTTCGTCCTGACGTTCGCGGTCAACGCCCTGGCGCGCATCGTCGCCGAACGCGGAAAGGCGAAGTCCTGATGTCCGCTCCGCTGCCCACCGGCTCCCTGAACCTGCAACGCCCCACCGGGTGGCGGGCCGTGAAGAACAACCTGGCGACGGGTTTCGTGTGGCTCTCCGTGGCCGCCGCCACGATCCCCCTGCTGTGGATCCTGGTCTCGGTGGCGGTCAAGGGCGCACCACTGCTGTACAGCGTCGGCGCCGACTACCACGTGATCTGCATGGACCGCTCCGAGAAGGTGCGGCTCACCGCCGACGCCTGCGGGGGTGACGTGAACACCACACCCACCGACGAGGCCATCGAGTGGCGTTACGTGCCGGGCGGGCGTTACGTCGCGGTCGGCGAGAGGGTGAACACCTACCGCACCCGGACCAGCGCACCCGCATCCCCCGACCCCGAGCGGCCCTACGACATCGTCATGATCACCGACACCGGTTCGGGGGATGCCCGCACACCGTCGTTGCAGTGGTGGACGACACCGCTCGGACCAGCGCAGGCCACCGACGCCAGGGGCGGCGCCCTCCAGGCCATCTACGGCACCCTGACGCTCGGTCTGCTGACCGCGGTGATCGCGGTGCCACTCGGGATGCTGGGCGCGATTTTCCTCATCGAGTACGGACGGGGCACGAAGGCGGCGCGGGTGGTGTCGTTCATGGTCGACGTGCTCACGGGTGTGCCCTCGATCGTCGCGGCCCTGTTCATCTACGCCCTGCTGATCACCACCCTCGGGCAGAGGCCATCGGCCTTCGCGACGGTGCTGGCGCTGGTGCTGTTGATGCTCCCGATGGTGCTCAGATCCACCGAGGAGATGCTGAAGCTGGTTCCCGACTCGCTGCGGGAGGCCTCCTACGCGCTGGGGGTGCCGAAGTGGAAGACGATCCTTCGGATCGTGGTGCCGACCTCCCACCGGGGCATCCTGACCGGCGTGGTGCTGGGCATCGCCCGGGTGATGGGCGAGACGGCGCCGCTGCTGATCCTGATCGGCTACACCCAGAACCTGTTCCTCGATCCGTTCGGAAACTCGATGGGGGCGCTGCCCACCATGATCAACTCGGGAATCTCCGTGCCGGAGGGCCAGCCAGGCGCCGACCGGGTGTGGGCGGCCGCCCTGACCCTGGTTCTCATCGTGATGGTGCTGAACCTGATCGCCCGGCGCATCGCCAGCCGCAACAGGCTCACATGACCACCACGCAACCCGAAGGGATACTGGAATCATGTCGAAACGCATCGAGGTGAAGGACCTCAACATCTACTACGGCAAGTTCCACGCCGTCTCGAACGTGAACCTGGTGGTGGAGCCGCGCAGCGTGACGGCCTTCATCGGACCGTCGGGATGCGGTAAGTCGACGGTGTTGCGCACCCTCAACCGGATGCACGAGGTCATTCCCGGCGCCCACTGCACCGGCGAGGTGCTGCTGGACGGCACCGACCTGTACGGCCCCAACGTCGACCCGGTGGCGGTGCGGCGGGTGGTCGGGATGGTGTTCCAGCGACCCAACCCGTTCCCGTCGATGTCGATCTACGAGAACGTCGCCTCCGGGCTGCGACTCAACGGGGAGAAGAACCGCACCGTGCTCGACGAGGCCGTCGAGAAGGCGCTGCGGGGCGCGAACCTGTGGAAGGAGGTCAAGGACCGCCTGGGCAAGGCCGGAGTGGGGCTCTCCGGCGGCCAGCAGCAGCGGCTGTGCATCGCCCGGGCCATCGCGGTGCGACCCGACGTGCTGCTGATGGACGAGCCCTGCTCGGCCCTGGACCCGATCTCCACCCTCGCGGTGGAGGACCTCATCCACGAGCTCAAGGAGCACTACACCGTCGTCATCGTCACCCACAACATGCAGCAGGCGGCGCGGGTTTCCGACGAGACGGCTTTCTTCAACCTGAAGGCCCAGGGCGAACCGGGTCACCTGGTGGAAATCGGCCCGACGGAACGTATCTTCCACAACCCGGAGAAGAAAGCCACGGAGGACTACATCACCGGTCGCTTCGGGTGATACCGACAGGTCCCAGTCCTCGGCGCTGCTCCGGGCTGAAAGCCATGCCCCCGGTTGAACTACTCATAGACTCACCCCATGCGACGACTCGTGTTGATGCGCCACGCGAAGACCCGGGCCAGCCATCCCCGCGGCGACCACTCGCGGGAACTGCTGCCCACCGGCATCCAGGACGCACAGGAGGCGGGCCTGCAACTGCGTCCCCTCGGCCTGGAACACGCCCTGGTCTCCACCGCCACCCGTGCCCGGCAGACCTTCGCGGCACTCGGCCTTGACATCCCCGTCGAATACCTGGACGACCTCTACTACGAGGGCGCCGACGCCCTCCTGAGGCACATCGGCGAGACCGACCCCGCCGTGAACGGCCTGCTGGTGGTGGGACACGCCCCCACCATCCCCGCGCTCGCCGCCCAGCTCGGCAACGCCTCCGACAGCCGGGAGGCCGATCGTCTCCAGTGCTGGTACCCGACGGCCACGTTCACGGAATTCACCTTCGACGACGACTGGTCCAGCCTGGTTCCCTTCGAACTGGGCCACGTGACGATGGAACGCACCATCCGCCGCTGAACCTCCGCGTCAGGATGGTTTCAACACGACCCATTCGCTGACGCTCGCGGGTCGGCTCAACCAGCGGGGAACTCATTCCGTGAGGAACGGCCAGGCCCGGAAGGCCTTCTCGAAACCTGATTCCGCCCGGGGCGACAGGCCCTCGAAGCAGGTCAGCTCCAGGCGTCGCCTGCCGGGGGTTCCGGCCCGTTTCCACAGCCCCACCACGCGACCTCCCAGCACGGCGCTGCGTTTGAACATCCCGTTGTTGCCGGGGACGAGTTTCGGGTGGTCGCATTCGGTGAGGGCGAACAGGCGGTCCTGGTAGCCGAGGATGAACTCGTCGAAGCCCGGCAGCAGGAGTGGCCGCGACGCCGACCGCCCGGCAGCGGCGACCTCATCGGCCAGCTCTGTCCGCTGGTAGCGGGGTTCGTCGCCGGGCAGTTCCTCGAAGCGTTCCCGGATCAGCGCGAACGCCCGCCGGGCAGCGCCGAGGGGAAGTTTGCTCCACCAGGAGAAGTCGCGCAGCGTCGCTGGGCCGCGGCTGCTCAGGTAGCGGTCGAGCAGTTCGGCGCAGGCGGCGTCACGGTCGCCGTTGAAACGCTCCTCCAGCCCGGTGCCGGCGGGCAGCCACGTCCTCGTGAGGGCGAGGTGCTGGTCGCCGTCGACGACCGGCCCGTAGCAGAGCATTCCGGTGGCGATGTGCTGGAAGGTCATGTGGTAGTTCGCGCCCTGCACCCCCGACAACCCGGCCTCAGCCCAGTGCGCATGCAGCTCCGCGCGGGACCTCGGCCCGTCGGCCAGCAGCTCGGATGCGATCTCGGCGGAGCGTTCGAGATGCCCCTCCCCCATCCCGCGGCCCTTGAGGATGCGCGCCGACTCCCGCAGCGGCTTGTCCGCGCACAGCTGCGTGATCCACCGGGCATCGGCGGCTGCCATCAGGAAAACTGTGCCGCGCATCGGGTAGCCGCGCACGATCTCACCCCGGGCGCAGGCCTTCACGACGGCGTCGACGCCGCCGTCGCTGCGCAACGCGATCGACGCCAGCACCCCGGGCAGGTCCTGACCCTGGTGCGCGCCGAACGCGGCCGCGACCTCAGCGGGACGCTCCCAGCGGCGGGCGACGAGGCCCTGGGAGACGAGCCGGGCGCGTGCGAGTGCAGCGTCAACCATCGTTCACTCAGTCCGGAACCGGCCGTGGACGCTGACCGCGCGGCGGATCTCGTCGGGTTCCACGACCCCTCCCCCACCCTCGGGCGCCGCGGCGGCCATCGCCACCGCCTCGCCGTAGGCGAGCTGCGAATCCGACCGGCGGTCGGAGAGCTCGGCGCAGATGCTCACCTCCGCGCCCGCGGCCCGGGCCATGATGTCGGCGCGGCGACGGGCCGCCCGCACGGCCTCGGTCAGCAGCTCGTCCTCCACTTTCTGCTCCGTCTCCGGAGTCAGTTTCCAGGACGTGTGACGCACCTCCACCCCGGGGGCCGCTGCCCACCCCACCGCGAAGTCCGCGAGCGCCTGGAAGTCTCGGAAAACCAGCGTCGCCTCGGCAGAGGCCCGGTACCGCAGGGCGCCTCTGCGCTGAAGTCGCCACGTGCACACCCGCACCGGCTCCAACACCCACGAGACGACGGCCTGCGGCTGCAGCGGCGCGACGGCCTCGGAGAAACGCCTCGCCAGGTCGGAGGTGAGATCCACGACGACCTCCCGGTCGTCGCCCTCGTGTTCCAGCACCAGCCGGAGCTCCCCCAGCTCAGGCCGTACCCGCCGTTCCGCGCACCCCTCGACCAGAATCTCCATGTGCGAATCCTACGGGTTTGCACCGTCCCGGATACCCCGCCGAGCGATCCGCGGCGCGGGGAGGGTTTCCTCCTTGTGCACACATCTTCCTGTCACGTGGTCGCGGCGGGACAAAAGCTGGTTGAGCCGACCCGCGAGCGCCAGCGAGCAGGTCGAGTCGAAACCATCGTGCCCATACCCGGGAACTCGGACGGGTCAGCGGACCGGGCACCAGAGGTGGTTTCGGCACGGGCCACTCCCTCGTCGCAGCCCGGCTCAACCAGCTCCGAGAAGACTTCCCTCCCCGTCGCGCACCTTCCCTCCCGTGTGCCAAGAGATGCGGATGCTCCTCACGCCTCGGGCGGTGGGGCGGTGCTGCCCCGCAGGATGAGTTCGGTGGGGATGATGATGCTCCGGCTGCCGTCGCGCACCCCGGAGGCCACCTGCTCCAGCACGAGACCCACCATTTCGCGACCGTGGCGTCTGAAGTCCTGGCGCACGGTGGTCAGTGGCGGGAAGCTGTACTCGCCGATGTCGAAGCCGTCGAAACCGACGACGGAGACGTCCCCGGGCACCCGTCTGCCCTGTTCGTGCATGGCCCGGATCAGACCGAGGGCCAGTTCGTCGTTGGCGCAGAACACGGCCGTCACCTCCGGGTCGGCGGCCAGCAGCCGGCCTGCCGCATAGCCCGCCGCCGCACTCCAGTCGCCGGGAATCGGTTCGGGGACGGGCAATCCCGCCTCCCGCAGACACCTGGCCCAGGTGGCCTTGCGGATCAGGCTCGACTGGGAATCCCCCGGTCCGCACACGTGCTGGATGGTGCGGTGCCCGAGCCCCAGGAGGTGTTCGACGGCATCACGCACCCCGCCGACCTGGTCGGCGCTGGCGGAGGGGTAGTGGTCCACGAGCGTGGAGTCCGAGACCGCCACCGGCATCGACGGCGGCAGGACGAGGTGTTCACTACCGGCCCGCCCGGCCTGCACCACGACGAGGCCGTCGATGGCCTGATGGGAGAGCCGGTAGACGGCCTGGCGCAGGTCGTCGGAGACGGGACGTTCCACCTGGACGAGGTTGACGGCGTAGTCGGCGGCGGTGGCGGCCTCCAGCACGCCCGCGGTGGTCAGGGCCTCCCCGGTGCGCTGGATCTGCTGGGTCAGCACGCCGATCGTCTTGAAGGAGCCGCGGCGCAGGGCCTGGGCAGCGCGATTGGGGGAATAACCCAGCTTGTTCATGGCCCGCAGCACCTTCTCGCGGGTTTCCGGGCGCACCTGTTCGGACCCCGTCGCCACGCGCGAGACCGTCTGCACGGACACGCCGGCCAGACGGGCCACGTCACCCATCGCTGGCGCTCCCTCCGCGCTCCGGCGTTGCCTCGGCATGACGGGAGGCTATCAGGAGCGCACCGACGACCCCACCCATAGCTCTTGTGAACGTTACCATAACGCCTCACTTTGTGACGCCGATATCTTGAGATATTTCCCGTGAAACAGTGCCATGATACGGATCTTCGAGTATTGTGTGAACGTCACCATGAGGACGTTGCACGGCTGCACGTCCCCTGTGTCCACCGACCTTCAGGGAGTCCGAACGATGATCGTTCCCGGATACTTCGAGGACCTCGGAGTCCTCCACGAACACACGCTGCCGCCCCGCGCCTACTACGTGCCGGCATCCGCCCCCGCCGCCTCGACTCCATGGGAGCGGGAGACATCCGACCGTTTCCACCTGCTCAACGGTCGGTGGGCCTTCCGGTACCTGCCCAGCATCCACGACCTCACCGAGCCCTTCTGGGAGACCCCGGACGCCGCCCCGGAGGGATTCACCATGATCCAGGTGCCCAGCACCTGGCAGCACCTCGGCTACGACCACCACCAGTACACCAACGTCCGCTACCCCATCCCCTTCGATCCGC
>ERZ772977.751-NODE-751-length-19192-cov-7.651042_pt1 | contig 19192 bp, 13 predicted proteins | sample MGYA00511131_ERZ772977 | MGnify/ENA primary metagenome ERZ772977 (study PRJEB29015, sample SAMEA2737935) | human oral metagenome | biome: human oral; feature: human-associated habitat; material: dental | place: China | collected 2151 ...
ACGTCGTCGTGGGCAAGGGCCCCGGCGCCACGTCGATCCCCTTGACGCTGCCGCGCTTCACCGCGGTCGGCGCGACGACCCGCTCGGGGCTGCTGCCCGCGCCCCTGCGCGACCGGTTCGGCTTCACCGCGCACCTGGAGTTCTACGAGACGGACGAGCTCGAGCAGGTGGTCGCGCGCTCCGCCTCCCTGCTGGGCGCCCCCCTGGGGGAGGGCGCCGCCCACGAGATCGCCTCGCGCTCCAGGGGGACGCCCCGCATCGCCAACCGCCTGCTGCGCCGCGTGGTCGACTACGCCCAGGTCCACGGCGACGGCGCCGCCACCCTCGGGGCGGCGCGGGCGGCCCTGGCCCTCTTCGAGGTCGACCCCCTCGGGCTGGACCGCCTCGACCGGGCGGTCCTGGAGGCCGTGTGCAAGCGCTTCGCGGGCGGCCCCGTGGGGCTGACCACCCTGTCGGTGACGATCGGCGAGGAGGCGGAGACGGTCGAGACGGTCGCCGAGCCCTACCTGGTGCGCGAGGGGTTCCTGGTGCGCACCAACCGCGGGCGGATGGCCACCCCCAGGGCGTGGGAGCACCTGGGACTAGTGCCGCCGGACGCCGGGGCAGTGCTTTTCCGTTGAGGATCCGCCATGCGCCGCGCCGTGACGATTACCGCTTAGACCTGGGCGTGTTCACGCACTAGACTGTGCTGGCGTGTGTTTTTCGCACGCCCCTCCGCAACGAAAGAGAACACTCGTGGACCAGAACCTTCTGCTCATCGCCATGCTCGTGCTGGCCGTCGGCGTCATGTGGTACTCCGGCCGTTCCCGCAAACAGCAGATGGCAAAAATGGAAGAGGAGAAACGCGAGCAGCTCCGCACCGTGACCCCCGGCGCCTGGGTCCACACCCGGGTGGGCTTCTGGGGGCGCTTCGTGGACCTCGACGGCGACATCGTCGTCCTGGAGACCACCGACGGCCACGAGATGTACTGGGACCGCCAGATGATCGGCGAGATCGGCGGGGAGCCCCCGCTCGAGGGCGCTGGCGCGCAAGAGGAGGCCGAGGACGACGACGAGGCCCCCGAGGAGGACGAGGCCGTGCTGGGCCTGGAGCCGACGGCCGACCAGTCCGACGGGCCGGAGGACGCCGGCGCCGCGACCGGGGCCGCCGACGAGGCGGACGACAAGAACTGAACTAGCCGAACAGGCTCTGGAGAGAACTACCGTGGCAACCAAGAAGCGCCGCCCTGTGCGCTCGCTCGTGGTGCTGCTGGTCGCGATGGTCGCGGCCGGAGCGGCACTCGTGATCGGGCACGTGACCAAGGGCGTCTCATACGTACCCGACCTCGCGCTCGACCTGCAGGGCGGGACCCAGCTGATCCTCACCCCCAAGGCCACGGCCGAGGGGCAGCGCGAGATCACCGAGAACGACATCACGCAGGCGATCAGCATCATCCGCAACCGCATCGACGCCTCGGGCGTCGCGGAGTCGGAGATCACGTCGATGGGCAATTCGAACATCACAGTGTCGATCCCCGGGACGCCCTCGCAGGAGACCCTCGACCTCATCCGCTCCTCGTCGCAGATGAACTTCCGCCCGGTGCTGCGCATGGGCGCCGCCACGGGCGTCCGCCAGGACGCCTCCCAGACCCAGGCGAACGATCCCTCGGGCTCCCAGTCCGGATCGGACTCCCAGTCCGGGGCCGGCCAGTCGGCGCAGGAGCCCGATCAGCAGGACGCGCAGTCCGGCCAGCAGGTCTCCACGGCCATGGACCCGGCCACCGCGCTGGCCACGGCCGACCAGGACAAGGACGGCCGGCTCTCCGACGCCCCCGCCTCCACGCCCCCCAACGCCTCGGACCTGGGGTGGGTGACCGAGCAGGTCATGTACGACTTCCTCACCCTCGACTGCTCCGCGGCCGCTGACGCCTCGCGCACCGAGGGCGCGGCCGACAAGCCCTACGCGGCGTGCGACTCCAACGGGCAGATCAAGTACATCCTGGGCCCCGTGACCGTCCCCGGCTCCGACCTCAAGGCCGCCAGCGCCGGCCAGGTCCGCAACTCCACCGGCCAGACCACGGGGGAGTGGGGAGTGGACCTGCAGTTCAACGACGCGGGCACCCAGGCGTTCTCCGAGTCCTCCACGATCCTCTACGGCTTCCACTCCCAGGACGCCCAGGGCTCCAGCTTCTACAAGGGCAGCCCCGACCGCAACCACTTCGCGGTCGTCCTGGACGGAACGGTCATCACCGCGCCCTCCATGAACGCGGTCATCCCCAACGGCCAGGCGCAGATCACCGGCAACTTCACCGCCACCTCCGCCGCGTCGCTGGCCAACCAGCTCAGCTTCGGCTCCCTGCCCCTCAACTTCGAGGTCGAGTCCGAGCAGCAGATCTCGGCGACCCTGGGCTCGGACCACCTGGAGAAGGGCCTGTGGGCGGCCGTCATCGGCTTCGCCCTGGTCATCCTCTACCTGATCTGGCAGTACCGGGGCCTGGCGGTCATCTCCGCCGGCTCGCTCATCATCGCGACCGTCATCACATACCAGGTGATCGCGCTGCTGTCGTGGTTGATGGGCTACCGCCTCTCTCTGGCGGGCGTCGCCGGCCTCATCATGGCGATCGGCGTGACCACGGACTCCTTCATCGTCTACTTCGAGCGCGTGCGCGACGAGGTGCGTGACGGACGTCCGCTGCGCGCCGCCGTCGAGGAAGGATGGGACCGCGCCAAGCGCACGATCGTCGTCTCCGACGCCGTGAACCTGGTGGCGGCCGTGGTCCTCTACCTGCTGGCCGTCGGCGGCGTCCAGGGCTTCGCCTTCACGCTCGGCGTCACGACAGTCATCGACCTCGCGGTGATCTTCCTCTTCACGCACCCGATGATGGAGCTGCTGATCCGCACGCGCTTCTTCGGCCAGGGCCACAAGCTCTCCGGCCTCGACCCCGAGCACCTGGGAGCCAAGAACTCCCTCGTCTACGCCGGGCGCGGCAGGGTCGTGTCCCGCGGGTCGGCGGCGTCCGGGGGAACGGACGGCGCCGACGAGGGCAAGTCCATCGCCCAGCGCCGCAGGGAGGCCCGACTGGCCGCGCGAGCCAGCGCCGACAAGGCGGGGGCCGATGCCGTCCGGACGGGCGCCGCCGAGCAGGAAGGGGAACGCTGAAATGATGAGTTTCGCTCAGTGGGGCAACGCCCTGTACTCGGGTGACAAGTCCTACCGCGTCGTCCCCAGGCGCAAGGCGTTCGTCGGCGTCGCCGCCGCTGTGATCGTCGTGTGCTTCGCGCTGGCCGGCCTGCTCGGCCTGAACCGCTCGATCGAGTTCACCGGCGGCTCCCAGTTCGACGTGACCAACGTCGCCGACCAGTCCGAGTCGACCGCCACCCGCGCGGTGACGGGCACGGGCCTCGTGTCCTCGGCGAAGGTGACGCGCGTGGGCTCCACCGGCGTGCGGATCCAGACGGACTCGCTGGACACCGCGCAGACAGCCACGGTGCGCAGCGCCCTGGCCGGCGCCTACGGCGTCGATTCGGCCGACGTGGCCTCCTCCTCGATCGGCCCCTCGTGGGGCTCGGCGGTGACCACGAAGGCCGCGCAGTCCCTGGCGATCTTCATGGCCCTGGTGGCGCTCCTCATGACCGTGTACTTCCGGTCGTGGAGGATGGCGGCGTCCGCCCTGCTGGCGCTGCTGCACGACATCGCCGTCACCGTGGGGGTCTTCGCCATCACGCAGGCCGAGGTCTCCCCGGCCACCGTCATCGGCTTCCTCACGATCCTCGGATACTCGCTCTACGACACCGTCGTGGTCTTCGACAAGGTCCGCGAGCTCACCGCGGACGTCTACGACCAGAAGCACTACACCTTCGCCGAGTTCGTGAACCTGGCCGTCAACCAGACGATGGTGCGCTCCATCAACACCTCCGTGGTGGCGCTGCTGCCCGTCGGCTCGATCCTGCTCATCGGGTCGGTGCTGCTGGGCACGGGCACCCTCACCGACATCTCGCTGGCCCTGTTCATCGGCATGATCGCCGGCACCTACTCCTCGATCTTCATCGCCTCGCCGCTGCTGGTCACCTTCCAGGAGATGAGCAGGAGGACCCAGGAGCACAACAAGGCGGTCGCCAAGCAGCGCGCCAGCGCAGAGGGCCCCGACGGGGAGCCCGCCCGGGTCAAGGTCGCCCCCATCAAGCCGGGACGCCACCTCGGCCAGGCGGCCCAGCCCCGGCGCAGGAGGCAGCGATGATCGGAGAACTCGGAGAGCGCATCGCCGAACTGGTGCGCGACAACCTGGTGGAGGTGCCCGACTTCCCCGAGCCCGGGATCCTCTTCCGCGACATCACGGAGCTCATGGCGAACGGGCCGGCCTTCAAGGAGCTCGTCGAGCTGATCGGCTCGCGCTACGAGGGGCGCATCGACGCCGTCGCCGGACTGGAGTCGCGCGGTTTCATCCTGGGCGCCCCTGTGGCCACCGAGCTCGGCCTGGGGATGCTCACGATCCGCAAGGCGGGCAAGCTGCCCGGCCACGTCATCGGCGTCGACTACTCCCTGGAGTACGGCAGCGCCCGGATGGAGATCCACCCCGAGTCGGTCGTCCCCGGCTCGAGGGTCCTCGTCATCGACGACGTCCTGGCCACAGGCGGGACGGCCGGGGCCGCGGTCGAGCTCATCCGCCAGTGCGGCGCCGACGTGGCCGCGGTCTCGGTGCTGCTCGAGCTCACGGACCTCAAGGGCAGGGAGCGCCTTGAGGGCATCACCGTGGAGACCGCGCTCAAGGTGTAGGGACGCCCGCCCCGGGGCCGACGACCGCGTTGCAGTGGCCGTCGGCCCCGCGCATTCGCCTATCATGTGTGCATGAGCGGCGATGACAACTCCGGACAGGGCCCTGCGCTGCCCGCGGCGGGCTCGCGGGTGCGTTCGGGCCTGCTGTGGTTCGGCGCGCGCTCGCGCGCCACGATCCCCCAGATCGAGCCCCTGGTCCGGGCGCTCAGGGCCAACCACCCCAAGGCCGACATCGCGGTGGTCGAAAGGGCGTACCGCACGGCCGAGGCGTGCCACAGCGGGCAGACGCGCAAGAGCGGGGAGCCCTACATCACGCACCCGGTGGCCGTGGCCACGATCCTGGCTGAGATGGGCATGACGACGCCCACGCTGGTGGCGGCCCTGCTCCACGACACGGTGGAGGACACCGACTACACCCTCGACCAGTTGCGCGCGGAGTACGGCGACGCGATCGCGGACCTGGTGGACGGCGTCACCAAACTCGACAAGGTCCACTACGGGGCGGCCGCCCAGTCCGAGACGCTGCGCAAGATGCTGGTCGCTATGAGCCGCGACATCCGGGTGTTGCTCATCAAACTGGGGGACAGGCTGCACAACGCGCGCACGTGGCGCTTCGTCCCGGCCGCCTCGGCGGCGAAGAAGGCGCAGGAGACACTGGAGATCTACGCGCCCCTGGCCCACCGCCTCGGCATGAACATGGTGAAGTGGGAGCTGGAGGAGCTGTCCTTCAAGACGCTGTACCCGCAGATCTACGAGGAGATCGACCACCTGGTGGCCGAGCGCGCCCCCCAGCGCGAGGAGTACCTGCGCGACGTCATCGACCAGATCGAGGAGGACCTGCGCCGCTCGGGCACGAAGGGGACGGTGAGCGGCCGGCCCAAGAGCCACTACTCGATCTACCAGAAGATGATCGTCCGCGGCAAGGCCTTCGACGAGGTATTCGACCTGGTGGCCGTGCGGGTGCTCGTGCAGTCCATCAAGGACTGCTACGCGGTCCTCGGCTCGCTGCACGGCAGGTGGAACCCGATCCCGGGCCGCTTCAAGGACTACATCGCGATGCCCAAGTTCAACCTCTACCAGTCGCTGCACACGACGGTGGTGGGTCCGGGCGGCAAGCCGGTCGAGATCCAGATCCGCACCTTCGACATGCACGAGCGCGCCGAGCACGGCGTGGCGGCGCACTGGAAGTACAAGCAGAACCCCAACGCCCAGGGCGAGACCGACAAGATGGGGGCCGACGAGCAGGCGAACTGGTTGCGCGCCCTGGTGGAGATGGAGCGCGAGACCGGGGACCCCGAGGAGTTCCTCGACTCGCTGCGCTACGAGATCGCCGGCGACGAGGTCTACGTCTTCACCCCCAAGGGGGAGGTCGTCACCCTGCCGGCCAGGGCGACGCCCGTGGACTTCGCCTACGCGGTCCACACCGAGGTCGGCCACCGCACAGTGGGCGCGAAGGTGAACGGGCGCCTGGTGCCGCTGGACACCAGGCTGGAGTCGGGCGAGACGGTCGAGGTCGTGACCTCGAAGTCGGACAAGGCGGGGCCGTCGCGCGATTGGCTGGCGTTCGTGGCCTCGCCGCGCGCGCGCTCGAAGATCAAGGCGTGGTTCTCCAAGGAGAGGCGCGAGGAGGCCATCGAGTCGGGCAAGGAGGCGCTGGCGCGCGCGATGCGCAAGCAGAACCTGCCGCTGCAGCGCCTCATGAGCCACGAGTCGGTGCTGTCGGTGGCCACGTCCTTCGGCTACCCGGACGTGTCGGGGCTGTACGCGGCCCTCGGCGAGGGGCACGTGTCCGCCCAGAGCGTTGTGACGAGGCTGGTCGACAACCTGGGCGGCGGCGACGGAACGGAGGAGACCCTCTCCGAGGCGGTGACGCCGGGGCAGCCCAAGATCCGCCAGGACCCGGCCCGCGAGGGCGCGATCGTGGTGGCGGGCATGAGCCCCAACGAGATCTGGGTGAAGCTCGCGAAGTGCTGCACCCCGGTGCCCGGCGACGAAATCGTGGGATTCATCACGCGAGGCCAGGGGGTCTCCATCCACCGCTCGACGTGCGCCAACGCGGTCCGCCTCGGCGAACTGCAGCCGCAGCGCTTCGTCGACGTGAGCTGGAGCGGAGAGGGGGCGGGCGCGCCCTTCCGCGTGCAGATCGAGGTGCGCGCCCTGGACCGGGGCGGCCTGCTGTCGGATCTGACCCGCGTGCTCTCCGACTACGGGGTCAACATCCTCTCCGCCTCGCTCAACACCTCCGGCGACCAGGTGGCCGGCGGGCGCTTCAGCTTCGAGCTGGCGGATCTGGGCCACCTCAACGCGGTGCTGGCGGCGCTGCGGCGCGTGGACGGGGTCTTCGAGGCGGTGCGGCTGTCGGACTAGGGGCGCGTCGTCCTGTACGGTGAGAACACCGGTGCAGCGGTGTTATCTCCGTCCTAATGCGTCCATCCGCTTCCGTCAGCGGCGTTAGGTGTGACACACTGGGGCGTGTGCGCCTAATGAGGCGCGCAGCAGCGCCCGGGCGAACGCCCTCGTATTAGAAGGAAAATCGTGACTACGACGCCGATTCCATCCGAAGAGAACAACCCCGTCGACACGGCCGGCACGGTCCCGGTCGGCGGCGCTCCGTCCGCGGGCACGCCCCCGGAGGTGCCCGCCCACCCCTTCGCCCGCATCGACGCGGAGGGAACCGTGTACGTCAAGGACGGGGACTCGGAGCGCGCCATCGGCGCCTACCCCGAGGGGATCCCCGCCCAGCCCTACGCCCTATACGAGCGCCGCTACGCCGACCTCGAGGCCTCCGTGCGCCTCTTCGAGGACCGCCTCGCCCAGCTCGCGCCCCGCGAGATCGACACGACCCTGGCCTCCATCCGCGAGCAGATCGCGGAGCCGAACGTCGTCGGCGACCTCGCGGCGCTGCGCCGTCGCGTGGACAGGGTCGCCGAGGCGGCCCAGGCGCGCAAGGAGACCGCCCGCGAGGAGCGCAAGGCCGCCAAGGCGCAGGCCCTCGCCCAGCGCACCGGCGTCGTCGAGCGCGCCGAGGCCATCGTCGCCCAGGATCCGGCGCGCACCCACTGGAAGAATTCCGGGCAGGCCCTCCGCGAGCTCCTCGAGGAGTGGAAGACCCTCCAGCGGCGGGGCCCGCGCCTGGACAAGAGCACCGAGGACGAGCTGTGGAAGCGCTTCTCCTCCGCCCGCAGCCAGTTCGACCGCCTCCGCCGCCAGTACTTCTCGCAGCTCGACCAGGCCCAGTCCGAGGCGAAGCGCATCAAGGAGCGGCTCATCGCACAGGCGGAGGCCCTGCAGACCTCCACCGACTGGGGGCGCACGACCGCCGCCTACCGGGACCTCATGAACCAGTGGAAGGCCGCCCCCCGCGCCTCGCGCAGGGAGGACGACGCCCTGTGGGCGCGCTTCCGCGCCGCCCAGCAGGTCTTCTTCGACGCCCGCCGCGCCAAGGACGAGGCCACCGACGCCGAGTACCGGCAGAACCTGGCCGCCAAGGAGGAGATCCTGGTGGACGCCGAGGCGATCCTGCCCGTCACCGACCTGGAGAAGGCGAAGGCCCAACTGCGCCGCATCCAGGACCGCTGGGAGGAGGTCGGGCGCGTCCCCTCCTCCGACCTGCACCGCGTCGAGGGCCGGCTGCGCACCGTCGAGGCCGCGGTGCGCGAGGCGGAGGAGCGCGAGTGGCAGCGCACCAACCCCGAGACCCGCGCCCGCGCGGCCGGGGTCCTGGGCCAGCTCGAGGGGCAGATCGCCGACCTCGAGGCCGAACTGGCGCGCGCTGAGGCCTCCGGAGACAAGAAGAGGGCAGAGTCGGTGCGCGACGCCCTCACCACCAAGAGGGCCTGGCTCGACCAGATCTCCTCCACGATCGCCTGACCCATGCGCCTGCACGTCATCCCCTCGCCGTACTACGCGGCGAACGCCCTGGTCCTCGTCCCGGCCCAGGGCCCGGCGGCCCTGGTCGTCGACCCCTCCGCCGGCGTCCAGCACCTGCTGCGCGAGGTCCTCGACCTCGAGGGCGTCGGAGTGGGCGGCGTCTTGGCGACCCACGGGCACCCCGACCACGTGTGGGACTGCGCGGCGGTCGCCGGGTGGACCGGCGGGCCGCAGCTGCCCGTGTACCTGCCCGGCCCTGACGTCTACCGCATGGACGACCCCGCGGCCCACGTCCCCCTGCCCGCCCCCGGTTTCGCGGGGGAGTGGGTCAAGCCCGAGCGCGTGGAGCCCGTGCCCGCGGGCGCCTTCGAGATCGTGGAGGGCGTGCGGCTGCGCATGCTGCCCGCGCCCGGCCACTCGGAGGGGTCGGCCCTGTTCCTGGGCGAGTGCGAGCTGGACATCCGCGTCGACAACACCTCGTTCTACCACTCCGACGGCCCGGTGCCGTGGGCCCTCAGCGGCGATGTCATCTTCCGCGGCAGCGTCGGGCGCACCGACCTGCCCGGCGGGGACGAGACGCAGATGCGCCACAGCCTGCGCACCGTGTCCAACGCGATCGACCCCGCGACCGTCCTGATTCCCGGTCACGGGCCGGCCACCACCATGGCCGAGGAGATCGCGGCGAACGAGTACCTGATCCGCGCCCGCCGCATCGGCTGAGGCGCCGCGAAAGGAAGTGGATCCCTCCATGGCCCGCACATCCCTGTCCGGATTCCCCGAGTGGCTGCCCGACGGGCGCGTCGTCGAGCAGTACGTGCTCGACGCCCTGCGCCGCGTCTTCGAGCTGCACGGGTTCTGCGGGATCGAGACCCGCGCCGTCGAGACCCTGGAGCAGCTGGAGGCCAAGGGCGAGACCTCGAAGGAGATCTACGTCCTCGACCGCCTGCAGGCCCTCAAGGCCGAGCAGGGGGGTCGCCGCCCCGGCAAGGAGCGCCGCATGGGCCTCCACTTCGACCTCACGGTCCCTTTCGCGCGCTACGTCGTCGAGAACGCCAACGAGTTGGACTTCCCCTTCAAGCGCTACCAGATCCAGAAGGTGTGGCGCGGTGAGCGCCCGCAGGAGGGGCGCTTCCGCGAATTCACGCAGGCCGACATCGACGTGGTGGGCAACGGGCAGCTGCCGTTCCACTTCGAGGTCGACCTGCCCCTGGTCATGGCGGAGGCCCTCAACTCCCTGCCGATCCCGCCCGTGAGGGTCCTCGTGAACAACCGCAAGGTCGTCCAGGGCGCGTGCGAGTGCCTGGGGGTCGGCGACGTGGACGCCGCGCTGCGGGGCCTGGACAAACTCGACAAGATCGGCGCGGAGGGCGTCGCCGGGGAGCTCGCCGCCAGTGGTATCGGAGCCGCGCAGGCGCGCGCGCTGCTGGAGATGGCGCGCATCCGCAGCGCTTCGTCCTCCGAGGTCCGCTCCCGGGTGGCGGAGCTGGGCCTGTCGGGGCCCCTCCTGGAGGAGGGCCTGGGCGAGTTGTGCGCGCTGCTGGATGCCGCGGGCTCCCGCATGCCGGGCGCGCTCGTCGCGGATCTGCGGATCGCCCGCGGCCTGGACTACTACACGGGCTCGGTCTACGAGTCGGAGGTGGAGGGCCACGAGGATCTGGGCTCTATCTGCTCGGGCGGGCGCTACGACTCGTTGGCCAGCGACTCCAAGCGCTCCTATCCGGGCGTCGGCCTGTCGATAGGCGTCTCGCGCCTGGTGTCCCGGATGATCTCGGCGCCCCTGGTGCGCGCGACGCGCCCGGTGCCGACCGCCGTGGTCGTCGCCGTGGCCAGCGAGGAGGAGCGGGAGCGCTCCGAGGCGGTCGCCCGCGCGTTGCGGGCACGGGGCATCCCCACGGACGTCGCGCCCAGTGCCGCGAAGTTCGGCAAGCAGATCAAGTTCGCCGACAGGCGCGCCATCCCCTTCGTGTGGTTCCCCGGTTCCGACGGGGCGGACACGGTCAAGGACATCCGCTCGGGCGAGCAGGTGGAGGCCGATTCCGCCACGTGGGCGCCGCCCGCCCAGGACCTCGCCCCCGGGGTCGTCCCGGTCTGAGCGCTCCCCGCCCCAGGCGGTCGGCGACCGGGCGCTCGGCCTGCGCCGGCCGTCCCGGTCGGAGCGCGCCGCCTGTGGTCACTGGTTGTTCGCGATCCACTCCTGGGCGGCGGTGGGCGCCTCGTCGGCCTCACGGATCTCGTCCGGCGCGATGGGGTCGTCCCCGAACTCCTCGCCCGTGCGCGCGGTGGTGGTGCCGACGGTGAGGACCATCGTGCGGCCCGTGTACAGGGGGATCGCGGTGTTCACCGAGGCGTACCCCGCGGTCGGCTGGCCGAAGGTGCGCACATTGGCCATCCCCCTGAAGGCCAGGAGGGCCTGCTCGCCCGACGACGCCGTCCGCTCGGAGGTGAGGACGGCCACGGGCACCGCGAGTTTCGCCCTCTGGCCCACCGAGGTCGGGGTGCCCCCTCCGGAGACCCTTCCGTCGGACAGCGCGACAGGGGTGCGCCGGTCGCCGATGGTGAAGGTCGCGACGACGCCGTCGGGCAGCAGCGGGGAGAGGCCCGCGATCATGGGGCCCATGTCCCCTCCGTCGTTGTCGCGGAGGTCGACGACGACACCGCACAAGTCGTCCTGGCTGAGGGCGTCGGCGATGGAATTGGCGTAGGAGCTGCCCTGCTCGGGCGTGCCCATGTAGCCGGGCAGGGCGACCGTGAGCACGCAGCTGCTCATCGACCAGGTCGGCGCCTCGTAGGAGTCGGCCCCCTGCTCGTCCGAGTCGGCGTCCGCGAGGAAGGAGTGCTTGCCGCCGGCGACTCCGATGGCGTCGCCCAGGACGGCGTCGACCTCGTCGTGGGTGGTGGCGGCGTCGATGCGGGTGGCGGCGTCGGCGCGGGCCCCGGCCCACTGGGGGGTGTCCGCGTACAGGCCGTCGTCGAGGAGCCCCAGCGCGGTGCGCCCGTAGTCGCGCGCCGACGGCGGGGGGAACCAGATCCCGAAGTGCGGTCCGTAGGCGTGCAGGGCCCACCCGATCGCGCCCGTGACGACGAGGACCGCCACGACCACTCCGGCGCCGATGGCGCGGGCCGAGCGGCGGCGCTTCTTCGGGGGTTCCTCGTCCAGGGGCTTCTCGTCGCTCATAACGCCATCCTACGGACGCCGACCCCGTCGTTGCATCAGGGAAGGGCCCCGGTCCGGCCCTGATTCCCCGCACACCACCGGTGAGAGAAGTCACCGGCGGGTTGGGGCCCTGGACGCGGTCCAACCGATAGGGTGGGGGAGCGAAGAGGCGCAGCCTCCTGAATATGGTGCCCGGGTCGACCGGAATGTGTTGTGGACAAGGCGGGCCGCGCGGGGCCCGACGCAGGCCCACCCGAGACGGTTCTGCAATCCACGATCAACACGGAGGAACACACATGCCCGACACCCCTATGACTTCTGACGCCATCGACGGCCCCGGCGGAGCCGCGGCCCCCTCTGACGCGACCACCGCCCCCGCGGATCCCCGGGGGGCGGACACGGTCACCGCGGCTCCCCACGAGGGGGCCGACAATGACGGGGCCGGGCCCGTCCGGCCCGCGGACAGCGTTCCCGCGCTGGACGCCCCGGCCGCAGTCGACGCCGGCGCGCCGACCGGGGAACGGGCCGACGGGGCGCGCGCCGCCCAGGACGGCGGCCCCGACGAAGCCCCCGAAGAGGAGGGGAGTGCGGCGGAGGACGGGGGCTCCGGAGAAGAGGACACGGTCTCCTTCGCGGACCTCGGCCTGCCGGACGAACTCCTCCAGGCCGTCACAGACATGGGATTCATCACACCGACCCCCATCCAGGCCGAGGCGATCCCCCCTCTGCTCGACCTGCGCGACGTCGTCGGCATCGCCCAGACCGGCACGGGCAAAACCGCGGCCTTCGGCCTGCCCCTGCTGGCGATCGTCGACGCGGACGAGAAGGCCGTCCAGGCCCTGGTGCTCGCCCCCACCCGCGAGCTCGCCATGCAGAGCGCCGCCGCCATCGAGGACTTCGCGGCCCGCACGGCGGAGTTGGTGGTCGTCCCCGTGTACGGCGGCAGCCCCTACGGTCCGCAGATCGGCGCCCTCAAGCGCGGCGCCCAAGTGGTCGTGGGCACTCCCGGCCGCGTCATCGACCTCATTGAGAAGGGCGCGCTGGATCTTTCCGGTGTGCGCATGCTGGTCCTGGACGAGGCGGACGAGATGCTGCGCATGGGCTTCGCCGAGGACGTGGAGACCATCGCCTCCTCCGCTCCCGATGACCGTCTCACGGCGCTGTTCTCGGCGACGATGCCCCCCGCCATCGAGAAGGTGGCGCGCGAGCACCTCAAGGACCCGGTCAAGGTCGCCGTCTCCGAGGAGTCGTCGACCGTCGACACGATCCACCAGACCTACGCGGTCGTCCCCTACAAGCACAAGATCGGCGCCCTCAGCCGTGTCCTGGCCACGCGCGCCCAGCACATCGCCGCGGGCCAGGAGGACGCCGACGCCGCCATCGTCTTCGTGCGCACCCGCGTCGATGTCGAGGAGGTGTCGCTGGAGCTGTCCGGGCGCGGATTCCGCGCGGCGGGCATCTCCGGTGACGTCGCCCAGACCGAGCGCGAGCGCATGGTCGAGCGCCTCAAGAGCGGCTCCCTGGACGTCCTGGTCGCCACGGACGTGGCGGCCAGGGGCCTGGACGTGGAGAGGATCTCCCTGGTCGTCAACTTCGACGTGCCCCGCGAGCCCGAGGCCTACGTGCACCGCATCGGGCGCACGGGCCGGGCCGGGCGCCAGGGGCGCTCACTGACGTTCTTCACCCCCCGCGAGCACACGCGCCTGCGCCGCATCGAGAAACTCACGGGGACGCCGATGGAGGAAGTGGCGATCCCCTCGCCCGCCGCCGTGTCCGAGTTCCGGGCCCGCCGGCTGCTCGAGGGCGTGGGCGCACGGGTCGAACGGGGCCGCCTGGGAATGTACCGGGAGCTCCTGGAGCAGATGGCCGCCTCCCTGGACGTCGAGGACGTCGCGGCGGCGCTGATCGCCCAGGCCGTTGGCGACGAGGGCCCCGCGCCGCGAGCGGAGTCCGACCGCCGGGGGCGGGGCAGGGCCCGCCGCGAGGAGGGGCTCGACGAATCCGGGGAGTTCGTGGGCGCCAGCTTCGAGGCGGGGCGCGACAAGGACAAGCCCCTCAAGGGCGGTCGTGACGGAGCCCGCCGCCGCGGGGGCGGTCGCGCCGTGTCGGGCCCGGGCACGCGCTACCGGGTCGAGGTCGGCAGGAAGGACCGCGTCAAGCCCGGTTCCATCGTCGGCGCCATCGCCGGAGAGGGCGGGATCGACGGCCGGGACATCGGGCACATCGATATCTTCCCGACGTTCTCGTTGGTGGACATCACCGCGGATCTGAGCGCCGAGCAACTCTCGCGCATCTCCAAGGGCTATGTCTCCGGCCGCCAGCTGCGGATCCGGGTGGACGAGGGCCCCGGGCGGCGCGACCGCTTCGAGCGCGGTGGATTCGAGCGCCCCGGCAGGGGCGAGCGCCGCTCCGATCGTGACGACCGTTCCGAACGGGAGGATCGCGGTGGACGCGGCGAGCGCTTCGACCGCCCCAGCAGGGGGGACCACCGCTCTGACCGCGACGACCGCCTCGGCGAGGACCGGCGCGGGGGCTTCGAGCGCCCCGGCAGGGGGGACCACCGCTCTGACCGCGACGACCGCGGTGGACGCGACGAGCGCTTCGACCGCGAGGACCGCCGTCCTGGTCGTGGTGACCGTTTCGACCGCAGTGACCGTTTCGAGGCGGACGGACGCGGAGGGCGCGAGTCCCAGCGCGGCGGCTGGCACCGCTCCGTGAGGACCGAGCGCTGGGAGAGGGACATCAAGAAGCGCCGGGCGCGCGACGACTTCGGCGCGAGGGAGTCCGGGAGGGGCTTCGGCCACAAGGACCGCCGCCGTGACGAGGGGCGCGGGCGCAACGACGACGCGCGCCGGTTCGGCAAGCGCCGCTACGAGGACTGAAGCGCCCAGCGGCCGAGCACGGCCACTCGGTCCCCCGCGCCCGGGCAAGTCAGGGCTGCCCCCCAGCGCGGAAGGGGGACACGTCTCCGGCCTGTGGGACATCCTCTCGGGCCTGACTGCCCCCCAGCGCGGAAGGGGGCGCCCTCGCTCTCAGGCGCGCGCGGGGGTGGGGCACGTCGGAGACGGTGCCGGTGAAGATGGGGGCTCGGTCGCAGGCGCGCGGGGGCAAGCCCCGGTTCCGGGCGCTTGAGTGCGTTCGGTGCTGTTTTCGCCTTTTCGCTGCTCTTTCTCTTCTTTGCTCCTGCCTCGGGGCGCGCCCTGGCGCCCTGGGGCAGGAGCCGTTCGGCGAGGGCGCGGGAGGCGGTGGATCGGGCAGCTCACGCAGCGCCGTCCAGGGCTGGTGGGGGATTCGCAAGGCGCGGTTCGCGTTGCGCAGACACATGGCACGCAGCGCCGCCCAGGGCAAGTGGGGGATTCACAAGGAAAGTCGTCACTTGCCAAGCGATACCACACTTTGCAAGCGTTATAACGTTGCAAAGTGATGTTATCCCTTTCAAAGTGAAATTTTCCGTTTGAAAACAGCATGTTGTGTAAGAAACTAGTCAGCATGCTCTTCGGATTCGAGAATGCGGGCCGCTCGACCCGGTAGCCAGCAGTGGTCTGCGAGGCCGTCTCCGGCGCGCCCCCGGAAGGGCTGGGGTGCGAAGGCGCCGCGGTGCGCCGACGCGCGTTGTCGGCATCGCGAGGGGTCGTTGACACCGCGAGGGGGTTGTCGGTACCGCGAGGGGGTTGTCGACATCGCGAGGGGGTCGTTGACACTGCGAGGGGGATATAACGCGCGCTGGTGCGAACAACGCGCGTCGGCGCCAGTAACGCGCGTCGGCGCAGACTCCCCCTTCGGCGCCTGCGGGCCGCGGCACATGGCCCGTCACCGCCCGCCCTTCTCGGCATCGCACACAAGGGCCGGAATTAGGCAACACGGCATCGCACACAAGGGCGGAATCAAGCCCTTGTGTGCGGTGGGTGTTTCGTAAATCGGGGTCCTTGTGTGCGCAACCCGGGGACCGGGGGCGCAACCCGGGGGAGGGGCGCGGCCTGGGGGAGCCGGTCCGGGGCCCGGCCATGGGAGCGCGGGCGCGCGCCACCCGTCCGGCCGTCAGCTCCGTTACCTGAACCCGCGGTCCCGCCGTACCCGCCATCCGGCTCCCTTACGCGGCGTGGGGGTCATGCGATGCGCCTCGACGCGGCGACCGCCGCACAGGCGAGGACTACCGCGACCACGTAAGCCGGGGCGTAGGCGAGGGCGCCGGTCGCCCCCGAGTCCGCCCACACGCCCATGAGGACGGACACGGACGCGAGCTCGATGGCGGGCCCCGCCGAGTCGGCGACCTGCAACCACGAGGCGACCTTCCCGTGCTTGGCGGCGGGGGTGATCTCCAGGGCCAGGACGGACAGGGAGGAGTGGAAGAGCCCGGTGCCCAGTCCTGCGGCCATCCACCCGGCCAGCGCCACCCACAGGGGGACCGCCGGAGTGAGCAGCGCCGCCAGGGAGGCGACGCCCGCGGCCAACAGCACCGTGCCCGCGAGGGGCAGGCGGGAGCGGCCCCCCGGGCTCTTGACCCGCGACTGGATGACGGCCCCCGCCGCCCACGCCAGTGAGCCGGCGGACACCCACAGAGTGGCCGTGTGCTCGGGCCAGCCGTGGATGCGCTGAAGGAGGAGGGGGATGAACACGCCCGCGCCGGCTTGGACGCCCATGGCGAGCAGCCGCGCCATGACGCCCGCCCCGATGCCCCGGCGCAGAGCGAACGCGCCGCGCGGCAGCAGCCGGGGCAGGGACCACGCGCACATGGCGATCCCCGCGGCGAACACGGCCACCACGACGGAGCGCCACGCCGGGTCGAGGGCACCGGCGAGTTGGACGAGCGCGGCGCCCGTGCCCGCGACCGCGCCGGTGCGCGCCATTGCCCACAGCTTCGGGGGGCGCGGGCTGGGCGGGTGGGTGAGTCCGCGCAGGATCCCCACCAGGGGCAGGACGGCCACGGCGGTGAGCAGGGGGACGAAGCCGAACACCGGGTGCCATCCGAAAGCGCGCACCACGTAGCCCGCGATGACGGGCCCGACGAGGCTGGGGACCACCCACGCCAAGGAGAAGGACGCGAAGAAGGCGGGGCGGTGGGAGGCGTCGGCCACGGAGCCGATCAGCACGTAGAGGGGCACGATGAGCAGCCCGCCGCCCAGGCCCATCATGAGCCTGCCGACGACGAAGACGGAGATGGTCCCTGCCAGCGCGGACACCACGAGGCCGGAGGTGAACAGGGCCAGCCCCCACGCCATGACGAAACGCGGACCGCGCCAGTCGCACGCGAGGCCGGCGACGACGGTGGCCGCCAACTGGGCGGCCAGGGCGGCGCCCGAGGCCAGGGAGAACCACCGTTCGGCCCCCAGGTCGGCGACCACGCTGGGCATGATGGACGTCGACGCCAGCTCCTCGAAGGCGACCAGCGTGATGAGCAGGACCGAGCCGACCATCAAGGACACCTCCTGCGCGCGCCAGCGGGGCCTTTCCGGGGAGGCTGGGGAGGCGGGTGACGTTCGTGGCATAGCGGCGATTCTAGCCGATGCGTTTCCCCGCAACCGCTCCCGGCGCGTAGAATCCCACGTGCCTCCGCCCGTCTCGCGGATGGCACCGACGAAAGGACTGCACGTGCTCCGCACTCACACCATCGGCTCCCTGGGGAAGGACCTCATCGGCCAGACCGTCACGCTCACCGGTTGGGTGGACAGGCGCCGCGACCACGGGGGCGTCGCGTTCGTCGATTTGCGCGACGCCTCGGGCATCGCCCAGGTGGTCGTGCGCGACGAGTCAGTGGCCCACGAGCTCAGGAGCGAGTTCGTCCTCAAGGTCACCGGCGAGGTCGTCGCCCGTCCCGAGGGCAACGAGAACCCGAACCTGCCCACGGGCGCCATCGAGGTCATGGGCGACGACATCGAGATCCTCAACCCCTCGGCGCCGCTGCCCTTCCAGGTCTCGTCCCACGCGGAGGACTCGGGCAACGTCGGCGAGGAGGTGCGCCTGAAGTACCGTTACCTCGACTTGCGCCGCGAACCCGAGCAGCGCGCCCTCCGCCTGCGCTCGATGGTGTCGCGCGCGGCCCGCGACACGCTGTACGCCCACGACTTCGTTGAGATCGAGACGCCGACGCTGACGCGCTCCACCCCGGAGGGCGCCCGCGACTTCATCGTTCCCGCGCGCCTGGCCCCCGGCTCGTGGTACGCGCTTCCCCAGTCCCCCCAGCTCTTCAAGCAGATGCTCATGGTGGCGGGCATGGAGCGCTACTTCCAGATCGCACGCTGCTACCGCGACGAGGACTTCCGCGCCGACCGCCAGCCCGAGTTCACCCAGCTCGACATCGAGATGAGCTTCGTCGACCAGGACGACGTCATCGCCGTCGCCGAGGACGTCCTGAGGAACGTGTGGGCTCTCATCGGGTACGACCTGGCCACGCCGATCCCCCGCATGACCTACAAGGACGCGATGGAGCGCTACGGGTCCGACAAGCCCGACCTGCGCTTCGGCCTGGAGCTGACCGAGCTGACCGACTACTTCAAGGACACCCCTTTCCGCGTGTTCCAGGCCCCCTACGTGGGCGCCGTCGTCATGCCCGGCGGCGGCTCCCAACCGCGTCGGACCTTCGACAAGTGGCAGGAGTGGGCCAAGGCGCGGGGCGCCAAGGGCCTGGCCTACGTGACCGTGGCCGAGGACGGGGCCCTGGGCGGTCCCGTCGCCAAGAACATCACCGAGGCCGAGCGCGAGGGCCTGGCCGAGGCCACCGGCGCCAAGCCCGGGGACTGCATCTTCTTCGCCGCGGGCAAGCCCACGCCCTCGCGCGAGCTGCTCGGCGCCGCCCGCCTGGAGATCGGCAAGCGCTGCGGCCTCATCGACCCCGACGCCTGGGCGTTCACCTGGGTCGTCGACGCGCCCCTGTTCAAACCCACTGGGGACGCCGAGGCGGAGGGCGACGTGGCTCTCGGCCACAGCGCGTGGACGGCCGTCCACCACGCCTTCACCTCCCCCAAGCCCGAGTGGGTCGATTCCTTCGACGAGGATCCGGGCAACGCCCTGGCCTACGCCTACGACATCGTGTGCAACGGCAACGAGATCGGCGGGGGCTCGATCCGCATCCACCGCCGGGACGTGCAGAACCGCGTGTTCGCCGTCATGGGCATCGGCGAGGAGGAGGCGCAGGCGCAGTTCGGCTTCCTGCTGGACGCCTTCAAGTTCGGCGCGCCCCCGCACGGCGGGGTCGCCTTCGGGTGGGACCGCATCGTGGCCCTGCTGACCAAGTCCGAGTCGATCCGCGATGTCATCGCCTTCCCGAAGTCGGGCGGCGGCTACGACCCGCTCACCGACGCCCCGGCTCCGATCACCCCCGCCCAGCGCAAGGAGGCGGGCGTGGACGCCGAGCCGAGGAAGCGCGGCGAGGAGGCCCCCGCCTCCTGAGCGGCGCGGCCCCAACGCGCGCAGGGCCC
>ERZ772977.752-NODE-752-length-19163-cov-4.326826_pt1 | contig 19163 bp, 17 predicted proteins | sample MGYA00511131_ERZ772977 | MGnify/ENA primary metagenome ERZ772977 (study PRJEB29015, sample SAMEA2737935) | human oral metagenome | biome: human oral; feature: human-associated habitat; material: dental | place: China | collected 2151 ...
TGGGGCCCGCGCGCCAGGCCGCCCTGCTCAAGGAATTCGGCTCCGTCAAGCGGCTACGCGCCGCCACCGCGGCCATGAACACCGCCGTCCTGAGAGCTCTGGAAGCCCGTCATGCATGGTTCGGGGAACTCGATGCCGAGTCCCGGTCGTGGATCAGCGTACTCGCCCGGGAAGGCATCGACGGTTTCGTGAACTGGGTCAGTGGTTCGGCCTTCTCCTTCGAGTCGATCTTCGATTCCGCCCCCAGGGCGCTCGCAGGACGCATCTCCCTACGACAGACCGTTGACCTGGTGCGCACCACCACCGATGTTGTCGAGGAACAGATCCAGCTTCTGTTATCGCGTGCGGATCGACAACCATTGTTGCTGGGTATCGTGCACTACTCCCGGGAAATCGCGTTCGTTGCGGCCGCCGTCTACGCCCGCGCCGCGGAGTTGCGGGGCGCCTGGGACTCACGTATTGAGGCAACGATCGTCGATGCGGTGGTCCGGGCCGAGACCGACGAATCCGTCACGTCCAGAGCGTCGACCCTCGGCTGGGATTCCGAGGCACCCACGACGGTGGTCATAGCGGGCGCTCCGAAGAACCTGCGGGTTGACGAGCTGCGCAGGGCATCTGCGCGGCTCTCCCTGGATGTGCTGGCGGCCCCACAGGGGGAGCGTCTCGTGTGTATCTTCGCTGGAGAGGCCCTGACCGATCCGGCCCAGGCTTGTGCGCTGGTGACCAAGCTCGAACCGCATTTCGCACCCGGCCCCGTGGTGATCGGTCCGCTTGCCGAAGGACTCCGCGGGGCCCCCGCATCCGCCAGGTCGGCAGCCTCCGGATACCGGGCCGCCCGGGCATGGCCCGAGGGTCCCAGGACCCTGTTGTCGAACGATCTGCTCCCGGAACGGGCTCTCTCGGGCGATGGGCACGCTCGCAGGGCCCTGGCCCGAGACCTTTTCGGTCTTCTCAAAGGCTCCAAGGAGCTGCTGGAGACCTGCGTCGGTTTCCTTGATGCCGGATCGTCGATGGAGGCTACCGCCCGGGTCATGTTCATCCATCCCAACACCGTCCGCTATCGCCTGCGACGGATCCAAGAGGTGACGGGATACAACCCGACGGATGCGCGAGAGGCCTATGTATTGAGGCTGGCGATCACCTTGGGGCGTCTCCAGGAGTGAACCTCGCCATGGTCACCTCCAGAATCAGGTTTTGTAGGAATCCCACAATCCTTCCAGAACCATTTTCGTCACCTTCGCAGCCACACGTATCCGCGGCCAGAGGGCAGAGTTGAGGGCGTGCTAGCTATCGTCGCGCCAGGCCAGGGCGCCCAGACCCCCGGGTTTCTCGCCGCTTGGTTGGAGGAACCCAGTTTCAGGACCCACCTCGATTGGCTGAGCGCCGTCACCGACATCGACCTCGTGACTCACGGAACCACCTCTGACGCAGAGACCATCCGGGACACCGCGGTGGCACAGCCCCTGCTGGTTGCATCCGCACTCGCCACCGCAGAGCAACTGAACCTCATCGTTCCCGAGCTTGCATGTGTGGTCGCCGGGCATTCCGTGGGTGAACTCGCCGCCGCGGCCATGGCGGGGGTGGTCTCCGTCGAGTCCGCCATGGTACTGGTCCGGGAACGTGGCCGCGCCATGGCTGCTGCCTCCGCCGTCGCACCCACCTCGATGACTGCCGTGATCGGTGGAGACCGGGAAGAGGTGCTGGCAGCCATCGAGGCTGCGGGCCTGACCCCCGCCAACAACAACGGTCCCGGCCAGATCGTCGCCGCTGGAACCAAGAAACAGCTGGCCACCTTGGCCGACAACGCTCCCCGTCGAGCACGCCTGAAACCTCTCAGCGTCGCGGGAGCCTTCCACACCCATCACATGGCCCCCGCCGTGGCCCGCCTGGAAGCGCTGGCAGCCGCCGTATCCACGGAAGATCCCCGTATCGGTCTCCTCAGCAACACCGACGGCACAGTCATCACTTCTGGCCGTGAATACCTGGAACGCCTAGTCCGGCAGGTGGCAAACCCGGTTCGTTGGGACCTGTGCATGGAGACCATGTCGGGGCTCGGCGTCACCGGGATCCTCGAACTCACTCCCGCAGGCACCCTGACAGGTATCGCAAAACGTAACCTCAAGGGTGTCGAGTTGTTCAATCTCAACACACCGGACCAGCTGGACGAAGCCCGCGTCTTCTGCACAACCCATTCGGCCAAGGCCTGAAACCCAATCACCCTGCTTCACTGAACCGCCTGAAAGGCCGCGACATGACCCTGACCCCTTCCACCGGAAGCCGCCACGCCCGCATCCTGAGCGTAGGCGGCTACCGTGGTTCGCGAGTCGTCGACAACAAGGAGATGTGCACCATCATCGACTCCACCCCGGAGTGGATCGAACAGCGCACCGGCATCCAGGAGCGCCGCTGGGCAACCGACGAGGAAACCCCTTTGTTCATGGCGGCGGCAGCGGCACGTAAGGCACTTGACCGCGCCGAGCTGGAACCATCCCAGATCGACGGGATCATCTGCTCCACTGTTTCCCATTTCCAGCAGTCCCCCTCGCTGGCCGTATACGTCGCACACGAACTCGGTCTGAGCTCTGGTCCGGTCGCCTTCGACATCTCGGCGGCGTGCGCCGGTTTCTGCCACGGAGTCAGCATCGCCGAATCGCTTGTTCGTTCCGGGGCAGCCACCAACGTTCTGATCATCGGCGTCGAGACTCTGAGCCACATGGTCAACCTGGAGGACCGCACCACCGCGTTCCTGTTCTCCGACGGCGCCGGGGCAGCCATCATCGGCCCGAGCGACACACCCGCCATCGGACCGGTCGTCTGGGGCTCCGACGGCTCCCAGGCCCGCACTATCCAGATTCAGGACTGGGCCGAGGTGACCGACCCGGAACAACGGATGCCCCTGATCAGCATGGACGGGCGTATCGTGTTCCGCTGGGCCACCACCTACATCACCGACAAGGCACTGGAAGCCGTCAAAGTCGCCGGGATCACTCCCGGGGAGTTGGACGTCTTCATTCCTCATCAGGCCAACAATCGGATCACCGATTCGATGTTGCGCCACCTGAAGCTACCCGAGAATGTGGTGGTGTCCCGCGACATCAAGCACATGGGCAATTCGTCAGCGGCTTCCATTCCGCTGGCGATGGAGGCCTTACTCGAATCGGGTGAGGCAACCTCCGGGCAGAAAGCCTTGATCATCGGTTTCGGCGCCGGGCTCGTTTTCGCGGGCCAGGTCGTCGTCCTTCCATGACCAAACCAGCCATCGACCAACAAGGAGACAGCAATGGCAAGCACTGAAGAGATCCGCGCCGACCTCGCCGAGATCGTCAACGACGTGGCGGGTGTGGCCGCGGAGGACGTCCAGCTGGACAAGTCCTTCGTCGATGACCTCGGCGTCGATTCCCTCTCCATGGTGGAAATCATCTACGCATGCGAGGACAAGTTCGGCGTCTCGATCCCCGACGAGGACTCCAAGAACCTGAAGACCGTGGGTGACGCGGTCGCCTACATCGAGCGTGCCCAAGCCTGAGGCCGAACCGGTGGGGGATGGCGGCTGCCATCCCCCACCATCTCTTCCATCCCGAGAAATTCTTCAGCCCCCAGGAGTTCAACATGACCGAGGTAGTCATCACCGGTTTTGGCGCGTTCACCCCTCTCGGCGTAGACGCCCCCAGCACCTGGGAGGCCATGCTCGCGGGCCGCTCCGGTGTACACACCCTTCCTTATGACTGGGCGAAACCGCTACCCGTGACCTTCGCTGCCGAGGCGGCCGGTGACCCGACCGAGAAGCTTGACCGCGTCGCGGCCCGTCGTCTTGATAGGAGCTCGCAGCTCGCCATGGTTGCCGGCCAAGAGGCGTGGGAGGACGCCGGGCTCGGGCTGGGTGAGGACAATCTCACGGATCCGGACCGGCTCGCCGTGTGCGTGGGAACCGGTATCGGTGGCCTGCATTCCCTGCTCGGCAACTGGGACGTCCAGAAGGAGAAGGGGCTGCGTCGGGTTTCCCCCTTCACCATTCCCATGCTCATGGCCAACGCGCCCGCAGCCAACCTGGGGCTGAAGTTCGGTGCCGCGGCCGGTGTCCACGCGCCCGTCAGCGCCTGCGCCTCATCGAACGAGGCCATATCCCTGGGACTCGACCAGATCCGGCTGGGCCGCTGTGACATCGCGGTCGTCGGAGGCTCGGAGGGTGTCATCCACCCCCTGCCCATCAACGCCTTCGCCCAGATGCAGGCCCTGAGCCGCCGCAACGACGACCCGGAGCACGCTTCACGTCCGTGGGACACCGGCCGCGACGGGTTCGTCCTCGGCGAGGGGGCCGTGATCATGGTCATCGAAACCCTCCAACACGCCCGCGCACGGGGGGCGCACATCTACGGCACCCTCGCCGGCGCCGGGATCAGCAACGACAACCACGACATGGTCCAACCAGAACCGACGGGTCACGGCCAGTCCACCGCGATGCGCAAGGCCCTACAGTCGTCGGGACTCCAGCCAGGCGACATCAAACACATCAACGCCCACGGCACCTCCACTCCACAGGGTGACCTCACCGAGGCAAGTTCCATCGCGACCGCTCTCGGTGCCGCCGTGGATGAGTGCATCGTGACCTCCACCAAGTCGATGAGCGGTCATCTTCTCGGCAGCGCAGGTGCCTTGGAAACCTTCGCGACCGTAATGGCCCTCAAGCACCGTGTCGCCCCCCCCACCATCAACATCGAGAACCTGGAACCCGGGCTCCCCATCGACATCGCCGTGAATGAACCACGCCGACTTCCCGACGGGGATCTTGCGGCCTTGAACAATTCCTTCGGCTTCGGAGGTTCCAACGTCGCCGTGACCTTGACCAACGCCAACATCACCGACTGATGCTTCGGGTCGGGAAGTACCCCCGACCTTGATGTACCTCCGACCCTCAACCTTCACCCAACTTGGTGGAGCCAGCGGATCGGCGCGTCCTCTGAGCCATACCGGAATTGTTCAAGTTCCTCGTCCCATGCGGTCCCGAGAAGCCGTTCCATGGCCTGGTGAACACTCATGCCCTTGGCGGACGCGGTGTCGAGGGCGTGACGGATACGGTCCTCGGGAACCAGGATGTCGCCGTGCACCCCGACCGTGGCGGTGAACGGACCAAGCGAAGGGGTGTAACAGTAGCGGGTTCCCTCGGCCCCGAGCATGGCCTCCTCGGTCACCTCGAAACGAATGCGGGCGAACTCGGCGAAGCGGGAGGCGAGCCTCGCCCCCGAACCGGTGGGTCCGGCCCATGAGAGCTCGGTCCGCTGAGAACCGGGTTCGGCGCGCTGTTCGCTCCACTGCCAGTTGAGTCCCGCACCGAGGACCGAGGCGGCTGCCCATTCCAGATGCGGGCACAGCGCAGCCGGGGTGGAATGGATGAAGATCATCCCCCGCGCCCCGGGCAGGCTCTCGGTAGCCGTGCAAGCGTTCATGTTGTTCTCCTGGGTTTCGACCGGATTGCCTTCCCCTGCGATCCGCTTCAACTCCAAGCGAGGTCAATTGTGCTACAGCTACGGGAAAGGCACAACAAGAGACGGCAGAGCCGGCCATACACTGTGTCCATGCAGCGCATGTCCATCGATCAGGCCCTCGCGGGCACAGACTCGATCCGTCAGGTCCGGGCCAGTAGCGACGGGGTGTTCTGGTTGGCGGGTCTCGCCTCTGAAGACGGCCGGATGACCGTGCAGCGTTGGCGGGCGGGCGAGATCGTTGAGATCACTCCCGGTTTCAACGTTCGTTCCCGGGTGATGGAGTACGGCGGCGGCGCCTACGCGGTGGCCGACGCGCTGGTGGTCTGGTGTGACGATTTCACCAAACGGCTGTGGATCCGTGACGGGGACATCACTCGCCCTCTGACTCCCGAAAGTTCCCGGTTCCGCTATGGCGGGCTGACCCTGGCCCCGCGGAATCGACTGCTTCTCGCGGTTCGTGAGGATCACGACGCGGTCCCTGAGGAACGCAGCGAGATCGTCGCGCTGGACCTGGAATCCAAGAATGCCGACGGGGGTCACGTGTTGGTGACCGGTGCCGATTTCTACGCAGGTCCGGCGGTGCGTAACGGACGTCTCGCCTGGTTCCAGTGGATGCACCCGAACATGAGCTGGGACGAGGCATCGGTGTGGGTCACGAAACTTGACGATCCGGGGCACATCGAAAGGATCCACAGAAAGCCTGGGGTCAGTGCGCAACACCCGGTCTGGCTCGGGGATGGTTCTCTGGCCTGCGTCACGGACGAATCCGGTCACTGGAACTGGGTCGTGCACCATGCTGACGCAACGTCAACCTGGCACACCCCACACGACTGCTCGATCCCCGTGTGGGTGTTGGACACCCCACCCGCCTGTGCCGTTGGGGATGATCTGCTGGCGACGGTTCAGATCGCCGACGGCCGCGGTGTGCTCGCACTATGGCATCCGCGCAGCGGTGGAGTCACCCACCCACTGCCCGGAACGGCCATGATCGAGTCCTTGGCCTCCCACGGACAGGAACTGTTCGCAATAGCGGAGTGGGATGATCGTCCTTCCTCGTTGGTGCACATCTCCCCCACCGGAGAACGAACCGAACTCGTGGCTTCCGAATCACTGGTGGATCTGAGTCGTCCCGTCTGTCGTTGGTCCGAGGGACCTGCGGGGCCGGTACACTCCTGGTTCTACCCGGTCCCTGGGGCCACGGCAGCGCCCCCCATGCTCGTTCTCACCCACGGCGGCCCCACCTCCGTGCACTACCCGAGCTTCGACAAGATGATCCAGTTCTGGGTTTCCCGCGGGATCTGCGTGCTGGACGTGAACTACTCGGGTTCAACTGGTTTCGGCCGCGCCTACCGGGACCGACTGAAGGGGCGGTGGGGAGTCCTGGACGTTGCCGACGTGGTGACCGCGGCCCGCGAGGTGTGCCAAGCCGGATTGGCGGATCCCGGACGCGCAGCCATCGCCGGCGGCAGCGCGGGCGGCTACACCACCTTGCAAGCCCTGGTGACCAGTGAGTTCTTCGCCGCTGGCATCAGCTCCTACGGCATCGGGGATCTACGAACCCTCGTCGAAGAAACCCACAAGGCGGAATCCCACTACACCTTCGCCCTGGTGGCTCCGTGGCCGGAAGGAAAACGGGTATACCGGGATCGTTCCCCGATCACCAGGCTTGACCATCTCAACGCCCCCATGCTGATCCTGCAGGGCCTGGAGGATCGCGTCGTACCGCCCGGGCAGGCCTTCGACATGGCGGAGGCGGTGCGCGCCAAAGGACTCCCCCTGGCGTTGGTGACTTTCGAGCACGAGGGTCACGGTTTCCGCTCGCTCGCTGCCCGCACGCAGTCGCTGGAGTCCCAGCTCTCCTTCCTGGAACAGGTTTTCGGCCTGCCTCTCAGCGACGACGTCCCGGTCCTGCCGATCGAGAATCTCACCCCCTGAAGAGGCCGCTCTCAGGGCCAGCGCGCCCCCAAGGAGATCACCCCTATGGCGGCAAGGACCGCGAAGATGATCGCCAATCCCGCGTACTGGTCCGTGATCTCCATCGGAACCAGTTCGTAGCCCAAGTCGGAGGAGATCGCCTGGTAGATCTCGCTGAGTTCACCCGCAGACTCGGCCGAGAACTTCTTGCCCCCGGAGTTCTCCGCGACGACGTAGAGCTCGTTATGGTCCACGGCCACCCGTTCCCGTCTGCCGTTGGTTTCGACGTAACCGTCCTGGGTCCCGTAGGCGATGGTGTAGATGGGGACCCCCAGCTGTTTCGACTGCTGAGCCGCCATGGCCGAGTCCCGCCCCAGGTTCGATGCACCGTCCGAGAGCAGCACTATGGCGGCCGGGGCTGTCTCATCGGGATGGTCGGGATCCGGTGGCACCAGTTTCAGTGAATCGAGGCTGGTGTAGATCGCTTCACCGATTGCGGTGGAGGGAGCCATTTGAATGCCATCTATGGCTCGGTTCAACACGCCCCTGTCCACGGTCGGGGGAACGTTGACGCTGGCGGTTCCGGCGAAGGTGACCAACGCGACGTTGAAACGCTCCGGGAGGCTCGCGATGAACTTCTTTGCCGATTCCTTCGCGGCTTCTAGCCGGTTGGGGGCCACGTCATCGGCCTCCATGGACCAGGAAACGTCTATCGTGACGACGATGGTGGCTCGATCCCGCGCCTGGCGGCCGTAATCCTTCGGCATCGCCCAAGCGATCACCAGCGATGCGAGGCTGAGCAACGCCAACAGCACGGCGCCGTGACGTTTCCAGGCCGCGTCCTTGGGGATGACCAGCCTCAGCCGCGAGTTCGGGGTCCGCGACTGGGGGAGCCGGTTGGCCAGATACCAGTAGACCCCCGCGATGACGGGGATCAGCGCCAGGGCCCACAGACGGTTGGGCTGCATGAATTCGAGTACGAGCGTCGTCATCGGGGCCACCTCGCGGCCATCATCACAGCCCCCAGCGCGGCCACCACGGCGAAACCGAGTGCCCCGAACGCGTACTGCGCGGTCACGGGTCTCCTCACCTCTTCCGTTCCCACCGATGAACCGATCTTTTTGTAGGCGTCCTTGAGACCATCCACGCTGTCAGCGGAAACCGACTCCCCGCCCGTGGTGGCTGAGACGGAACGAAGGACCTCGTTGTCCGGGGCAACGTTGTGTCTTTTCCCATCCAGATCAACGTAACCGTTCTCGGTTCCGTAGGCGATGGTGAACACCGGAACCCCGGCCTCCTGCACGCGGCTCGCGCTTTCCGCGGGTTCCGTCCCTGAGGTGTTCCCGCCATCGCTCAGCATCACGATCATGCCTGGGGCGGGTTCGGAGTCAGACTCGGGGGCGGGAGCTTCACTGATGGCTTTGAGCGACTGGTCCAGCGCATCCCCGATTGCAGTGCCCTCCTTGAGTTCCAGGGTGTCGATGGCTCTGGTGAGCGCGCCCCGGTCCGTTGACGGGGGCATGACCACGGAGGGAGAACCGTTGAGTGAGACCAGGGCGACGTTGTAGGAATCGGGCAGCGCGTCCACGAACTGTTTCGCTGCGGCCTTGGCCGCTTCCAGCCGGTTCGGGTCCACGTCGGAGGCCTGCATGGAAAGCGATGTGTCTATCACCATGACCACGGTGGCCCGTTCCCGTGGGACCTTCTCCGTTCCGAGTGGCTGGGCCCAGGCCAGAGTCAGCGCCACCAGAGAGCACAGCGACATGAAAACGGCCAGGTGCCGAGTCCAGCGGCGCTGGGAACCGATCACCCGGCCCAGCACCCCGGTGTTGGTGAAACGCAGCGATGTCCGCCCCTTGAGACGCATCAGCACCAGATAGGCGATGATGAGCGCGGGCAGAACCAGCAGCGCCCACAGCCTTTCGGGGGTCTTGAAAGCCAACCAGTCCATCATCGGCTCACTCCCTGGGGCGGTGCGTGAAGGGCGCTGGCGACCCGCCGGTAGCCGAGGACGAATCGCGCGATGTCGGATACCCAGTCACGGTCCGTGCGCAGCTGGATGTGCCCCGCCCCCGCGCGCCTGAGCGCCACCTTGATGCGTTCACGCTGCGCGCGGGAGGCGTCGTCCATCCGCTGGCGCGCGGCCGGGTCGGAGGTGTTGATGTAGCGCAGGAAGGAGGTTTCCGGGTCGCGGATCAGCATCTCCCCGACGTCGGGGAACTCCAGTTCGTGCCGGTCAACCACCTCGACGCACAGCACCTGGTTGCGAACCGCCAACCGCCTGATCGCCCGTTCCCAGGCCGGCGGCCGGTCAGGATCGAGCTCGGCCTCCCCCGCGGTCAGGAAATCCGAGACCACCACCCGCATGCCGCGGCGTCGCTGGGAGCGTGCCATCTGCTCAATGCCGTCGACCAGTTCCAGGTCGCCGGGGGCGTTGTCGGGGACGATTGGTTCGGTGAGCATCTGCCGCAGCATCCCGTACAGGGCAGTCCGGCCCGAACGGGCGGGCAGCCGCTTGATGCGGTCAGGCAGCATCATGAGCCCGCCGAACCGGTCCCCCATCCGTTGGCTGAGGAAACCTATCGTCGCGATGGCCGCGATACCCAGGTCGCGTTTGGTGATGCCCTCGGTCCCCCAGTTCATCGACGGGGTCACGTCGAGCAGCCCCCAGACCTCGAGCTCCCGGTCGGCCATGGTGTCGCGGACGTGGGGAACCGTGGTGCGTGCGGTGACGGCCCAGTCCATCATCCGGACATCGTCCTGGCCCGGCTGGTATGGGCGGGCGTCGTTCGTATCGGAGCCCGGTCCCGGGAGCAGACCCAGGTGATCTCCGTGCAGGAACCCCTCCAGGCGGCGTACGACGGTGAGTTCCAGGCGCCGCAGGGCGGCTTCCGGGGCCAGTTTGGTCAGCGGGATGGTAGGGCCGCTCGGTGTGCGCAGCACAGATGTGGCAGCCCCGGGATCGTGGGGCGCCTGAGCCGCGGGTGCGAAGGATGGGGAGGTCAAGGTTCCCTCAGGCATGACCGGGCTGGTAGCCGTGCTGCTGGTGACGCTGCTGGCGTGACTGGTCGTTCCACACCGGGGTGGGTGCCGGAACCATGGCCAGTATGCGATCCACCACGTCAGTGGTCATGACGTTGTCGGCCACCGCGTCGAAACCGAGCACGATGCGATGGGACATGACGTCGCGGGCCACCGCCTGCACGTCGGTGGGAAGCACGTAGTCGCGGCCGTTGATCAGCGCGAGGGAACGCGACGCGGCCACCAGGCCGAGTGTGGCGCGGGGGGAACAACCGATCTGAATCACCGGCTCCAGGTCCGGCATCCCGAAATCGGCAGGGTTCCGGGTGGCCAGCACGAGGCGCACGATGTACTCGCTGACCAGGTTGTGGACGAAAACCTTGGAGGCCATGTCCTGCAGGTGGAGCACCAGCCCGGGGTTCAGCACCTGCTCTGCCTGCGGAGGTTTGATGCTCATGCGCCTGAGGATCTCGAACTCCTCGTTGCCCTTCGGGTAGGGCACGTCCACCTTCACGAGGAAACGGTCCCGCTGCGCCTCGGGAAGCGGGTAGACGCCCTCGGACTCGACGGGGTTCTGGGTCGCGATCACGATGAACGGTTCGGGGGCCGGATAGGTCCTGCCGCCGATGGAAACCTGTTTCTCGGCCATCAGCTCGAGCATCGCGGACTGCACCTTCGCGGGCGCCCGGTTGATCTCGTCGGCCAGCACGAAGTTCACGAAAACCGGTCCGAGTTCGATCTCGAAGGATTCGGAGCTGGCGGAGTAGATGCGGGTTCCGACGATGTCGGAAGGAACCAGGTCCGGGGTGAACTGCACTCGAGCGAAATCCCCTCCGACGACTGTCGCGAAGGAACGTACCGCCAAGGTTTTCGCCACGCCCGGTACGCCTTCTAGGAGGCAGTGGCCCTTCGCCAGAAGGGCCACCATCAACTGCTGGACCATGTGTTCCTGACCGACGATGACTCGCTGCACCTGGTTGATCGCCACACCCAGGAGGCGGGCGGCGTCGGCGACGGTGGTGGGCAGGGATGGCTGCGCGCTGGGGGTAGTCAACTTGGAGTCTCCTTGAAACGATCGCGCACCACGATACCGCGCCCGACGCGCAGGACCGAGATGCGATGCCTGGAGACGGAGGACCTCGCGATGTGATGTCATAGTTCTTGATGACTCAGCCACCAGATCCCACACCCGAACACGCGGAGCACCACCCTCTCCTCCCGGAGGACCCGGTTCGCGTGGGCGATTTCTGGATCGACTCACGTCTCGCGGAGAGCCCAGCGGGTGTCGTCTACTGCGCGCACGCGGACGGCTCGGATCCGGTGATGCTGATCCACCTGCGCGACGGCGCCGCCTCGGATCCCGCTGCGCGGGCACGTTTCTCCGGCGAGATCAACGCCATGCACATCGACACCGTCGTGGCCCGCGGCGGCCAGGATCAGGACGAGGGGCGCATGGCGGTGCGTTTCCGGGACGAGGACGACGACCCGATCGTCGCCTCCCACCGCCCCCTCGCCCCGTGGGTGGCCCTGGCCTTCTCCGGTTCCCCCAAGGCCGTGGCCGAGGCGCAACGGGTGCTCGCCGCCGTTGATCTCGTGCACACCCCCCAGCTCGGCTCCCCCGCGGGACCGGATTTCCAGATGCACTGGTGGCAGAACATCCGCCCGGGGACATGGCGAATGTGGCCGCTTCCCTGGCCGGGCCGCAAAGACCGGGCCGGCTGGCTCAGCCTGCTCACGTCCTTCCTGCTGATGCTGCTGATCGCCTCCGTCGCGGTGCTGTTGGCGATCCTGGTGTTCCAGAACCAGCAGAAGGTGTCCCCTCCCGCCCCCGTGCCAAGTTCCACATCCGCTTCCGGTGGCGGCTCCCCCAGCTCGTCCTCCGGGGAGCCGTCCTCAGGGGATTCGTCCTCGGGGGAACCCTCGGAACCAGAGAGCCGCAGCGACACCCCTTCGATGGAACAGCCCTCGGGTGACTCCTCGGGCCCGGGCAGCCCGAGTCCCGAACGCAAGTTGTAACCGGCCCTCTTCACATCTTTCGCATCCGGGGAACACAGGCAACGTACAAGTTGGCCCGGCTGAATGGTGATCGCCCTGAGGAGAAATCCTCTTCATCGATCAACAAGGCCAGAACATGCAATTCCTGCCCTACCTAGCCAACATCGCCGCGATCTGCTTCCTCGTCTTCGCCATCTACCTGCCACGGCACCACCGCCGTGATTTGGCGGTCGCCTACCTGGGCGTCAACGTCGGTGTCATGGCGGTTTCCATCGGGCTGCTGAACAGCGCCGTCGCGGCAGGGCTCGGCCTGGGCCTGTTCGGAGTACTGTCGATCATCCGGCTCCGGTCCGATGAACTGGCCCAGCACGAGGTGGCCTACTATTTCAGTTCGCTCGCGCTCGGTCTGCTGGGCGGGCTCGGAGGCTCCACCACCACCTACGCGACGATGGCTCTCATCGTGGTCGTCCTGGCTGTGGCCGACTCGGGCCGGTTCCGGGCGGGAGTCAAACGTGAGGTCGTCAACCTCGACCGGGCGATCACCGATCCCGAGGAACTCCGCTACGAACTGGCGACCCGTCTTGGGGCCCGTGTGCTCGGGGTGAACGTCCAGCGACTCGACTTCGTCACCGACACCACCCTTGTCGAGGTTCGCTACGCCCCGGGAGCCTGTCTCCCGGTCACCGAGAAGGTGGAGGTGCTGCGATGAGCCTGAGCGACCTCGCCCCGGTTCACCTCGACGAACTCAACGCAGCCGCGGAGTTCATGAGCCGGGTGGACCGCAAGTATCCGCTGCACCAGCGCACCGCCGAGGCGATACTCGATTGCCTGCCGACCGGCACCAGGGTCCTAGACATTGGAGGAAGAACGGAATTCGGGTACGCATCCGTCTACTTCGACACCACGGCACGCGACTCCTATCTGCTGGCAGCGAGGGGCCGCCCGCACCGGTTCAAGGTGAGGGTCCGCCACTACCGGGACTCGGGCGAGGCTTTCCTGGAGGTCAAGACCCGGCGCAGCGGAAACACCGTCAAGGAACGCATCCCCCACGATCCTTCCACACTGTTCGAGATCGCGCCCGAACAGTACGGCTTCATCAGCGGCCGCCTCGCCGCCGCGGGGATCCGCGGCATTCGCCCGCAGTGGCTGGGACCGAGCCTGGAAACCAGTTACCTGCGCACCACGCTGCTCGCCGCCGACGGCCGGGCCCGGCTCACCCTGGACCGGGAACTCGTCTGGACGAAGAACGGCCACAGCCTGCGGGCTCCCCGGCTGGCGATCATCGAGACCAAGGCGGGGCCGGCCCCCAGCTCCGCGGACCGGACCCTCTGGTACCACGGCTACCGCCCGCAACGGATCTCCAAATACGCCACCGGCCTCGCCGCCCTGCACCCCGAACTGCCCGCGAACCGCTGGCGCCGGGTCCTGAACCGACACTTCTGACCAACAAGACCACCGAAGGACCGACTCCGCGGGAACCTACCGCCTGGCCGGTTCCCTGACGGGGCAGGTGATCGACAACGCCGGCTCCCGGGACGTGAAGCTGATCCTGAACGGCGTCGAGCTGACCAATCCGTCGGGTTCCCCGATGGTCGTCACGGCCGCGGACGAGGTGACCCTGATCCTCGCCGACGGCACCGGGAACACGATTTCCGACGTGGACGCCTACGTGGACACCTCCGGTGAGGCCCCGTCGTCGGCCATTGGCTCGGCCAGCGACCTCAGCATCGCCGGGAGCGGCTCGCTGAGCGTCACGGGAAACAACAACGACGCGATCAACTCCGCGGACGGGCTCGATTCCAACGCGGCCGAGACGATCTCGGGGGTAGCGTCGTGATCCTCGGACCCACCATGGGGGAAACGGCTCGGTCGACGTCAGTCGGGGTTGACCATCACCGGCGGTGAGCTGTGGGCGATCGGGGCCTCCGGCATGGCCGAATCCCCCTCAGAAAATTCCACCCAGGCGTCCGTGTTCACGAACCTGAGCGGTAGCTCCACCGGTGAGGTCTCCGTCGCGGATTCCAGCGGGAACGTGATAGCCACCCAGGCCTCCTCCAAGCAGTACTCCTCGGTGCTGTACTCCGGCCCCTCCATTTCGGCGGAGAGCACCTACGAGATCCTGCTGGGCGGCACATCGGCAGACACCGTGTCGGCCAACCACTATGCGACCGGCATGGGCGGCGACCAGCCCGGCAGGTGACACCGGTGAACACCGGTAGCCTGATGGCATGAAACCGGCCCTGATCGCCACGGACCTGGACGGCACCTTCCTCGGTGCGAACGCCGTCCTTCTCCAATCGAACCTGGTGGCGGCGCGACGATCCATCGAGGAGGGTGTCGTCTTCGTGATCGCCACGGGCAGGCCCAGACGCTGGCTCGACGCCCTGGCGGAGCTGCGTGACCTGGATCCCGTGGCGATCTCCAGCAACGGTGCGGCCGTCGGCCGGCTGACGAGGCCCCGCCCCGACTTCCTCCACCCGATCGAACCGGAACGGGCCCTGGCCTTCGCGGCGGCGCTGCCGCCGGAACTCGAGGTTTCCTTCGCGGTGGAGTACGAGTACGGCTGGGGTCGTGAACCCGGCTACCCGGTGGGGCACTTTTCCGGGGCCGACCAGGTGGCCGGCCTCCCGGACCTGCTGACGATCGGTCCTATCATCAAGGTGCTCGCCCGCACCCGCCACGTCGACACCCACGCCTTCTCCCCCGTGGCCGTCGCCGCCGCGGACGGGATCCTTCAGGCCACCTTCTCCTGGCACGACATGTGCGGCACCGTCGAGCTGTCGGCGCCGGGCGTCACCAAGGGCGCCGCCCTCTCCAGGCTGCTGAAGGAGATCGGCGTTGATGCGGCCGACGCGGTCGCGTTCGGTGACATGCACAACGACCTGGGGATGCTGGAGCTGGTGGGCCGGGGCTACGTCATGGCGGACGCCGATCCGTGCCTGCTCGACCGGGGCTTCACCCGGATCGGCTCCAACGACGAGGGGGCCGTCGGCGAACAGATCCTGCGCCTGCTGGATGCGTGAACCGCATCACCCAGCGCCCGCAGGGTGGGTGGTAATGACACCGGGGACTGCCCGCTTCCGGAAACTTCCCCGGTGTTCTCACTTCGTTGCCGCGTCGATGGCACTCCAATCCAGGCCCGCCGGAGCGAGGGCCGCGACGCCGGCCAGCAGACCCAAGCGTGCCGCCCTCAGCTCGGGTTCCTCCGCCATCACCAAGGTCTCGTCGAAGAACCGGGCGACGGGGGCGACCAGATCCTTCGCCGAGGTGGCGAAGCCGGACACCGAAGCATCGGGTTTCCTGTCGGCGAGGGCCTCGGCGAGGGCCTTCTCCGCGTCGTCTACCAGGACCGCCGGTTCGAACCCCGGGGTAGTGCCCGTGGGGAGGATGCGGTGGATCCGCACGATGGCCTCCACGACGGTCCGCCAACCGGGTTCCCCGAGAAGGGCCTCCAGGTCGTTGGCCTTCGTTTCCGCGTCCGCCGGGTGGGTGGCCGACGGCAGGACCGCTGCCACCATGTCGGCGGAGCGTCCCTCGTCGCGCATCAGCTGGGCGTAGCGGCCGATGACGAATTCCTCGGCCGCTACGATCGCGTCCTGCGAAACCGTGATGCCCTGGGTCGTCAACGCCTCCGCCGCGGCCTCCAGGCCGTCGCGCACACCGATGCCGGCCAGCCCGGGAACTTCACGCAGCACGCGCACCACGCCCAGCGCGGCCCGCCGCAGCCCGTAGGGGTCGGAGGAACCGGAGGGTTTCGCACCGAGGGCGAACATCGCCATCAGCAGGTCGAAGCGGTCCCCGAGGGCCAGCAGGGCGCCCGGAAGCGAGGCCGGGACCGCGTCGGCGGAGGTGTGGGGCTGCTCCATCTCGTGGAGGGCCTCGGCGACCGCGGGGGTCTCGCCCTTGCGGAGCGCGTACTCGCGGGCGACGAAACCGGCGAGGCCGGTCATGTCCGTGACGAGGTTCGTCGCCAGGTCGTACTTCGCCAGCTGCCCGGCGCGTCCCAAGGTCGCGGCCTGCTCCGGGGCGAGGCCCAGCCCCTCCCCCAGCCTGGTGGCCACCGCGGCGATGCGGCGGGCGCGCTGCCCCACCGAACCGAGCCGGTTCTCGAAGGTCAGCTTCTCAAGGCCCGGCACGAAGACGTCGACCGACTCGACCTCGAGGTCCTGGTTCCAGAAGAACAGGGCGTCCTCGTAGCGGGCCCGCAGCACCGACTCGTTGCCCGCCGCCACCACGGTCTCGTCGCAGGTGCCGTTGGCCATGGTCACGAAGTACGGCAACAGGCGCCCCTCGGCGTCGCGGACCGGCAGGTAGCGCTGGTGCTTGGCCATGACGGAGACCAGAATCCGGTCCGGGAGCTCCAGGTAGCGCTCGTCGAAACCGCCCAGCACCCCGACGGGTTCCTCCAGCAAGTTGGTGATCTCGTCCACCAGCGCGGCATTGTCCTCGAAGTCGATGACGCCTCCCACACCGGCCGCCAGTTTCTCCGCCTGGTCCACGACCATCCCTCGGCGTTCCGCGAAACCGAGCGCGATCCGTCCTTCGGCGAGCAGGCCCGGCAGGCCGTCGGCGGAGGCGACGTCGTGGAACCCGACGGGAACGCCGTCGAGACGTTTCCCGCTTCCGGTGGATGCGGCGGTGGTGCGTTGCAGATAGGTGCTGCGACCCGCAGCCACCTCGGAGACGCGGGCCGGGACGATCTGCTCTCCCCAGAGCGCCACCAGCCAGCGCACGGCCCGGGAGAAGGACAGCTTCGGATCGCGCCAGCGCATGTTCTTCTCGGCTCGCAACCCGGAAACGCAGTCCTCGACGATGCCCTTCAATACCTCCAGGGCGTTGCGGCCCGGTGATTCGACGGGGACGCAAGCGTGTTCGGCGCCGTTCACCTCGGCCTTGACGACCTGTTTCAGGGTGACTCCCTGGCCGCGCATGAAACCCTGCAACGGTTTGGTGGGGTTGCCGTCGGCGTCGAAGGCAACCGCCCATTTCGGGCCCTTCCGCAGGTTCGTGGCGTCCGGTTCCCGGGCCGCAACCTCGTCGACGATCGCCACGATGCGCCTGGGGGTGCCATCGACGCGGATCTCGCCGTGTTCCAGACGCGAGGCCGCGAGCCCGTTCATGAGGGTCTTGTTCACCGCCTCGACGGTGGGGCCGACGACGTGCGGGGGAAGCTCTTCCAGTCCGATCTCCAGAGCGAAGGTCTGGGACCGGTCCGTGGCGGGTTCCTCAACGGCCTCCTCCGGCGCCTCGGTTTTCCTCTCGGTTTCCTTGAGAAGCGGGAACCCGAGCTCACCTCGCCGTTCCACCCACAGCGCCGCGGTGTCGCGCATCAGGCGGCGCATGGTGCTGAACGCCTGGGCGCGTTCCGTGGTGGAAATCGCGCCGCGGGCGTCGAGCACGTTGAAGGCGTGACTGGATTTGAGGATGTAGGAGTGGGCGGGAACCGGCAGCCGTGCCTCGACCATGCGGGTGGCCTCCGAGACGTAGGCCTCGTAGAGCCGCCGGTTCGTCTCGATGTCGGCATCGTCCAGGTAGTAGCGGCTCATCTCGTACTCCTGCTGGCCGAACGCCTCACCGTAGGTGACGATACTGCCGTCGGCCTTGCGGGCGTAGGCGATGTCCTTGAAGTGGGTGACGCGCTGCTGCGCCATCAGGATGCGTTCGATCCCGTAGGTCAGTTCCACGGGGATCGGGTCAAGGTCCTGTCCGCCGACCTGCTGGAAGTAGGTGAACTGGGTGATCTCCATGCCGTCGAGCCAGACCTCCCAGCCGAGCCCCCAGGCACCGATGGCGGGCTGCGCCCAGTTGTCCTCGACGAAACGCACGTCGTGGGCGTCGAGGTCGATCCCGAGGGCCTCCAACGAGCCGAGATAGAGCTCCTGCGGGTCGCCGGGTTCGGGTTTCAGGATCACCTGGAACTGGGTGTGGGTCTGCAGCCGGTTCGGGTTCTCGCCGTAACGGGAGTCGTCGGGACGCACGGAGGGCTCGACGTATGCGACGTCCCACGGTTCCGGTCCGAGGACCCGCAGCACGGTGGCGGGGTTCATGGTGCCGGCCCCCACCTCCGAGTTGTAGGGCTGCCAGGTCAGGCAGCCGCGCGAGGTCCAGTAGTCGGACAGGATCCGGAGGGCGTCTTGCATCGTCAGCACCGGGCCAGATTACCCGGCGAGCACCTCGCGCAGCACGTCAAGTGGCAGCGACCCGACTGCCAGGGCACGGTCGTGGAAGTCGCGCAGGTCGAATTCCTGCCCGGCCCGGCGGGCCGCGTCGTCACGGATCTGCTCCCAGATCCGCTGGCCGATGCGGTAGCTGGGGGCCTGTCCCGCCCAGCTCAGGTAGCGGTGCAGCTCGAAACGCAGCTGGTTTTCCTCCATGGCGACGTTGTCGCGCAGCAGCTGCCAGCACTTGTCGTGGTCCCAGATCCCGCCGCCGTAGCGGTCAAAGGCTGGTTTGCCGAGGTGGATTCCCAGGTCGAGGACGACCCGGGTGGCGCGCAACCGTTGGCCGTCAAGCATCCCGAGGCGCTCCCCCGGGTTCAGGAAACCGAACTCATCCATGAGACGTTCCGCGTACAGCGCCCAGCCCTCGCCGTGCCCGGAGACCCAGCAGACCAGCGACCGCCAGCGGTTCAGGTTCTCAGCCTGGGCGACGGCCTGCCCGATCTGCAGGTGATGGCCGGGCACACCCTCGTGATGGACGGTGGTTTTCTCCTGCCAGGTGGTGAACTCAGTGACCCCCTCGGGAACGGAC
>ERZ772977.754-NODE-754-length-19161-cov-3.488276_pt1 | contig 19161 bp, 16 predicted proteins | sample MGYA00511131_ERZ772977 | MGnify/ENA primary metagenome ERZ772977 (study PRJEB29015, sample SAMEA2737935) | human oral metagenome | biome: human oral; feature: human-associated habitat; material: dental | place: China | collected 2151 ...
GTAAATATGTTCTTCAAGAAAAGTTAGATTATAACAATCTAACTAGTTATGAGATTGATTCTATTTTGAAGGCTCGCGATAGAAAATTAGTTGTTCCTGTTATGTATAATGGAATGGATAACTATCCGATGGGGGATTATCCTTATTCTGTGAATAATTATCAACCGATCAACAATGAAGAAGTAAATAGAATTGAATATGTTTAAAGAAGAAAATCGTGTGATTTAATTATTATGTTAAATCACATGTTTTTTTGTGTAAGATTTCAATGGTTTTCTATAGTTTCTTATAAAAGTATTTAAAGTATTGTTAATTTATGACACTAGTATGTTAGATTATCTAACGTATATTTACAACTGTAGTGTTATTTAAAGTATAATAGAAAAAACAGAAAATGTAAAGAATATTTTTCCTTTACAAGATTATTTTTATAAATCATATTGCTTTTTATGATAAATATATGTAAAATAATTGTATCAAAAAAATAATAAACTTATTTAAAATATATTAGTTTAGAATTTAATTCTAAGTTAGGAGGCGAAAATTGAAAAGAGAATGTGGAGTTTTATTAGCAATCAGTTCTCTACCAAGTTCCTATGGTATTGGAGATTTTGGAAAAGAAGCATATCGTTTTGTTGATTTCTTAGTATCCTCTGGGCAAAGTTTGTGGCAAATATTACCACTATGTCCTGTGGAATATGGAAATTCTCCTTATCAGTCACCTTCTACTTTTGCTGGAAATTTTTTATATTTAGATTTAGAAAATTTAGTTAATAATGAGTATTTAACACAAGAGGATATTGATATATTAAAACAAGAAGTATCCTATGTTGATTATGAATATATAAAAAGCCAGAAAGAGTCTTTATTAAGAAAGGCCTCTCAGGCTTTTTTTTACAAAAATAAGGAGCAGGAAGAATTTGAAAATTTCCAAAAAGATAATCAATTTTGGTTAGAAGATTATGCATTATTTCTTGCTTTAAATAAAAAATTTAAAGGTAAAATGTGGAATACTTGGCAGAAAGAATATAAATTTAGAGATAAAAAATTTATAGAGGAAGCTAAGAAAATTTATCATGAAGAATATCTATATGAGAGTTTTATACAATATTATTTTCATAAACAATGGAAAGAATTAAAAGACTATGCAAATAAAAGAGGAATAAAAATTATAGGAGATTTACCTATATATGTTGCAACACATAGTGCTGATACTTGGCAAAATCCAAAATTATTCTGTTTTGATAAACATTTAAAAATAAAATCAGTAGCAGGTTGCCCACCAGATTATTTTTCTAAGACTGGACAATTATGGGGAAATGTACTCTATGATTGGAAAGAATTGGAAAGAACTAATTATTCTTGGTGGATAAATAGAATAAAACATAGTTTTTTACTCTATGATATTTTAAGATTAGATCATTTTAGAGGTTTTGCATCTTATTGGGCTATTCGTTATGGAGACAAAACTGCTATCAATGGAAAATGGGAAAAAGGACCTAGATATCAATTTTTTAAAAAATTAGAAAATAGAATAACTAATATGGATATAATAGCAGAAGATTTAGGAACTCTTACAGCAGATGTTTTTAAGCTTTTAGAGCAAACAAAGTATCCAAATATGAAAGTATTAGAGTTTGGTTTAACTGAATGGGATAATATGTATCATCCTAAAAATTATCTTGAAAATTCAGTTGCCTATACAGGTACACATGATAATATGCCAATAGTTGAATGGTATGAAAACTTAAATAAAAAAGAAAAAAATATTTGTGATGAGAATTTAAAAAACTTTTTAAAAGATTATGATACAAATATTTGGGAGCCTATTCAATGGAGGGCAATAGAAACACTTTATGCTTCAAAATCTAATAGGGTTATAGTTCCTTTACAAGATATATTAGGTTTAGGAAGTGATTCAAGAATGAATACTCCTTCAACAGTTGGAGATAATTGGGCTTGGAGAATTTATTGGAATTATAGACATAATGATTTAGAGAATAAGTTATATAGTTTAGCAAAAAAATATAAAAGAATTAATGAAGGGGAAAATAATGGAATTTAATAAAGAAAAATGGAAAGAAAAATTAGAAGAAAGATTATTAGAAAAATTTTCTGTTAGTTTAAAGGATGCTAGTCCTTTTGAAGTTTACAGAGCCTTAGGTGAAACTGTTATGAGTTTTATAGCTAAGGATTGGTATAAAACAAAAGAAGAATATTCTAAGACTAAACAAGCATTTTATCTGTCATCAGAATTTTTAATGGGAAGAGCCTTAGGAAATAATTTAATTAATTTAGGTATTGATAAAGAGATTAAAGAATTTTTAGAAGAATTAGGAATAGATTATAACCAAGTAGAAGATGAAGAAGAAGATGCTGCTCTTGGAAATGGTGGTTTAGGAAGACTTGCAGCTTGTTTTATGGATTCACTTGCAACATTAAATTTACCTGGTCAAGGATATAGTATTAGATATAGAAATGGTATTTTTAATCAATATCTAAGAGATGGTTATCAAGTTGAAAAACCTGAAACTTGGCTTAAATATGGAGATGTTTGGTCTGTAATGAGACCAGAAGATGAAGTGATTGTTAATTTTGGACATACTTCTGTTAGAGCTTTGCCTTATGATATGCCAATAATAGGCTATGGAACTAATAATGTAAATACCCTTAGACTTTGGGAGGCACACTCAATAGTAGATTTAGATTTAGGAGTATTTAATCAGCAAGATTATTTACATGCAACACAAGATAAAACATTGGCAGAAGATATTTCTCGTGTGCTTTATCCTAATGACTCAACTGATGAAGGTAAAAAATTAAGACTTCGTCAACAATATTTCTTTGTATCTGCTTCATTACAAGATATTATTAAAAAATTTAAAAAAGTACATGGAAGAGAATTTTCAAAAATTCCTGAATATATTGCTATTCAACTTAATGATACTCACCCAGTTATAGCTATACCAGAACTTATGAGAATTTTAGTTGATATTGAAGGTGTTTTATGGGAAGATGCTTGGGAAATTGTAAAGAAAACTTTTTCATATACTAACCATACTATTTTAGCAGAAGCTCTTGAAAAATGGTGGGTAGGACTTTATCAAGAGGTTGTTCCTAGAATTTTCCAAATAACAGAAGGAATACATAATCAATTTAAAAATGAACTGTCAAACTTATATCCAAATGATGTAGATAAACAAAATAGAATGCAAATTATTCAAGGTAACATGATACATATGGCTTGGCTAGCGATATATGGTAGCCATAAAGTAAATGGAGTTGCTGAATTACATACTGAAATTTTAAAAGAGCATGAATTAAGAGATTGGTATGAATTATATCCTGATAAATTCTTAAATAAAACAAATGGAATAACACAAAGAAGATGGTTATTAAAATCTAACCCTCAACTTGCTTCATATATAACTGAACTAATTGGAGATACTTGGATAAAAGACTTATCTGAACTTAAAAAACTTGAACAATTTATAGATGATGAAAAAGTTTTAAATAAAATTTGGGATATAAAAATTGAAAAGAAAAAAGAACTTGTTGAATATTTAAGAGAAACACAAGGAATTGATATAAATCCAAATTCTATATTTGATGTACAAGTAAAAAGAATGCATGAATATAAAAGACAATTATTAAATATTTTCCAAGTTTATGATTTATATCAACAATTAAAACAAAATCCTAATATGGATTTCACTCCTACTACTTATATATATGGAGCTAAGGCTGCACCAGGTTATAAAGTAGCAAAAGGAATTATCCGTTTAATTAATGATGTTGCTCAAATAATAAATGGAGATAGTGATGTAAAAGATAAACTAAAAGTTGTATTTGTTGAAAATTATAGAGTTACAGTTGCAGAAAAAATATTCCCAGCTGCTGATATTTCTGAACAAATTTCAACTGCTGGTAAGGAAGCATCAGGTACTGGAAATATGAAATTTATGCTTAATGGAGCAATTACATTAGGTACATTAGATGGAGCTAATGTAGAAATTGTAAAAGAAGCAGGAGAAGAAAATGAGTATATCTTCGGTATGAAGGTTGAAGATATAGATGAGCTTAGAAAAAAAGGATATGACCCAAGATTTCCGTATAATAATGTAACAGGATTAAAACAAGTTGTTGATGCTTTAATAGATGGAAGACTTAGTGATTTAGGAAGTGGAATTTATAGAGAAATTCACTCTTTATTGATGGAAAGAGGAGATCAATATTTTGTTTTAGAAGACTTTGAAGATTATAGAAAAAAACAAAGAGAAATCAATAGAGACTATAAGGATAAAATTTCTTGGGCAAAGAAAATGTTAAAAAATATTGCTAATGCAGGTAAATTTTCTTCTGATAGAACAATTCTTGAATATGCAAATGAAATTTGGAATATAAAAGAAACAAAAATAAAATAATATAAAATATTTACAACATAAATGAGGTGATACTTATGTCTGGACAAATGGAACAATATTTATTTCACCGTGGAGAATATAGGCAAGCCTATGAATATTTTGGAGCACATCCTACACGAAATTCAACTGTATTTCGGATATGGGCACCATCTGCAAAATCAGTAGCTGTTGTTGGAGATTTTAATGATTGGATAGCAAGAGAAGAAGATTACTGTCATAAAATAACTAATGAAGGTATATGGGAAGTCGAAATAAAAAAAATAAAAAAAGGTAATTTATATAAATATCAAATTGAAACTTCTTGGGGAGAAAAAATATTAAAATCTGACCCTTATGCATTTTATTCAGAACTTAGACCACAAACAGCTTCTATTGTAAATGGAAATCCTAAATTTCGTTGGGCTGATAAAAGATGGCTTAATAGTAGAGAGATAGGCTATGCAAAACCAATTAATATATATGAAGTTCACCTTGGTTCTTGGAAGAAAAAAGAAGATGGAACTTACTATAATTATAAAGAAATAGCAGAATTGTTAGTTGAATATATGTTAGAGATGAATTATACTCACATAGAAATTATGCCTATTAGTGAATATCCTTTTGATGGTTCTTGGGGATATCAAGGTACAGGATATTATTCTGTAACCAGTCGTTATGGTACACCAGAAGATTTTATGTATTTTGTAAATTATTTTCATAAGAATAATTTAGGTGTCATCTTAGATTGGGTACCTGGACATTTTTGTAAAGATTCACATGGACTATATCGTTTTGATGGTAGTGCTTGTTATGAATATGAAGATCCTTCTCTTGGAGAAAATGAATGGGGAAGTGCAAACTTTAATGTTTCAAGAAATGAAGTAAGAAGTTTTTTACTTTCTAATTTGTACTTTTGGATAAAAGAATTTCATATTGATGGTATAAGAATGGATGCTATTTCTAATATGCTTTATTATAGAGATGGTCTAAGTGAAAATAAGCGTTCAGTTGAATTTTTACAATATCTAAATCAAAGTTTACATGAAGAATATCCAGATATTATGTTAATAGCAGAAGATTCTTCTGCCTGGCCATTAGTAACTAAATATCAAGCTGATGGTGGACTTGGTTTTGATTTTAAATGGAATATGGGCTGGATGAATGACACCTTAAAATATATGGAACAAGATCCATTTTTTAGAAAATCACATCATGGAAAATTGACATTCTCATTTATGTATGCTTTTTCAGAAAACTTTATATTGCCTCTATCTCATGATGAAATAGTACATGGAAAAAATTCTATTCTAAATAAAATGCCAGGATATTATGAGGATAAATTGGCTCATGTCAAAAATTTATATTCTTATCAAATGGCTCATTCTGGTAAAAAATTGAATTTTATGGGAAATGAATTTGTTCAAGGTTTAGAGTGGAGATATTATGAGCAATTAGAATGGCAATTATTAAAGGATAACAAAGGTTCACAAGATATTCAAAAATATGTTAAAGCTCTAAATAAAATGTATTTAGATGAAGAAGCTCTTTGGCATGATGGACAAGATGGTTTTGAATGGATAGAGCATGAAAATATAAATGAAAATATGTTAATTTTTTTAAGAAAAACTCCTAACATGGAAGATTTTATTATAGCAGTATTTAATTTTTCAGGAAAAGATCATGAAAAATATCCTCTTGGAGTTCCATTAGAAGACGGAGAATACGAAGCTATTTTAGATAGTAATGAAAAAAAATTTGGTGGTTCTTACCAAGGTAGAAAAAGAAAATACAAACCAATAAAAAAATCTTGGAATTATAGAGAGCAGTATATAGAAATAAAAATTGCTAAAAATTCAGCTATATTTTTAAAATATAAAAAGTAAAATAGAAAAAGGGAAATAAGGAGGGCTTGAAAATGAAGAAAAAAAGAATTATTGCTATGATATTAGCAGGAGGACAAGGGACTCGTCTAAAAGAATTAACTGAAGATATTGCAAAACCAGCTGTAGCTTTTGGGGGAAAGTACCGAATAATTGATTTTACTTTAACAAATTGCTCTAATTCTGGAATAGATACTGTTGGTGTATTGACACAATATGAACCACGTATATTAAATAATCATATTGGTAGAGGTTCTCCTTGGGATTTGGATAGAATGGATGGAGGAGTCACAGTATTACAACCTCATACAAGAAAAAATGATGAAAAAGGTTGGTATAAAGGAACAGCTAATGCTATTTATCAAAATATAAAATTTATAGAAGAATATGACCCTGAATATGTTTTAATTTTATCTGGAGATCATATCTATAAAATGAATTATGATAAGATGTTACAATTTCATATTCAAAAAGATGCAGATGTTACAATAGGTGTTTTTAAAGTTCCTTTAAAAGATGCACCAAGTTTTGGAATCATGAATACAAAAGAAGATATGTCTATATATGAATTTGAAGAAAAACCAAAAGAACCAAAAAGTGATTTAGCTTCAATGGGTATATATATATTTAATTGGCAATTGTTAAAAAAATATTTAGATGAAGATGAAAAAGATCCTAATTCAAGTAATGACTTTGGAAAAAATATAATTCCTAATATGTTAAATGATGGAAAAAAATTATTTGCTTATCCTTTTAAAGGTTATTGGAGAGATGTTGGAACTATTCAAAGTTTCTGGGATGCTCACATGGACTTACTATCAGAAAATAATGAACTTGATTTATTTGATAAATCTTGGAGAGTAAATACAAGACAAGGTATATATACACCTTCATACTTTGAAAAAGATTCTAAAGTACAAAATACTCTAATAGATAAAGGCTGTCTTGTAGAGGGAGAAATAAAACATTCTGTAATATTCTCTGGTGTAAAGATAGGTAAAAATTCAAAAATCATTGATTCTGTAATAATGGCAGATACTGAAATTGGAGATAATGTAATCATTCAAAAAGCTATAATAGCAAATGATGTAAAAATAGCAGATAATGTAATTATTGGTGATGGTGAAAAAATAGCTGTTGTAGGAGAAAAAAAGATTATAACAAAATAAGAGGAATGGAGGCTTAAGAATATGATAAGAAGTTATATGGCAATTATTTATTTAGGTGATAGCAAAGAAAATATAAGTCCTTTAACTAAGGCAAGAGCTTTGGCATCTATTCCTGTTGGAGGTTCATATAGAATTATAGACTTTGCTTTATCTAATGTTGTTAATGCAGGAATTAGAAATGTTGGTTTATTTTGTGGAAATGAAGAATTAAACTCTTTAACTGACCATATTGGTATGGGAGCAGAATGGGATTTAGCAAGAAAAAAAGATGGAATATTTATTTTTAAAAGAATGCTAGATGATAATTTTTCTTTAAATCAAGCAAGAATTAGTAAGAATATGGAATACTTTTTTAGAAGTACTCAGCAAAATATTGTAGTTTTAAATGCACATATGGTTTATAATTTAGATGTAAGTGATTTAATAGAAAAACATGAAGCTTCAGGAAAAGAGATAACAATGGTTTATAAGAAAGTTAAAAAAGCTAATGAACATTTTAACCATTGTTCTTCAGTAAAAATAGATGAGAATAATCATGTTATTGGAATAGGACAAAATTTATTCTTTAAAGAAGAAGAAAATATTTCATTAGATGCTTTTGTTTTAAGTAAAGAACTAATGTTAAAATTACTTGTTGATAGTATACAAGAAGGAAAATATAATATACTTTCAGAAATAATTGCAAGAAATTTACCTTCTTTAAATATAAATGCCTATGAATTTAAAGGATATCTACAATGTATAAATTCTACAAGAGAATATTTTGATTTTAATATGAATTTATTAAAATCAGAAATAAGAGATGATGTCTTTGGAGTAAAATCAGGTAGAAAAATTCTTACAAAAGTAAAAGATACCCCACCTACTCTTTTTAAAGAAACAGCTGATGTAGAAAATTCACTAGTTTCTAATGGATGTATCATTGAAGGTACTGTTAAAAATAGTATACTTTCAAGAGGTGCTATTATAGAAAAAGATGTAATTTTAGAAGACTGTGTAATTTTACAAGATTGTCATATTAAAGCAGGAGCACATTTAAAAAATGTTATTGTAGATAAAAATAATATTATTCATGAAAATGAAAAATTATCTGCTTCAAAAGAATATCCGTTAGTTATAGAAAAGAGTATGAAATGGAATACAAAACAATATCAGGATTTAATGGATTATATTAGAAATAAATAAAAATGGAGGGCAAGGAATGAAAGTTCTTTTTGCAACAGGAGAAGCTTTTCCATTTGTTAAAACAGGAGGCTTGGGAGATGTATCTTATTCTCTCCCAAAAGCCTTAGTACAAAAGGAAAAGGTTGATGTTAGAGTTATTTTACCTAAGTATAGTAAAATTCCAAGTGAATTATTAAAAAATGTAAAACACTTAGGGCATAAAGAAATTTGGGTAGCTCATCATAATGAGTATGTTGGAATTGAAGAGGTTGAATTAGAAGGAGTTATTTACTATCTTGTAGATAATGAAAGATATTTTAAAAGAATTAATGTTTATGGAGAATTTGATGACTGTGAAAGATTTTTATTTTTCTGTAAAGCAGTTGTTGAAACTATGGATATTACAGGTTTTAAACCAGATATTATTCATTGTAATGATTGGCAATCAGCACTTATACCTATCTATTTAAAGGAAAGAGGAATATATGATGTAAAAACTATTTTTACTATTCACAATCTTAGATTTCAAGGATTCTTCTTTAATAATGTAATAGAAGACTTATTGGAAATTGATAGAGCAAAATATTTTCAAGAAGATGGTTTAAAATATTATGATATGATTTCTTTTTTAAAGGGTGGAGTTGTTTACTCTGATTATATTACAACAGTAAGTGATAATTATGCTGAGGAAATTAAAACTCCTGAACTTGGTGAAGGTATACATGGACTATTTCAAAAATATGACTATAAATTATCAGGTATAGTCAATGGAATTGATAAATCATCATATCCTTTATCTAAAAAATCTCATAAGAGATTAAAAGCTGATTTACAAAAGAAATTAGGTTTAAATGTAGATGAAAAAATACCTTTAGTTGCTATTATAACTCGTTTAGATAGACAAAAAGGATTAGATTACATTGTTGAGAAATTTGATGAGATGATGAGCCTAGGAATACAATTTGTTCTTTTAGGAACAGGAGAAAAACGTTATGAACATTTCTTTGCTTATCAAGAATATCTTCATAAAGGGCAAGTATGTTCATATATTGGTTTTAATCAACAACTATCTACTGAAATATATGCAGGAGCAGATATATTTTTGATGCCATCAGTTTTTGAGCCTTGTGGACTTTCTCAAATGATAGCAATGAGATATGGTTGTATACCTGTTGTTAGAGAAACAGGAGGTTTAAAAGATACTGTAAAACCATATAATGAGTATACAGGTGAAGGAGATGGCTTTGGTTTTAGACAAGCTAATGCTGATGATATGATAAAAACTTTAAGATATGCTATTAAAATGTATCATAGACCTAATGTATGGCAAGAAATTATTAAAAATGCTAAGAAAAGAGATAACTCTTGGGATAAACCTGCAAAGAGATATAAGGAGTTATATCAAAGATTGATAGAAGGATAAATTCAAAAAACTGTTACATTTCAAATAGATTTGTAACAGTTTTATTTTTATTAAGCTAAATTTTTTATCCAATTATTTAAGAATTCTATTTGTTCATCTGTATGAAACCAATGTTCTCCACCTTTCATAATTGTTAAATTAGCCTTTGATTTATTTGTAAAATTTAATATTGTTTCATAGGAAGTCAAATCATCATTTTCTCCATACAGGATATATGTTGGAATATTCCATTCAATAGGATTTTTTCTTGCAAAAGTAAGATAATCCCAAGACAATATTTCTCCAAAGGAAGTTTTAATTTCTTTCTTTTTATATAATTCTTCTTCTGTTATGTTTTCCGAAACCATCATATCAGTAATTAACTTTTCCATATCTACAATTGGTGAAATAAAAAATGCTTTTTCAATATTTTTATTAGTTAATGAAAGCATAGTAAAATATGCTCCTATACTATTAGCAATTATTGATATTTTTTTATACTTTGCATAAATATTTTCAATAAAATTTGAAAATTCTTTTTGAAAATCCCAAGGATATTCAGAAGTATATTTAAAGCCTATAATATCTGCCTCATTAAAAAATTTTTTATAATGTTCAGCTTCCTCTGCTGTCCCATATTTCCCGTGTATATAAATTACTACATTTTTCACCTTGTATTTCTCCTAAAAATTTTAACTTATAAAATCTATTTCTTACATATAAAATAAGCAACCTTATAAGTTAAAATATTGTCTTTAAAAGTCTTTATTTTAGAAATAGAAGTTTTTTGAAATCCAGTCACCCCTGTATATTTTAAATGTTTTAAAACCGCCATAGGAGCTTCAAAATCAAGTTTAATAGTTTCACTATAATATTTTACAGAAGAAAAATACTTTTTTAAAATTTCTTTAAATTCTTCAATATTTAAGTAATCCAATGAAATATCAAAATGATTTTTAATTTCTATTAAATTTCCAGAAACATAGCTAGAAAAACATAAATTATCAGTATTTTCTGCTATATTCCTTATAAGACTATCTTTATCTTTTATCCACTGAAAAACAGAACTAGACACAACTAAATCACTTTTAGGAATATCTAATTCTTCAATATTTTCTTGTATAAATATATTGTAATCTATATCTTTTATAAATTCTCTTACATCAAATATATCATTTAAAATTAAATCAGAATGAAGAAAGTATTTTCTATATTCTCTTGTAAAAATACCTGTTCCACAGCCTATCTCAAAAATAGAGTTAATTTTAGTATCAAAAATATTAGATTTTCCCATATAATCTAACAGATTTTTAGCAACCTGCTTTTGTGCCAATGAATAGTTTTCATATTCATTGTAATATTTATAAAAATTCATTTACTTTTCCTCTTCTCTATATGTCTAAAATATCTTTAAAGTTTGTAAAATATGAAAAAGGATAATGTCCACATTCTAATAATTTATAGGCTAAGTTATAATTTTGACAATATTTCTCCAATCTATTAGCTGGGATTATTCTATCATTTTTTCCTATATAGTAAAAATCAATATTATTATCAATTATTTTATAGTTATCTTTAAAAAATTGTAATTCATTTTTAATCTCATCAAAGGATTTACTTGATTTACAAAAACTATCATCAATATCCATATTTATCAAAAATTTTTCTAAGTTCTCTTCATTTAAAGTATCAAGAGTAATATTGAACATTTTTTCATTTATTCCAAACTTCCCAATTGTTTCTGGAAGACCATTAATTCCAATAGCTTTTTTATATTTTAAATCTTTATTTTCAGATAAAAACTTATTTAAATAATATACACCAAAAGAATAACCTATAAAAATATCATCTTTATCAATAGAATTTTTATCAATATCATAAGGAAAATCTATAATTTCTATATCATATTCAGTTGAATTTTTAACTGGCTTTAAAAGATTTTTATCCATACCCCAACCATTAAAAAAATATATTTTAGACATCTATATCACACCTATTTTTTTCATTTCTGCTTTTAAAGCCTTAAAAAACTTTTCTATATCTTCTTTTTTCATATCAGCTGTTAAGCTTATTCTAAGTCTTGCAGTATCTTTTGGAACTGTTGGTTCTTTTATTGCATAAGCTAAATAACCCAGCTCCTTTAAATTATTGGAAAGATTGACTGTATTTAGATTATCTCCAATAATAATACTTATAATATGACTTGTTGACTTAGTTTTTAAATTCAATTTTTTTAGTGTACTCAAAGAAAAAGTAACTAATTCTTGAAACTTTTCTATTCTATCTTGAAAATTTACTAAATTTTCTAAAATAAATAAATTCCATAGATTATTCACAGGTGGAAGTGCCGTAGAATAAATAAATTTCTTACTCTTATTTATTAAATAATTCTTATAGACTTCATCACAGATAACATAAGCTCCAACAGAAGCTCCTGCTTTACCCAATGGAATAACTAAAAAATCTATTTTATCAACTAATTTTTCATTGTAAGCTATACCATAGCCATAAACACCATAAGAATGTGCTTCATCTACCATTAAATTAAACTTGTATTCCTCTTTTAATTCACAAATTTTTTTAATATCTGCACAATCTCCATCCATACTATATACTGTTTCAGTTACAACTAATATATCATCATAATCCTTTGAATATTTTTTTAATAACTTCTCTAAGGCGCTGACATCTAAATGATTATATCTTAAAATTTTAGCTCTCGAATTGATACAGCCCTCATAGATACTTGCATGATTTAATCTATCAGTTATTATTAAAGATTTTTTATCAAAAAAAGTCTCTATTACTGATGAATTAGCATCAAAACCTGAATTAAAAACAAGGCAAGGCTTTCCATAAATTTCCTCAACCTTTTTTTCTAATCTCATTACTGTTAGATATGAACCATCAATCAATCTTGATGAAGATGAAGATAATTTGTAATTATCAAAACTATAATTTTGATAAAATTTTTGTAATAAATCTTTATCATGTGCTAAACCTAAATAATCATTAGAAGAAAAATTATAAAGACTTTTATCATTAGTCTTTATAGTTCTAAGTCTATTGTCATTTTTTAATTCTTCTAGTTCTTGTATAATTTTTTCTTTTTGCATAATATTCCCCAAATATTTTTAAATTATTAACTGTAATATACATATTTCCCTATCTATATAATATCATAAGTAGAGAAAATATTGTAGTGTATTCTTTAATTTTTCTGTAAACTTCTATAATAATCTTCAACATTATCTGAATTTTTAAAACCTTGCATGCTAGCTAAATTATCCATATTTTTAATAGCAAGATTTATATCTTTTTCTTTCATATCAAGTATATATTTTAGATAAAGTTGTAAAGTTTTTTCTGAATAAGATAAAAGTTCACCTCTCAAATATGTTTCTATTGAAGTTTCAATATTATCATCTTCTGTTGAGTACAAAGGTCTACCCATAGATGAAAATATTGGATATTTTTTGAAAAATTCTTCTTCCCACTTCATATAGATAGACATAATTTTTCCTATTAAACTTATCTTATTTTGGCCTGGACTTTCTAAAATATCTTTTACTTTCTCGTATTCTTCTGGAGAATTATATTTCATCATTTGCCCATACTTTTGAAATAAAGGATTATTTTTGGAATTTAAATCTTCTAAGTAAGATAAAAGAGTTTCTTCATTAAAAGTTTCCCATTGTGATTTTCTCATTATAATAAAGTCTTCTCTATTATCTTGACAATCTGCTCTGCCACCAATATTATTTAGTTTTGAAAAATATGACCATTCTTTTTCCAATATTTCTTCTATTAATTTTTCTTTTTTCATTTTCCTACCTTTAATATTAATCTAACCAAGGAGAATAATTTTTAAAAAATTCATCATCAATATTTTTTTGAATGTCTACTCCTAAATCTCCTAAGAATTCACTCTCACAATCAGTTAGTTTTTGATTTCTTAATTCATCTGCCAAAACTTTACAAATCTTTCTAACATAAGGTATCTTATTTTGTACAAATACCATATCTTCTAAAAGTTTATGTATTTCATTTCCTAAAATTTTTAAATCTAATAAGGCTCTGTTAGCCCATTTATAGAAAATTTTGTATCTTCTATTTAATAAAAATACTAGATGCATTACTTCATCAACAAAAAGATAAAGACACTGATTAGCAGCTACCAAATCATTCCTTCTTAAACATCTTATATAATTATATTGCCCATGTTGTGAAATATTCATAAGCCTTGTAACTATTTTATTTTGTCTTATTGCTTCAGGATAATAATTTAAAAGTTGCTCACGAATTTTTGTAAACTCTCCTAAATTATCTATAAATACTTCTCCATTTGTAACTGTTGCTAAAGCAGTTTCTGGAATTTTTTGCCAATCATTTATAGTTTGAGGAGGATTAGCAGAACCAATAAACTTAAAATAGAAATCATCTATATTTAAAAGTCCACGCCTATTATGGCCCCATTCACTTTCTTTTAGTTCTTGAAAACCTAAATAAGTTTTAGATAAATTTTTTAGAACTTCATTTATTCTATCTTTATATTTTAAATAATCATCTTTTCTTAACCATATACAAACTGACGGCCCAAAATCATGATCCTGTGAAAGTTCATCATCATAGCCATAACATTCTGAACCTTCTCCAACTAAACCAAAAGCACATAAGGGAAGTATATCTTTTAAACTCTTTTCAAATTCTGGTAGAACTATATCATAAAAATATCTTTTAGAAAGTTCTAAACCTTTAATATTTTTTAAATCTGTTGAACTTATTATATTATTATTTTTTTCATTAGAACTATTCTTAGCATTCTCAAATTTGGTATTATCCTCACTTTTTGCTAATTCTTCTTTTATAAACTCTATATTACTTAAAATATTTTTATAATTGTCACTATCTACACCCATAGTTTTTTTAGAAATTTCAGCAGCTCTTTTAAAAAATTCTATTGCTTTATTTAATTCTCTTTTATTGTAATAGTATACGGCCATATTATTTAAAGAAGCTGAATAAAGTGGATGTTCAGTTCCCACATTCTTTTCAAAAATCTCAATAGCTTTATATAGATATTCAACTGCTCTCTCTTTCATTCCAAGTTGATAACACGGATTAAACAGATTACTCAATGTTACAGCATATTCAAGAAGATATTCTTCACTATCATAATTTTTCAATATATCTAAGCTTTTTAAATGTAAATCATAGGCAGATTTCATATCTCCAATATTTTGATAATACAAGCCAAAATTATTACATAGCCCCGCATAAGAAAAACTGTTATCAGCTGAATTATCCTGATAAATTTTTACTATCTTCTTATAGTTTTCTTCAAGTAAATTAAATTTTTGTGCAAATCTATATACCTCAGTTAGATTTAAAAGACTGGTAGCATAGGCAAGGTTATTATCCCCATATTTCTTTTTTATAATTTCCAAAGATTTTTTTAAATTATTTTCTGCCTCATCATAGTAACCAACATATTTTAAAGTTCCACCTAATTCATTTAAGGATTTAATATATTCATCACTTTCAGAGCCATATTGTTTCTCAGTTTCAACTAAAATCTCTCTTAAAATTTCAATCTCTTTTAAAAGATTTCCCTCTGTTTGATATTTTTCCCTTTGTTTATTTAATTCATCTAAATGCATTTATTCCTCATTTCTTTTTTATTCTATTGTGTCATGATTATGAGTGTGTTCTTTTAATTCATCAGTATTTTCATTATGCTCATGATTTTCTACTTCTCCTTTATGGATATGCAAATGTGTATGCTTATGGCTATGCATATGAGTATGAACTATATCACCATGCCTATGTTCATGGGAGTGGATATGCTCATGTTCATGAGTATGTTGTAATGTTATAGTGTCTTTTACCATAATAATTGTAGCAATAATCATAATTAAAAATGCTATATAAAATTGTAATGTTGGTTTTTCATGAAGTAATAACATACTAAAAGCAACACCTAAAAATGGTGCAACAGAATAATATGCACTTGTTTTTGCAGCTCCTAAATGCTTTTGTGCAATTATATAAAGACAAATACTAAGCCCATAAGCTATAAAACCAAGTAACATAACTGTAAAAAGCCATATTAAATCTGGAAATTTTTCTCCTATAATCAAGGCTATAATTATACTTCCTAAACCAGAAAAACAACCTTTTATTGTAACAATTTCTATTGGATCTTTATTACTCAACATTTTTGTACAATTATTTTCAAAGCCCCAACAAGTAGAAGCAGCTAAAACCAAAAGAGAACCTTTGTTAAAAACAAAAGCTCCCTTTCCTTCAAAACTAAGAATAATACTTGCTATTGTAACTAAAAAAATAGCTATCCAAAGTTTTTTAGATATAATCTCTTTAAAAATTACCAATGCAATAATTGAAGTTGCAACAATTTCAAAATTATTTAAAAGTGAAACATTGGCAGAATTTGTCATTGATATACCAAACATTAATAAAATTGGTGCAATAATATCTAAAATTACCATAGCTATTGTATATGGTAATTCTTTTTTTGTTAAAGGCTCTTGCTTTTTTGAGATACCTACAAATTTCATAATATTAGTGAGAACTATTAACCCTATCCCTGCACCAAAATATAGAAAACCTGCCATCATTGTTGTTTCAACATGTTTTAATAACAATTTAGATAAAGGAATATTTATTGAATATATTGAAGCAGCAAGCAAAGCAAATAAAGTTGCCATATTTTTTACTTTCATTTTCATTCACACCTTCTCTTAATTTATCTAAATATTAATTTTTCATTTTAATTTGCTAACACTTCTAAAACTGGATTTAAAATATCTTCCCAGAATTTAGTATCTCCATTAGAAATTGGTTCTGCTCCTCTGATTTCTTCATCTAAGAATTTTCCATCTTTATCATAGTTTTTACATACCCAACTTCCATCACTTTGTTGATTACAATCTTGTTTAACCTTACCATTATCATAATAAGTAATAATTCTATCTTTAACTTTAAAATCTTTTATCTCATCCCCAGCAACTACAACATAATATTGAATTTTACCGTTAGGATAATAGAATTTTTGTGTTAAATCTTGTAAAGAACCATCTTTATATTGAAGGATAGCCATTAAAGTACCATCTTTTCTAAATACTTTTGTTTCTCCATCAAGTACAAAAGACATTTTTTCAACTCCATCTACTTTTTCTCTATTTACTATTACAGTAGAAGTAGAACTCATCTTTTCAGTATCTTTATAGTATTTCTTTAAAATCCCATTTCTTAATTTATTAAAATGATATTCTTTTGTTATTTTTCCATTTTTATCATAGTATTTTTCACTTACAAGAGAATTATTTTCAAATACTTGTTCGCTTTCTAAGTTTCCATTAGGACGATATAAAACTTGTGAACCTTCTATACTCCCTTTTCTATATGTTGAAACACTCTTTAAATCTCCATTTAGATAATAAGTATATGATACTCCATCACTTATTCCATCTTTATAAAAAGAAATTTCTACTATATCATTATTTTCATTTTTTACAAGGACACCATTAAATTTATTATCTTCAGCTGAAAATACTTTTTTAGATATACTTTTTGTTATATCATAATTAACTATTTTTTCTACTTGGGTATCTTTAATTTCATTATAGTTTTTTAATTTTTCTATACCTTTTACATCTGATAATTTAGCTCCAAATAAGTTCATAGCAATAACTAGAAAAGCTCCTAATAGATATTTTTTCATCTTATTTCCTCCCTTTAAATACTTTGCTATATTATATCATTTTTTATTGAAAAAGTTATATAAATAATTGTAACATAACCTATTTATTATTTTCTATAATATATGTGGTAATATTATTTTTTATTAATAAAATATTAGCAACTACAGTAAGAAAAGAAAAAATAGCCAAAATATTTTGATAATCAATTTTTAATTGTATAGTAAAATATGTTAAAATACTTATTCCAAAAAAATTAAACAATGATTTACTTAATATTTTACTTCCAAATTTAGTTTCAGCATAATCTTGAAGTTTTGTATTATATATTGAAAGATTTATAAAACTTATCATTGAAATAGAAATAAATAGAAGGATTCTCCTATCTTCACTTACAAAGTTAAATAAATAAAATAATATCCCTTGTAATATAAGTCCAAATACAATTGAATTATTTTCGTTTTTATTTATTATACTTGATTTATATTTAATTATCAAAGTTGCTAAACTACTTCCAATAGCATTTGCAATTTGATATAAAATAATTTCTCTTGTATTTAACGCTAATTTAAACCCTAATATAGAATTTGCTGATAAAATTACTGTATTTGTAGCTATTAAAAAAGTAAAGATTAAAATATAATAATTATCTCTCTTTACTAGTTTTTTCCAAGAAGTGTCAACAAAAAGTTTGATATCTTCAATTTTTATTAGACTTATAAATATAGCTGATATAAAAAATAAAATAGAACTTATTATAAAAAGTAAATTATATTGCGAATTAAAAATAATAAATCCACCTATAACAAAACCTAGTACTCCAGAAATTTGATTTGTTGTTGAGATGTAAGAATTATACTTTTTTCTATCTTCTTTTTGAGATATTGTTAGTATTAAATTAAATTCATTAATTTTAAAAAAACTTTCTAAAAAGTTTAAAATAATTAATATTGCTATTAAAGCTGTCAAGGAATAAAATTTAAAGATTACAATAAAAAATAAAAATATACTTTGCAGTAATTCTGAAATAATAATAGATTTTTTTATAGAAAATTTTTTATCAATAGTAGAAAAAATAAATTGAAATAAGATTTTTGAAAATTCATTTAAAGCAAAAAGTAAACTAGCTCCAATCAATAAATTTAATTTGTCTATCAATAGTTTACCTATTCCAATAAATAATAAACTATCAGTTAATCCTATAGCAAAAATATGGAATAAAAAAAATATTTTATTTTTTTGTGAAATCATTTCCATAAAAAATCACTTCCTAAAATATATTTTATCTTTAATTGATTACGATTTTATTATAACATTTTCTTCTAAATTTTGAATTTTATTTTTAACGAAGTATTTCGAACACTTATTTCTTCAAAGTTTTCTAAAAAACTATAAAAGAAGCTGTATAAAAAATAAATAACT
>ERZ772977.757-NODE-757-length-19114-cov-22.638701_pt1 | contig 19114 bp, 18 predicted proteins | sample MGYA00511131_ERZ772977 | MGnify/ENA primary metagenome ERZ772977 (study PRJEB29015, sample SAMEA2737935) | human oral metagenome | biome: human oral; feature: human-associated habitat; material: dental | place: China | collected 2151 ...
TACCTGATGATGGCGAGACTGAATTAGCCTGGCTGAAAAAAGATTATGAGGTGATACGGTTGCTACAGAAGGTTCACCCGCAATACGTGGCTGATCAGATTACGCTCAGTGATGATGGATATGTGCTGATGACAACCAGTTATGCATCAGCCGACGGCTGGTTGTGGCGGCCGCCAGCGGAAAAATCCCTGGCAGAACGATATATTTCAGCGGTGGTAGCGGCAACTCGAGAGCTGAAAAAAACAGATTTGCCGCATGAAGTGGTTGAGGGATTGCAATTGCAGCCATTTACGACGGCGGAGCTTGGCTTGGATGACGGCATTGATAGAATTATTGCCGAGGCTGATATTCGCCGTCAGCTGATTGATAATTACCGAACATTGTTACCAAAACAGTCAAAAGTCAACCAGCGGCGCTGCCAGAAGATGATTGATTTACTGGGCGAGAGCGATAAATTAGTTGATATTTCGGTACGTGCTAAACGGTTCGCTAAACAACCAGAAGATCGTTTTGATCACAGTGATGTCCGCAGTGATAATTTGGCGTTTCATCCGCAAACTAGTCAGTTGAAATTGGTTGATTGGAATTGGGCTTCCTATGCACCGCGGGGTTCTGGGGCGACGGAGTTTTTGATTGATATGGCGCGGCACGGTCAAGATGTAACGCCATGGCTGGACGAGCTCAATGCGGAGATGTTAGCGGCATTTGTTGGCTTTTATCTTATTCGCAGTCTCAAACCGCCGCTTCAGCCAAGCGACAATCTTCGTCAAATGCGGGCGCTGTCAGCAGCTACCGCTTATGATTTATTGGAGCGCACATGACCTCTCATCCGCTAATCATTCTCCGTGGTAATTCTGGTTGCGGTAAAACCAGCACGGCGCGCTTGCTCCAGCGTCAGCTGGGTTACGGCACGATGCTGGTGTCGCAGGATGTGGTGCGCCGAGAAATTCTCCGTGTAAAAGACAGTAAAAATAATCCAGCAATTCAGCTGATTTATGACCTATGTATGTATGGCAACAAGGTCGGCTACACGGTGATTTTGGAAGGTATTTTGAGTAGTAAAAAATACGGCGCGATGCTGCGTCAGCTACTAAATGATTTTCAGGGCGATAAGTTGGTGTATTATTTTGATATATCGTTTGAAGAAACAATGCGCCGCCATGCTACCAAGCCAAATGCTCATGAATTTGGTGAATTGGAAATGCGCCGATGGTGGAAAGAAAAGGATTATCTGGATTTTGAAAATGAATTTTTAATTAGAAATGACACATCACAAGAAGATCTTATAAATATGATTTTAAAAACTATGAGTATCAAATAATTTATATAACTATAAACTGAGTGTATAATTATCTTGCATTAAGTATACACTCGGTGTATACTCATAAATATGAGTGCTAATTATACATTGCTCGGTTTTTTGGCGGATCAGCCAAACTATGGATATGAACTAAAAAAGAGATACGATATGCTTTTTGGCTTGGATAAACCTATTCTCAGTGGTCAAATCTATTCTACCTTGTCTCGCTTGAAGCGTGACGGTAAGGTTAGGGAAATTATAGACAATAACCAAGATAGTAAGGGTCCAGGGCGTATAAAGTACGAAATAACACCAGAAGGTAGTCGCTCTCTTGAGGAGTGGTTAAACTCTCCAGAGCTGCCATCACAAAACTTACAGGCTACTATGTATATTAAAGTTGTACTGGCTCTAATACGTGAAGGTAATGCCTCTTCGTATTTAGATATTCAGCGCCACGCTCATATCGAAAAGATGCGCCAATTAACAAACTGTCGGCGTGAAAGCGATTTAGCGACTACATTACTTATCGACCATACTTTGTATCACATAGAAGCAGATCTTAGGTGGATAGATATGACAAGTTCGCGGTTAACACAATTAAAGGAGGAATTATGCCTATAAAACCAATTATCAGTGCTTATAATATTAAGAAAAATTTTGGTCAAACTCACGCTCTTAGAGGAGTAAGTTTAGATGTTAATCCTGGTGAAGTTTTGGCAATTATGGGTCCAAGCGGCTCTGGCAAGTCTACACTTTTACATAGTCTAGCTTCAATTATTAATATAGATAGTGGTGAAATTGTATTTGATGGCAAGCGCATAGATAAGCTAAATGATAAAGATCGCAGTATTCTTCGTCGAACTGAATTTGGTTTTGTCTTTCAATTTGGACAGCTTGTATCGGAACTTAGTGTTCATGATAATGTGGCGCTACCACTTTTACTTAATGGAATTAAACGCAAGGATGCTTATAAAGCTGCAAAAAGTTGGATTCATAAGGTTGGATTGCAGGGTAAAGAAGATAATTTACCAGGCGAGTTATCTGGTGGTCAAGCTCAGCGTGTCGCTATTGCGCGTGCTATGGTAATTGAGCCAAAAATCTTATTTGCAGATGAGCCAACTGGATCGCTTGATAGTTTAAATTCTGAAAAGGTTATGGAATTATTTATTAAAACGGCTAAAGAAAATGGAACTACTGTAATAATGGTTACGCACGAACCTTCAATTGCTGCGTATGCTGATAGGGAAATTATTGTGCGCGATGGACAAATATCTGGCAAATTAGCACCATCTACAAAACAAACGCACAAAATAGGAGCTAAATAAATGAGTGTATCTTGGTTATTAATTAAGAAAACTAGCCAGCGCTCTATCGGGCGTTTAGGCTTGATGGTTTCTGCGATCGGACTAGGCACAGTTATATTATTGAGCTTTATTTCTGGAATAAATGGATTGTTATCTAGATATGAGCGAGGTTCTTGGTCTAGTATTGCCAATCCTGGACAGTATGCGAGTGAAGCTGCCAAAAAGGCTCAAAAGCCAATCAATGGAGTTGCTCCGCTTAGGGTTGGTATTAATTCAGCTATAATTGGAAATACATCAATGTGGCGTGATAAATCTATCTTTCAGATAGTTATGCATGCTACTGGCGATAATTCACCTGAATTTAGTGATTTAAAGACCCCTAAAAAAGGTGAATATTATCTATCTGCTGGCTTAGAAAAAGTTGCTCGCGAGCATCCTGATGAAAATATTAAACAACGTTTTGGCACAACCTATTTAGGTACTATACCATCTAAATATTCGTCTTCTCCGGATGCATTAGAAGTAATTAAAGGTGCTAATGATGAAGATATTAAACTATGGGATGAGGCTAAAAAAAATGGAGCACCTTCATCGGCAGATATATATAGTATAGATAATAGTAATAAGTCGCAAAATGAATTATTTACAAACATGTTCTTATTGATTATGTTTACTCTAGGTGGAACTATATTACTATTTCCAATTGTAATGTTTATCTCTGTTTCTACACAGCTTGGCAGTGCTCAGCGTGAACAGCGTTATGCTGCTTTAAGATTAATCGGTGCTACGCGAAAGCAGGTAAATTCTGTATCACTACTTGAGTCATTTATCGCTACTACTGTAGGTATTGCCATAGGATCGTTAGTTTATTTAGGAATTCGTCCTCTTCTTGGTAATTTTGAATTTGATGGGGCGCATTTTTGGATACAAGACTTAACCGTATCGCTACCTCAGTATATAATTATGTCAGTTTTGACTATTGTCTTGAGTTTGATTGCTAGTTGGTGGGGAATGCGCAAAATTCATACTTCTCCACTTGGTGTTGCCCGCCGCGAGAAGATCAATAAGAAGGCTCGTTTCTGGCGTGTAATTCCTTTGGCAATTGGTATTGGTATATTTGTATGGCTAAGTACACCTAATGGTGCTTCATGGATAAAAAATCAATCTGCTAGTAGCATGGTTCCTCTACTTATTATAGTAGGTGGTGTGTTATTGGTGATGTTTGGTTTGATTTTTGCAGGCGCCTGGCTCACTGGCTTTATATCACAGCTATTTGCCCTGCGTACGAGAAATGCCATAGTTTTACTATCCTCTCGTAGAATATCAGGACATTCACGCAAGGTTTTCAGAAGTGTTAGCGGTTTAGTGCTAGCATTGTTTGCGGGTAGTTTTTATCTTGCATCAGTCAGTAGTATTAGTGATTTAAGCGTTAAATCAATCCAAGATAACGGATATTCTCAGCTTAAACCAGATACGGCGATAGTCATGTCTAACGCGTTAGGGAATAATTTTAGTGATAAACTAGCAAAACAACCTTATATTAAATCAATTGCTAAAATATATGAGCTTGAAAATAATAGCAGTTTAATACCTTGTAATAGACTCCAGGAGTTTACAAAACATTCATGCCCAAATAATGCTTCTAGTGAAAATTTCGCTAACATAAATTTTACAGGCAAAGTTGTTGACGCTGTTAAGATTGTTAAAAAAGATCAATTACCAAAAAATATCTCGGCTGAAAGCTATCTTGTTTTGATGACTCCTAGCGATAGCTCTATTGATAAATTACGTAGCTTTGTTATATCTGAGGTTAAAGATAATGGAAGTATGACTTACGTTGCTGATGGTAATCGTGCTCAAAAACCAATCTTAAGCTCTATTGTATCTAGTTTTGCAGCTTTAACTTATATAGGTATTGGCATTACATCATTTGTGGCGGTAGCAAGCTTGATCGTATCAACTGTTGGCGGGTTGATTGAGCGCCGCAAGTCTCTATTTACTTTAAGGCTGGGTGGTATGACAATTGGGCAAATGAAGAAAGTTGTATTAATTGAATCGGTCATTCCGCTGGTTAGCACTTCAATTTTGGCGGCAGGATCTGGTATATGGATCGCAGTTGTCTTTCTAAGAACATTTTCATCTTCAGTGAGAGTTAGTTTGTCGCCGCTTTATTTTGCGATCGTTATAGGTAGCCTATTAGTTGCGATAATTGGAATTTGGGTAGTGTTACCAATTTTACGTAAAATCACTGATATAGAGCAAAATCAAACAGAGTAAATCTAGCCAATTTAAATATTTGAACAGCTCATGATTACGTGGGCTGTTCAGTTTATTTTGTACCAACTCTTGATCTACTAGCAAAATAAACATATACTAAATCCTAATGAATAAAAGGAATGGTATAATCATAATTTTAATTTTGGGTATTATTGGTATAATTACAGTTTATTTTAAACTAAATACTCCTGAACCTACCAATTTTGATCCCAAAAATATGCAAAATTTGATGCAAATAAAACCAGGAGAGTCGAATAAGAATTCGGGTGATTTTATTACAAAAGATGAATATCACAAAAATATTGATAAATATAAAAACAGGAAATTAATTTATTTTTTTAAAACTGATTGGTGCTTTGCGTGCAAGGTTGTGTCTGCTGATGCCCGAGCGAATCTAAATTTAATTCCTTCTAATGTCGTCTTTGTTGAGCTTGATTTTGATACTGAAAATGAGCTCCGTGAGCGTTACCAGGTAACCGTACAAACGACGTTTGTTCAGGTTGATAAGGACGGTAATAAAATTAACATGTGGCGAGCTGATAATATAAAAGATGCACTTAAAGGGATTAAGTAAGAGCCTTTCTTATTATCAGGAATAAGAGTAATATTAATATAACAAGGTGAATGCGACAAACTGCTGAAGCAGAATGGCTTTTATGCTGAGCTTTATAATAGTCAGTTTACTGAGTGACAATTTTTCATCTTTTGCTTTTAGTTTTTGTGATAACCAGTATAATAAAAACAGAAAGATTAAGAGTATAATTTGATGACAAAAGAAAATATAAAAACTCCGATAAATCTGTTTATCGACACTAATATACTACTGGATTTTTATCGATTTAGTAATGCTGATCTAGATACATTAGGAAAATTAGAGGATTTAATTGTAAAAGCTCATAAAATAAAACTATACGTTACACAGCAACAGGTTAATGAGTTTTATAGAAATCGAGATAAGGTAATTAAGGAGCATATAGGCTTGTTTAAATATAATTCACCAAAGTTTCCAAAAGCATTCTGTGGACACACTGACTATAATACAGTTGTCAATGAGTCGCGAAAATTAGCAGACAAGATAGACAAAATAAGACGGGATATATTAGAAGAAGCTTTTGACGGAAAACTGAAAGTTGATACTATAGTCAAAAATATTTTAAGATCACCAATTGCCACGTCTGAAGATATTTTCAATAAAGCAAAGATGCGAATGGATGTAGGTAATCCTCCTGGAAAAAATGGATCATTAGGTGATGCGATAAACTGGGAAATACTTCTAGAATCAGTAGATGTAAAAGATGATCTTCTTACAAATATTCATATTATATCTAGAGATGGTGATTTTAGTTCTGCGCTTGATGATAATAAATTAAGTACATTTCTAGAAAACGAGTGGTCATCTAAGAAAATTGGTACAGCTTACTTATACAAGTCATTAAATAATTTTCTTGATGGGCATTTTCCTGGCATTAAACTTATTGACGAGGCCATAAAAGACGGCATTGTTGAGCAGATAGGTTCAGCTAGCAGTTTTGATAATGCAAGAGCTTTGATTGCCGAATTGTATAAAAAGGGTAGCCTTTCAGAAGATCAGGTAAAGGTCTTATACAAATCAGCAACCTCAAATGATCAGGTATATAATGCTCATAAATACAGTCCAACTATTGTTGGTGGTAGATTATGGGAATTAATAAAGCCACACTGGAGTAAGTTTACAAAGGAAGCCCAAAAGGAGTGGCTCAATTACTTCCCTGGTGAGTACACGCAAGATATAGACGATAAATTGACTGTATAATAAAAAGTTGTTTTGACTGGGGTGATGCCGGGTAAAATATTTGTAGAATAATTAAATCACGAGCCCCGCCGCAAAATATCTAACACGCCAAACTTTCCAGTCAGTATGGCTTGGCTAATGATGTGCGGCGTGATGGCGGCGATTAGTTCTTTTGGTTTAGTGTCGCTTGGTAAATCCAATGTCGTGTCCAGCGCGTACACGTAAAATTGGTAGCGATGCGTGCCGAATGGCGGTTGCGGACCGCCCCAGCCTGGTTTGCCCCAGCTGGTGACGCCTTCGACGGCGCCCGCGGGTAGCGATTCGCCAGTGATTTCAGTGGTTTTGCTCGGCAGATTCCAAACTGTCCAATGGTAGAATCCATCGCGCCCAGGCGCGTCAGGGTCGTGGCAGGCAACTACCAGACTTTTGGTGTCTGTTGGTACGTCGCTGATCTCGAGTGGCGGGCGTTGGTTACCGCCGAGTTTGGAGTAAATTTTTGGTATTTTAGCGTTTTCGGCGAAAGCTGGGCTTGTGATGTTCATGGTGTAATTTTAGCATGATACATAACTAGCCGAGAAACTTATTCAGGTATATCTATTCTTGTTGCTTTCGGTACACATAGATCAAAATCTACACCAGTTTTCTGAATGATTTCATAACAAGATGATATTGCTGGGTTGTAAGGTAACTTAATAACCCTTCCGTCATTAAACAGTTCTCCTTGTCGGTAGATGTTGTGAATAAATGGTACGTTTGGCTTTACTTCTCTCAAGCGATATAACGCTGATTCATGCCGTGTTTCGCCATCTGTAACAACTTTGGGCTGCGTATGCCATTGTCCCATAATACATAATGTTGGTAGAGAGCCGTCAATGCCGAGGATATTTTTAGCTAGCTGCTCTTCTCGTTCTTGCGGGCTTGGTGGTATGATGGCATCCTCATCTAAATTGTCAAAAAATGTATCAATAAAAACGAGCTCTTTAAGTTGATTTTGCTGCAGAAGAATTGCTATCGTTTTTATCATCTCAAGAGATAGAACGCTTAAGTCAAAAAGGTCTTCATCAATCAGGGAAAAATCATAAGAACCGGTTTTTACTGAATTGATGAAGTTTAGAACTGTGGGGCTAGCCTCAATAGCTAACTTTTGAATGCAGAGTTTTTTAACTAAAGTATAGACAATGTCGGCGTTTTCTTTTATGCCGTGGATTTCCCCATATACAATCAAATTAGACTTTTGCAGGACGGGTAGTACGATGTCTAAATTCCTGATATCTATTTGTTTTGGTAAAAAGGTTGTGATGATTTTGTGGTTGTTCATATTGAAAAGTTATACTTAGGATTATAAAGTTATAATAATCTAATGGTAATCATTTGTCGATAATTCATAGACTAACTATAATAAATAATATGAATAAAACCGATCAACTCCTCGCCAAATATCCCATCATTTCCGATCAAGTTGACGCCAAAGAACTCGGCGTCTTGCTACGAGAATTGGAAAAAGTATTGCGGAGCGGTGCGACAGGAAACATCGTCGAGTTTGGTTGTTACGTCGGCACGACTAGCTTATTCATTCGGCGGCTGTTGGACGCCTATGATTTTACGGGCGAGTTTCACGTTTACGATTCGTTTGCTGGTTTGCCAGAAAAAACCCAAGCCGATGCCAGCACTGCGGGTGAGCAGTTTAAAGCGGGCGAACTCTTGGCGCCGCGTAAAACGTTCGTTTATAATTTCAAAAAGGCCGGATTGAAACTGCCAATTATTCACAAGGGTTGGTTTGCTGATTTTACTCCTAAAGACGTGCCAGAAGATATTAGCTTTGCGTTTTTTGACGGTGATTTTTATGAGTCGATTGCTGATTCGTTCCGCGTCTGCGCGGGCAAATTTCACGAAAAGGTAACGATCATTGTCGACGATTACGCTAACGAAGCACTGCCAGGTGCGGCGCGGGCGGTTGATGAGTGGTTGAGTCGCAACCAGCAATTTGTCCTAAGAACCGAGGCCAGCCTGGCGATTATTTCCTCTTGTTCAAAAACATAAACGTGTTACAATATAAGATATCAATAAAGTAAATTAGGGGGGTTGTGATGTACGATCCAATTCACATCACGTCTGAAATAGGAAAATTAAAAACAGTAATACTACATCGGCCTGGTGCTGAGCTAGAAAACCTTACGCCAGAATATTTAACGGACTTATTATTTGATGATATTCCGTTTTTGCAGGATGCTCAAAAGGAACATGACGAATTTGCTAATGTACTTCGTTCACGTGGTGTAGAAGTTTTATACCTTGATGAGTTAGTCTCTGAAGCAATTTCTACTCATGAGTTGCGCGAAAAGTTTGTTGATGAAATGCTAGCGTCATCAAAGCAGTCTGAACGCCGTATTACCAAGGCTTTGCGTCAGTATCTACTTAGCATGAGTACGCGTGATATGGTGCGCAAGATTATGTCTGGTGTGCGAAAAGACGAGGTAGCACTACCACCTGAACATCATCGCCAGCAATTGCATGAGTTGGTCGCGCAAAGTAGTCAATCCTTCTATCTTAAGAGTGCTTATCCTTTTTATCTTGATCCAATGCCTAATTTGTATTTTACGCGTGATCCAGCGGCGGCAATTGGCAATGGATTGACTATTAATAAGATGCACTGGCCCGCTCGTCGACGAGAATCGTTATTTATGCGCTATATTATTAATCACCACCCGCGCTTTGCGAATAATAATGTGCCTGTTTGGTATGATCGTGATAAGCGCTTCTCAATTGAAGGCGGCGATGAATTAGTCTTAAATTCTGAGGTTATGGCAATTGGTATTTCTGAGCGAACTACCGCTGAGGCTATTGAAATGATGGCAACTAAGCTGTTTGCTGGTTCTAACTTTAGAAAAGTTATTGCCATGGAAATTCCAAAATCCCACGCGTTTATGCATTTAGATACGGTATTTACTATGATTGATTATGATAAATTTACGATCCATCCAGAGATTCGTGATCGCGGTGGCAAGATGAATTGTTATGTTTTGGAAAAGGTTGATGGTCAAAAATATCCAAAGATTACTCATGAAACTGACCTTGAACATGTTTTGCGCGTAGCTTTGAGCTTACCAAAGGTTAATCTAATTGAATGCGGCGGTGGTGATCCTATTGCAGCGGCTCGCGAGCAATGGAATGATGGATCAAATACACTAGCTATTGCTCCAGGTGTAGTGGTAACTTATGATCGAAATTATGTAACCAATGAAAAGCTTCGCCAGTCGGGTGTTGAAGTTATTGAAGTTAAGGGTAGTGAGCTTGGTCGCGGTCGTGGCGGTCCACGCTGTATGAGTATGCCTATAGTAAGGGAGGATATTTAAATGGCACAAAGTTTGAAAGGTAGATCTCTTCTATCACTAAAGGATTATAGCCCAGATGAGATTCGTTTATTGTTGGATACCTCTAGGGAATATAAGCGTTTAAAGTATGCTGGCATTCCTCATCGAATCCATGAGGGCAAAAATATTGCGCTATTATTTGAAAAAACTTCTACTAGGACTCGCTGTGCATTCACTGTCGCTGCAAATGATTTAGGTGTAGCACCAGAATATTTAGGCAAAGATGATATTCAGCTTGGCAAAAAAGAGACGGTTGAGGATACTGCTAAGGTATTGGGCCGCATGTTTGATGGAATTGAATTCCGTGGTTTTGCACATGAGACAGTTGAACAGCTGGCTAAATATGCTGGTGTACCAGTCTGGAATGGGTTGACTGATAAGTTCCATCCAACACAAATCCTGGCCGATTTTTTGACGATTGAAGAGCATGTTGGTGCTTTGCGTGGTAAAAAGTTAGTTTTTGTGGGTGATGGACGTAATAATATGGCTAATAGTCTAATGATAGGCTCAGCTAAGATGGGTCTGGACTTTAGAATCTTGGCTCCTCGTGAACTTTTCCCAGATCAGAATCTGACAGATGAAGCTTATAGAATTGCCGATGAAAACCATGCAAAGATAACTATCACCGATAACTTTGAAGAAGCTCTTCGCGGCGCAGATGTTATTTACACGGATGTTTGGGTATCTATGGGTGAAGAAGATAAATTTGAGGAACGTATAAATCAACTGCGACATTTTCAGGTTAACACCAATATGCTCCGTTTGACTGGCAACCCAGAAGTTAAATTCATGCATTGTTTGCCAGCCTTCCATGATACACTTACTTCTGTTGGGGCAGATATTAAGCAAAAGTATGGACTTGATTCTATGGAAGTTACTGATGATGTTTTCCGTAGTCGTGCAAGTATTGTTTTTGATCAGGCAGAGAACCGCATGCATACAATAAAAGCGGTTATTGCGTTGACGTTGTAATTTAAAGGAGTTATAAGGAGGCTCCAAAATGGTAGAAAAAGCTAAAAAAGTTAAGAAAAAACTTCGCTCTCCATCGGCATTTACGGTTCTTTTTGTGGTGATTGCTTTAATGGCGACACTAACGTGGGTTATTCCTTCTGGGTCTTATATGACTAAACCAGATCCAAATAACTCAGAGAAAACCGTTCGTATTCATGGTACTTATAAGGAAGATTCAAAGGTAAGTACTAGTGTTAATGATAAGGGTGAAACTGTAACTACTGATGTACGCCAAGGTTTCTGGGATGCATTTATTTCTCCAGTCAAAGGTATGGCTGAAAAACTAGATGTGATTGTTTTTGTCTTAATCTTGGGTGGTTTCCTTGGTGTAACTATGAAAACTGGGGCGCTTGATGCCACGCTAGGTGCGTTACTTAAGAAAATGCAAGGCAAAGAGAAGTGGCTTATCCCAATTTTAATGACATTCTTTGCTATTGGTGGAACAACTTACGGAATGCAAGAAGAAGCAGTTGCATTCTATGCCCTGATTGTACCTATTATGCTTGCAGCTGGCTATAATGCCATGACTGCTGTTATGGTGATAGTATTAGGTGGCGGTGTTGGTGTGTTAGGTTCAACTATAAATCCATTCTCCACTGGTATTGCTGCTGGTTCAGCGGATGTGCCACTTGGTAATGTCTTGGGTGTGCAAGCTGTTATTTTAGTGTTGTGCTTGGCTGCAGCAATTGCGTTTACTATGCGCTATGCCGCTAAAGTTAAGGCTGGCGGATATAAAGATGATGTGCGCTATAAGCCTGCTACGACAACTTTGGATATGAAGAATGTCCCTAAGTTTACTGCGCCACGTAAGGCTGTTATGACTGTCTTTGCTATAACTTTTGTACTGATGATCATATCTCTTATTCCTTGGGAAGACTTTAACATAACTCTATTTAGCGACATATATAATCATGCTAAAGATCTGCCTATAATTGGTGCTATTCTTGGTGTTGGTCACACTGTATCGTTTGGCAATTGGTACTTTAATGAGATATCAACTTTATTCCTTATATCTACTGTGATAATAGCGGCAATATATTATCGTGAATTTCAGAGAGAAAATGTTTTTGTCGTTGATACATTCTTAAAGGGTACAGCGGATTTGTTAGGAGTAGCGCTTATTATTGCAGTGGCAACAGGTGTATCTGTAGTTATGCAGAACGGTGCCATTCAAGACACAATAATATATTGGGGCGAAAGTTTATTGGGTCATGTAGGGCATGGTCTTGTTGGTGTGTTAGCTTTCTTATTCTATATACCTATGACTTTTGTAATTCCTTCTTCTTCTGGACTGGCCGCAGCTACTATGCCGGTGCTTGCTCCAGTAGCTGAACTAGTGGGGGCTAATAAGGAAATAATTATAGTTGCATTTGCTACTGCTTCTGGCTTGCTTAATATGATAGCTCCTACAATTGCTTCACTTATGGGTGGATTAGCTTTGGCTGGTGTATCTTATCGAACTTGGCTAAAGCGTACAGCTCCTATTATGGTAATATTTGCCTTAATTAGTATGGCTGTAATCTTAGTTTATGGGGCAATGTTATAATGAATGATAGTAAGAAAACCATTGTTGTAGCACTGGGCGGAAACGCTCTGCAAAAACAAGGTGAAGCTTCATCTGTAGCGCAACAGCGCGTTGCAGATGAAACTGTTCGTCAACTTCTACCTCTAATAACTGCTGGTCATCGAGTGGCGATTGTGCACGGTAATGGTCCTCAGGTTGGTAATATAGTTTTGCATGAAGAGGCTATAAATACGACTGAAACTCCCAGTTTGCCTCTTGAAGATAGTGGTGCGATGAGCCAGGGCTTAATTGGTTTTTGGCTTCAGCAGGCTTTTCATGATGCATTTAAATTAAAGGGTATAAATGATAAATATGCCGTTAGTGTTGTTACTCAGACCGTGGTAGATTCTAGCGATCCTGCATTTTTAAATCCTACTAAACCAATTGGACCGTTTTATACTGAAGAAGAAGCTAGAAAAGTTGAAGCAGAAAGAAATTATGTAGTAAAAGAAGATGCTGGCAGGGGTTGGCGTAGAGTTGTTCCATCACCAAAACCTCAAGAGATTGTGGAATCCTCTGTAATTCGTGCCATGGTATCAGCTGGTATTGTAGTAGTATCAACTGGCGGTGGCGGTATACCTGTTTTGCGCGCACAAGATGGTACTTTACATGGTGTGGAAGCCGTTATAGATAAGGACTTTGGCGCAGCTAAGCTCGCAGATTTACTGAAAGCTGATACATTTCTAATATTAACAGCAGTAGATGCTGCAAAGATAAATTTCAATCAGCCAAATGAGCAATCTTTAAGAGAAGTATCAATTGAAGAGATGAAAAAACATATAGCTGATAATCAGTTTGCTGCTGGATCTATGCTGCCTAAAATTCAGGCTTCCCTAGATTTTCTAGAATCTGGTAAGGATCGCACTGCTATTATTACATCTTTGGAAAAAACTTCTGAAGCAATTGATGGTCAGGCTGGTACTATCATTAAAAGTTAAAGAATTACTAATACTAAATTAGACTCCCACTATGAAGGGAGTCTAATTTGATTATTAGGTTAAATTATTTTATAGTCTTGCAATTTATATTCTTATATGATTATATAAATTAAATACTAAATTATTAAATATAAAAAAGAAAGGGCGGGCTATGATAGATTATCTGCGCTCAACGCACTACAGGCCGAGTATAAAAAAGCGTATAGAACTCCAGCCTGGTAGTTGGATACGTTGCGAAAAACCAAACGATTCAGAAAAAGATCGGCTTATTGAACTTGGCGTTGATAGAGATATCTTGCTTGACGCTCTTGATCCTCATGAGATTCCTCGCGTTGAATTAGAAGAAGGTCAGACTTATTTTATTACGCGCTTACCAGATACAGATGATGAGTTTAATGACTTTACAACGCCTGTTTTATTTTTGCTTGGTCAGCGGTATATTATTACTGTAAGTCGTGATAATCTAACAAGGCTTTGGCAGCCTTTTATTGAACGAACTCACGCGCCCACGACTCAAAAAACTAAATTTTTTATGCTAATGATGGAAGCTATTACACGCCAATATCAGACCAGGGTCGCTTCAATTAATCGCCAAATGCGCGCAACTACTAGTAATGTTCAGAACTTAACTAGTAAAGATATTATGAAATTAACTGAATATGAACGCAAATTAAATGATTATCTAGACGCTTTGCAGCCAACCAATACTGCAATAGAAAAAATGCTTAGCGGGCGAGTCTTAAAACTTTACGAAGACGATCGCGATCTGGTGGAAGATCTTTCGATTGAGTTAGAACAGTTGATTGCTCGCTGTAAGAGTTTGCTGCGTACTATTACTAATGTACGTGACAGTTATCGGGCGGTGATGGACACCCGCCTAAACGAAACAATTCGTTTATTGACTGTAATTACCGTGGCTTTAACTATACCAACTATGATAGCGGGTTTATTTGGTATGAATGTGCCAGTGCCTGGCGCTGAAGACCCGCTAATGTTTTGGAAAATTACTGTAGTGAGCATCGTGGCAGCTTGCGCGCTGGGCGGATTCTTCTTGCGGAAACGATAGCTTGGATAAAGGTATAGGGCTGGCTTAGAGAAATTATAGTCTAATTTAGTACGCCGTATCCCAGCAGCCCGTCATACTGCTTGTCGCGATTAACGAACACGCGGATACGGTTTGCTTCATTGCCGCCGACAGTGGTCAGCACGCTGTTGTCATTTTTCAAGACGATGTTAGTGTGGTCTCCAAACACTGGCGAATTGCGGTAAATTGCTACGTCGCCGGGAAGCGGTTGATAGCCGGAATTAGCAGACTTGAACCGGCCGTTCGCCTCGTAGTATTCGCGCAAGGTAAACGTCCCCGGAATGCGCCAACCGCCGGTGTGCGGGTTTTTCAGCGGCGCGCCCGCTTGGTTCATGATATAGCTCACGAAATTGGCGCACCACGGCTCCTTGGCTCCTTGGCTGAACTTGGTGCCGGCAGATTGCGCCTCGAATTCGGTCTTCGCTAGGCTGATAATTTTCTGGCGAGTTGGGCTTAAATTTGCCGTATCAATGTCTGGAAAAGCCGATTCGCCAGGCGACCTGTCGAGACGTACAGAATTAACGAGAGACGACAGCTTATCGGCAATTTTCGGTTGAGCAATGACTGCGCCCGATATAATAAGCAAAAGTGTAACCATGCTTAAGATAATATAGCGTTTCTTTGAGAAAAATTTGGGCGCCGCCTGCTGGTGTTTATATCGCGAAAGCTGAATTTAACTGTTAGAATATAGTAGTGAATGATAATATAACGAAGTCGATTATCTTATGTAAGAGGTTATTCTTATTGTTTGACGAGATTTGGTTTATTGGACCAAGAAGTGATCACTGTGATACTATTATTGACCTTAGTATTATAAAAGAACAAGATATTAAAGTTACACATATACACAATCAGATCGGGCGATTTTTTACTAATTCACATACTTACTATCCAAGAAAAAATAGTTCAAATAGTTTTCGGGGTATATTTGAGGAAATAAATCCAAGTATTTACCACGAGATAGATAGGGTAATCGTCAGTGACAAAAGAGTGGTACTCATAATGCCATCTCCCAATAAAGCTCTTTACGACATGATTCGTGGCAGAAATGCTGAAAGTAAGTTTGTTGTTACTGCGCCAGTGGCAAATCCTAAAAAATATCTATTCTTTGAAGATAAGAGTAGGCTTTGTGAAATTGCACCAGAAGATTGCTTAATAAGATCAATAAACACACGGGTAAATGCTGATGTTGGAGATATAAAACGAATATTAAATTTAAAAGATTCCGATAAGCTCATCCTACAACAATGTATCTCTGCTGGTGGTTCTGGTACATTTAAAATTGGGGATCAGCAGAATTTTAATCAAGTATTAAAAGCTATAGATGCTAGCGAGAAAACTGTTGTAAAAGTGTCTGAGGAGATAAAGGATGCCTATCCTGCTAATGGATCTATTTGTATAGTACCTATTGATAAAAGTCATTGTGATGTATATGTTGATCCGCTATCGCATAAAGTAGTTGATACAAATATAAATAGTGAACGACAATATAGTAGTTTGGGTAACGATTGGGGCGTTAAATGGTCGGGGGATGTAAATCATGAATATATTAGGATTGCAAAAGCTGTCGGAAAAAATTTATATAAAAAATGGGGATGTACTGGAATTATTGGGCTAGATTTTCTTGTTAAGAATTATAATAATAATTATCATAAAACTTGTTTATATCTAACAGAAATAAATCCAAGATGGCAAGGTACTACACCATATCAAACCTATAATGCACTATTATCTGGGAGAATACCTCTTGAAATAGCTCATTATATAATAAAACTATCGGATAATGACAGAGATCTGGCTACATTAAGATCAATACTGGGATCCCCAGGCGTATATAACTTGAATAGTACTAACAGATCTGGAATAGCTTATATCAAGTTATATGCTCCTGGTGTAACAAAAACTATTAAAAATAATATTTCTGGGTGTTGGTCGGTCTGTGGTGGTACGCTAAGGAAGGTGGAAGAGGCTAATTTAATAGATGCTATAATGGATAATAATGTAGAAGGTAAATATTTTATCAAAGCACCGTCTAGAGGTACTGTAGTAGATAAAGAATTTGCCGCTATATGTTACATATATGGGGTCGGTTACAATATGTTTAATAGATATAGACCAGAAGTAACAGAGTTTTATAACCTTATTATGGGCGATGTTGAACATAAATTGTATGGATGATAGATATGAAAATTTTATTACTAGCGGGACAGTTTTACCCTGATCTGGCGGGTAGTGGTATAGCTACTCATATGATTGCTAATAAACTAGCGCAGCGCGGTTACGATGTAACAGTTTGTGTTGATGTGTCAAATAGTTACCTTCGTACTGTTAACGGTAGCCCTCGTTTTAAAATTAAATTTATTAATAATTACAAGGCATTTATGACTGGGCAATCTAGCTTTCAGAATCCCACCAAAGAAATATACAATGTTATAAAGGAGGGAAATTATGATGTTATTCATGTATTTAGCTATCTTCCAATGCTTTTACTAACACAAATTAAAAAACTTGTAAAACCTCCGATAATATTTACATTTTGGAATGCTCCAGATATGGGAAGAAGGTCTATAGGTTTTTATGAGTCGTCGAAACTTGATCTGCAGCTTGCAGGTTATATAATACAAAGCGAGTGCTACGAAGAGATGATACTTGGTAGTGAAGTAAGTTATAAGTCTGTTCTAGATCTTGGTGGGTCCTTGGAGAAAACATCTTTTTGTTATCATGGTATTGATGTTAAGGATTTTGAACGTTGTCTATTATTGAACGATGATATTATTAGTAAATATTTTCATAATATACATAGTGATAAAATCATATTGTTACCTGGTAGAATTACCAAGCGTAAGGGGGTGTTTGAGGCTGTAAAAGCCATGTCTATTGTATGCAAGAATTACAATGCCAGCTTACTTCTTACTCGGTCAGATGATTCTACTGATAAAGATACAGTTGACAATCTGATAATGCTAGCTAAAGAATTAGAAATAGAAGATAAAATTATATTCTCCTGTGGAATGATTAAACAATCGGATATGCCGCTTTTATATAAAGTTGCTTCTGTGGTCATAGTGCCCTCTTACTATGAAGGACTTGGATTTACAGCTATAGAAGCCCTAGCCGCAAGACGTCCTACCGTAATGGCAAATGTATCTGGTCTAGATGAAGTTGGGAAGCATGAATATAATTGCCTAATGATACCTCCAAAGAACGAAAAAGAACTTGCTTATGCCATCTTGCGTTTACTGAAAGAGCCGTTGTTGGCAGAGAAAATAGTTCGCAATGCTAAAGAATCTATCGTTAAGTTTGATATGGATGTCTTTGTTGATAACTTAGAATGTAAGTATGTAAGATTAATTGGGAGGTAATGATGGATAGACGTCTTACGGCAATAATTCCTGCTGCTGGTGAAGCGACTCGGTTAAGACCGCATACATTGACCGTGCAAAAACCAATGCTTCCAATGGGTGATGGAGATAAACGTCTTATTGATTGGGCTCTTGGAATATCTAAAAGTGCTAATAGAACATTTACTATATTGCATTATGATAAAAATAGAACTTCTGATCTAGAAGAGCGTATTAGATCTCGCTCAGAATCACAGCTCTTGAGAGATAAGCGCCGTATGGGTGCTGCATCGTTAATTGCTTTTGCTGACGATTTATTTATGTCTAACTATCGAGGAGATTCTATTATATTGCCCGCAGATCATGTTATAGATAATTTGGATGTAGATGATTTTTATTCAACTCATAAAGAGACTGATGCTGAATGTACGGTTCTTACTGTTCCAACAAAGCAGTATGGACAATACATTAGTAGTTCAGGAGATATTGCCGTGGGTATACATAATATTAGAGAGCTAGGTGATAAAAGCTCATCGGGTATTTATATAATAAAAAATGAGCAGATCCTCCAGTGGACGAAAGATGAAAAATCTAATGGATGGAATGGTGATGCAAGAAGTTTGTTGAGAGATTTTATCATTCCAATGATACAAGGTAATAAAGTTGCTACATATGCATTGCCTGACGATGGATACTGGGATGATGCAGGTACGATACAGCGTTACTATTATAACAACATGCGCTTAAGTGATGATAAAAATGTAATAGACTCCAATGCTTCTGTGCATCCAGATGCTTTAGTGGAAAAAAGTATTATTATAGGTAGGGCTGCCTTAGGCGCTAATTGTATATTGAGAAATGCAATTTATTCTTCTGATGGACTGAATAATAATTACCTAACAGAGGTTCGCGAAAATGAATAAATATAATAAACCGCAGAAATGGCGCCGTTTGTCGTCGCGGGTGGTTTTTACGCATCCGCGGATTATATTGGCGGAAGACGAGTTAGAGCTGCCAGATGGTAAAAGGTCGTTATATCTGAGGCAAGTGTACCAGGGTAAAGGCGGCGTGATTATCATTTGCCAAGACGACGGCAAGGTGCTTATTCAGCGGGAATATTCGTATCCGGTTGATGATATATTGTATCAATTTC
>ERZ772977.758-NODE-758-length-19102-cov-15.219720_pt1 | contig 19102 bp, 17 predicted proteins | sample MGYA00511131_ERZ772977 | MGnify/ENA primary metagenome ERZ772977 (study PRJEB29015, sample SAMEA2737935) | human oral metagenome | biome: human oral; feature: human-associated habitat; material: dental | place: China | collected 2151 ...
TTGCGGAGAGAGAGGGATTCGAACCCCCGGTACCTTGCGGTACAACGGATTTCGAGACCGCCACATTCGACCACTCTGCCATCTCTCCGTTGGTCTAGCTTCATTGAAACTTGGGTAATACCTTTGCCTTGAAGCTGGTGCAAAGATAGTGCTTTTCACCCAATGCACCAAGTAGGGATAGGGAGCTTATCTGTGTACATATTCCAGCCCCAAGTGCAACAGTCCGTATAAAAAGACTGCACATTCCACCCATAAGTGCATCCTTCCATTTGGATGGCAGGGCTGTTTCGTTTAAGTTTGCGATGCGTTCAGGGATATACTTCATTCGTATCTCTAACGGACCTATAAGAAGGTTCACATGAAGCAACTATGGACTATGGCCGTCATAGTCTTGACGGCGCTCACCGAAGGCTTTGGCCAAACGGCCTGGTACGACCCTCTGCAGACCAACGGGGCGACTTACATCCAGAACCAAGGATGGAATGAAGACGGGGGCAACTACCACAGATTCCCCGACAGAGCTAAAGGATTGGTGAGGGAAAAGGTTTGGGAACTTTCCCGCCAATCAGAGGGTTTGTCCATTCGCTTTAAGACCAATGCGCAAGACATCAGCATACGCTACGAGGTTACGCAGCCTCTGAATATGCCCCACATGCCATCCACTGGAGTGTCGGGTGTCGACTTGTACCGTTACGAAGACATGGTGTTTTGCTTCGGTAGCTATAGTTTTGGCGATACTACTATTCAGTGCCACTACAGCGTCGACAAAGGGGCACAACTCGGCAGGAATACCGAATACATCCTCTATCTGCCCCTGTACAATGAGGTAGCTTGCTTAGAGATCGGTGTGCCAGAGGGGGCTCACTTAGCCTTTGTGCCAGCTGTCCAGGAGTATCCTATCATCCTATATGGCACCTCGATCGCTCAAGGGGTGTGCGCCTCCCGACCTGCTATGGCGTGGGCGAATATCGTAGGGCGAAAGCTGGAGCGTCCTCTGATCAACCTCGGTTTCTCAGGTAATGGGAAGCTGGAGTGCGAAATCATAGACCTCATCTGCGAGCAATATCCTTTCTGTTGTCATATTAGACTGCATGCCGAATATGGGAGCCATCGTGAGCGGGGAGATCATCAGACGAATGAAGCATGCAGTGCATCGCATCAACAAGCTCCCGAATGTGGACATTCTGGTAGTGGAACATGCAGGCAATAGCAACGCACAGACTTATCGCGGACAAGGAGACAACACCGAGCGTTGTAATCAAGCACAGCAACAGGCATACCTGCAGCTCAAGTAGGAAGGAGTGAAGAATCTCTTCTACCTCTCCCGCGAAGAGCTTGCCTTAGCTCTGGATGTTTGGGGGGACTACGTGCATCCTTCGAACTATGGCATGATGCAGTATGCCTCGGCCATAATCAAGAAACTCAAGGGGCTCAGAGGTAGGAGAGAATAGATGAATGCATTCTCTCCCTCCCTTCATAGCAGAGAATTATGACTATCGAATCAAGTTAAACGAATTAAGGCGTTCGTAATGAATGCCTTAATTTGTTGATGCTAGTAGCGAATATTTTCCTATCCTAGTCAAGAATTACTTGCCGATGCAATATATTTGCCTCTTTATCGACGTTGTATATCCTTATTGACTTCGACTGACAACCCTATATCAGACTAAGAGAGTCGATGTGTAAACATCAATCCTAACTTACCTCGACCTCTTTTAACTTATTTAGTACGCCATAAAATGTGTAAATAATAGTAGATATCTCTGCTTACTTGATGTGAATATGGTGCGGATGGGTAATTAATTTGCCTAGTGAAAGCTAAATGATTATATTCAGATATTTATTATAGATCAAAAGTATATATTCCAGATGCAACTAAGATTAGAGCTGCAAGAAAAGATAGACTAAAAAATAAGGGGAGCCATTTTCCTATAATTGGGTTTACACTGAATAGCTTATCCCATTTGTTTTTATTGGCTTTAGATCGAATAAAGTGAAATGTATGCATATCACCTAAGTTGTCAAGAATATCTAGGTTAATTAATAGCTTTATGTAGACTCTATATATTGTGAGTCCCATGAGAGATACAATTAATAGGCCAATGGTTAAGATTATAACTTTATTTTGTCTTCCATCGGTCATTGAAAATGCTGTCAGGAATAAAGAATATAATAGAACTAAATAGTTGAATCTCTGGGAAAGTATATATTCGACAAATTCTCTTTCTTGATAAAAAGTCCAGTCTGAATTTTTCCGTTGAAATTCATAAGCACTTTTAACTTCTTCTGGATTAATGAGGTCCTTACTCTTCATATGTTGTCTATACTAAAGATAAATGTGATATGCTTGCCTTTTACTTGCCGATGCAGAAGTGGGCGAAGATGTTGTGGAGGATGGAGTCGCTGGTGATCTCGCTGCCGGTGACTTCTCCGATCGACGTGATCGCCCGACGAAGGTCGGGCGTCAAGAGGTCCGTGGAGAGACCATCCATTAGACCCTGGCGAACAAGTCGTAGCCCCGTGAGCGCTTCCTTCAGGAGAGCGTGGTGACGAGCATTGCTGACGACGAGGTCAGATGGAGTAAGGTGGGGGAGAGCAAGCGAATCAATAAGCGCCTTGCGTAAGGCTTCGAGCCCCTGCTGTGTGCGAGCAGAGATGGGAAGGAGCGGTGTGTCGGGAGGTAACGACTTAAAGAATGGCGAGCTCGTGACGAGTGTGTCGAGCGCTTCTTCTCTAAGCAGGTCGGTCTTGTTCAGTAGGACGAGCAGGGGCTTCTCCGCTAGGTGGGGGAGTACTTCACTGAGAGAAGCGAGGTAACTACCTTCGGATAGGCGAGTCATATCGATCACGAGGAGCACGATGTGGGCAGAAGCGATCTTGCTGTAGCTTCGTTCGATACCCAGCGCTTCGATGGTATCCGAAGTCGTGCGCAGTCCAGCGGTATCGATGAAGCGGAAGAGTATCCCTTCGATATTGAGTACATCTTCGATGGTATCACGGGTAGTCCCATGGATGTCACTCACGATCGCACGCTCTTCGCCAAGAAGAGCATTAAGTAGGGTACTCTTACCGACATTGGTCGCTCCTGCGATCGCTACGGGGATACCCTTCTTGATCGCATTACCGAGACGGAAGCTGTCGGTGAGTCGTTCGATCTTGCTGGTCAATTCGTCAAGTAAGCCGAGTAGCTGTGTGCGGTCGGCGAAGTTCACATCTTCTTCACTGAAGTCCAGCTCTAGCTCCATGAGCGAGGTGAGGTGAATGAGACGCTCCCTCAGAGAGCGGAATTCAGCACTATATCCCCCCTTCATCTGCGTGAGCGCCATGCGGTGCTGTGCCTCGGACTCTGAGGCGATGAGGTCGGCCACAGCCTCTGCTCGGCTTAGATCCATCTTACCATTGAGGTAGGCACGACGGGTATATTCGCCCGGGGCAGCCATACGACAGCCCTGATCCGTGAGTGCCTCCAGTAGAGCTTGCTGGATGAAGAGCGAGCCGTGACAGGAGAGCTCGACGACATCTTCGCCTGTGTAGGAGCGAGGAGAGCGGAAGCAGGTGACCAGTCCCTCGTCAATGACCTTCCCCTCATGCTGAAAGCGCCCGAAATAAGCCGTCCTATCCTTGGCTCGCTCCAGGGTACGAAGCTCTCGAGAGACGAAGATCTGATCGACGATGCCGATAGCTTCGCTCCCAGATACACGGATGACGGCGATGCCTCCACTACCGGGAGCTGTGGCTACGGCACATATCGTGTCGCTACTGTACGGGATATGCTGCATGAATGGTATTGAAGCAATGAAGCTAATTGCGGGAGAAGGTGAAGGGGATTACCGTAAGATCGAATGGATGTTCTCTACAAGGAGGGAGAGGGCGACGGGATTCATCCCACCCTCTGGAATGATGATGTCGGCGTAGCGCTTCGAGGGCTCGACGAAGTCTCGATGCATCGGCTTGACGGTAGAGAAATATTGCTTCAGTACGGAGCTCATATCTCGGCCACGCTCCTGGACATCACGCACGAGACGACGGGCCAGACGCACGTCATCATCCGTATCGACGAAGACCTTTACGTCCATGAGTTCACGAAGTTCCTTGTTCTCCAGGATCAAGATACCATCGAGGATGATCACCTTGGCAGGATGAACGAGCACGGTCTGCGGGAGACGATTGTGGTCGGTGAAGGAATAGACGGGGCGCTGAATGGTCTTCCCCTGCTTGAGCTGACGGATATGCTCGATCATCATATCGGTGTCGAACGAGTGCGGATGGTCGTAGTTGAGCTTGGCACGCTCTTCTAGACTGAGCTCATCATGCGCCTTGTAGTAGAAGTCGTGACAGAGAGTAGTGACGTGCTCTTCTACAAAAGCTTCCTGGAGCTTGCGGACGAGCGTGGACTTACCAGAGGCTGAGCCCCCAGCTACTCCGATGATCGTCGTGGATGTGCTATTTGCTTGACTCATTGCTGTAGCTTGATGGATGAATGCTTGTGGTTATCTAGGCGTGGTCGCTCCGATAGCTTCGTAGACGAGGTCCTGAAGACGCTGGCGGAGCCGCTCACGGATGAGGGTCGTATTCTGACGAGAGGGGTAGGTGCGATTGGAGAGGAAGACGAAGACGAGGTCGTACTCGGGGTCTACCCAGAAGCATGTCCCGGTGAAGCCAAGATGGCCGTAGGTGCGGGATGATGCGTAGATCCCCGTTGGACCACCTGTAGAGCGGGGCTTGTCGAAGCCTAATGCTCTGATGCCTCCAGCACCATTGGTCTCGGTGAAGAGGCGAACGGTAGCGGTAGGTATTACTTGCTTCTCACCCCATGCTCCGTGCTGGAGGAGGAGCTGACAGACCTTGGCCAGTTCGCCAGCAGAGCCGAAGAGCCCGGCATTACCAGAGACTCCGCCGAGACAGGCCGCTGCCTCGTCGTCGACGGTACCACGTAAGATCTCACGCCGGAGGAAATTGTCCTGCTGGGAGGGGGCAATGGCATGGAGCTTCACGCCATGCTCGAGGGGATTGAAGTAGAGACGAGCCCGTATGGGCTTATAGATGCGCTCCTGGACATAGCGATCGAGGGGCTCTCCTGTGACACGCTCGATGACCTGCTGTAGGAGGATGAAGTTGAGATCACTATAGCGGTAGGCCTTGTCTGACGAGATTCGAGCTAGGAGTATGCGCTCCATCATCCGATCTTTGAAGGAAGGAGCGAGGTATTTCTTCTGTCCGAAGCGCAGGGTATGCTGTTCGGTGGGCTTGTCCGAGATATATTCCTCACGGAAGCTGAAGTTGGGATTGCCCCAAGCTTTCCCGACAAGGGGGACGCCACCAGCGAAGTACTTGTAGCGGATCAATGAACCCTCGTAGCTCGATTCGTCGATGAGGTCGGTGTAGAAATTGATCCCAGCGGGTAGACCCGACTGATGGTGCAGGAGCTGTCTCAGTGTCACCATCCCCAGAAGAGACTCCTTCGTCTCGGGGAGATAGCTAAGTAGGGGAGCGTTGAGCTTCACCTTGCCCTCGGCTACTAGGAGCATCAGGGCGGGAGTGGTCGCAGCGGCCTTGGTGACAGAGGCTAGATCGTAGAGGGTATGTGTCGTCACGGGTTCGCTCTTAGCGCCTGTGAGCGAGGTGAGTGTCCCGAAAGCTTTGTCGTAGATGACTTCTCCTCGGTAGAAGGCAAATAGCTGACATCCAGGGTAAGCACCTTGTGTGATGCCCCATTTAGCTAGACTATCGATCCGAAGGAGCGCTGACTCGGGGATCGAGTCTGGCGATAGTAGGTGGGGGACAGGCATCTGGATCTCCTCTTGCTGGAGGCTATCGGGCTGGAGCTGAGCCCTGACGGATAGCTGACCGAGGGTAAGTGAGACGAGGAGTGTAACGAGACTACGGGAGCGCATGGACGAGAGGAGATTAGCGACGAGTCATAGATGGCTTGGTGGTCTGTATAGCCGTGGTCTTAGCTGTCGGGTCAGCACCTTCGCCAGTGGCCGTAGAGACCTGCCAGAGTCGTGTGCGTAGAGCTTCTTCTTCCTTAGTCCAGATGAGCTCCTTCACGTCAGCGGGGCTGGCTTCTTTGGCCTTCTTCTTGATGATCAGGGCGAACTTAAAGGCAAGTATACGACGGCACTTCTCCTCTACCGAAGCCAGGCTGACCTCACCACGGCGGATCGCTTGGAGGATGTCCTCTCGAGCCTGTTGTGGTTGTGATGGACCGAGGAGCACATCATTACCTGCCTTGAGGGCTTCGACGGCTACGGAGCTCCCTCCGCTCACTTGAGCACCTCGCATCTCTAGGGCATCGGTGAAGACAAGTCCACGGAATCCGAGCTCATGGCGAAGGAGATCCGTCGTGATTCGTTCGCTAAGTGAGGCCGCTTTACCTGTAGCGTCGTAGGCGGGTACACGTAGATGCGCTGTCATCACACCGCCAAGTCCTGCGTCTCGATAGCTACGGAAGGGGTAGAGCTCGACACGATCCATGCGCTCTCTACTAGCAGAGACGGTCGGCAGTGTCTTATGCGAATCCTCGGAGGTATCGCCATGACCAGGGAAATGCTTCGCTACCGAGAGCACGCCTCCCAGCTCAAGTCCCTCGCCATAGGCCACAGCGCACTCGGCGACACGCTGAGGAGTATCGCCGAAGCTACGGGTACCAATGACGGGATTCTTTGGATTGATGTTGACGTCTACTACGGGAGCGAAGTTGACGTGTATGCCCATCAGCTGGCATTGGCGTGCTACTTCAGCGCCATAAGCCTTGATGAGGTCTAGATCTTGGTAGTTACCCAGCCCCTTATTTCGTGGATAGCGGGGAGCGTCCTTCAGTCTCATGTAGAGTCCCCATTCGCCATCTAGAGCGATGAGTAGAGGTACTTGACTCTCCTGCTGTAGGCTGATCATCAGCTCTCGCTGGTCAGCGAGTAGTCCCTTCTGGAAGAGTATGCCACCCCATTGCTCCTGCTTCATGCGCCGAATGAGGGCAGTCTTGTCCTCGGGCTTAGGATAGATGATCGGCATGATGAGCTGTCCGACCCGAGCCTCTAGGTCAAGGGACTGGTAGACACTATCTACCCAGCGGTTCATCTCGGCTTGGTCGATCCCCCTGAATATGATGAGTTCGTCGGCCTGCTTAGCCCTCGGCGTCGTGATCTTCGCTTGGGGCGAAGTGTAGGCATCGAAGGTGAGACCACAGCTGAGCATGAGTCCGAGGAGCGTGCGGTATAGGGTGGGGCGAGCTATCATGAGGGTGATGGGGAGATGAGTAGTCGTTAGGATTTGGCCTTGCGGAAGACCCAGAAGCGCTGTAGGGTATAGTTGAAGAGGACGGACACGAAGAGATCGCTGATGAGCTTGCCGATCTTGTAGTCGATACCAAGTCCGTGCTCTAGAGCATACGTGCCAAGGTACTTGAGTAAGATGCTACCTGTGACAGTCGCTGCGAACTTCAGGAGCTGCATCTTCAGCCCATGACGGTAGGCATGCTGCTTATCTCGGAAGGTCCAATAGCGATTGAGCGAGAAGTTGATGATGGCACCGACGACCCCGCCACAGGCTACCGCCCAGAAGAGATTCCAGTGGAAGACCTCGACTGAGAGGACCATCAGACCGTAGTCTACTACGGATCCAGCCCCAGCCGATATCTGGGCTTGGGAAAAGTTGAGGATGAGCCGGCGAAGACGCTGGAGCAAGGACATGGGTGCTCTAGGAAGCTTGCTGCTGCTGGTCGCGTAGTGCTATGTCACGCTCATCAGCAAGAGCGAGGAGCTGACGGAAGTCGGAGATGAAGGAGAAGAGCAGTACGATCGATACTGCAAGACCAATCCAGTGGATGCTCCCAGGGATGAAGAAGTCCATGCAGAAGAGGATGGCCAGGATGATACGTACTTCCGTGGGTCCGAGTAGGCCCGAGTCGATGGAGTACTTATCTGTCACCTTGTAGCGTAGCTGTGAGATGATCATCTCTGCTCCGTAGAGCACGACGAAGATGAAGCCAATGATCTTCCATTCTGGCTGAACGTAGGTGTAGTATCCCAGTCCAATGGCGATGATCCCTATCCAGTCTACGACGATATCTAGGCAAAATCCGAACCATTTGCGTGGTTTCTTCCGGTAGTATGCTAGGCGTCCGTCCAGCGAATCTCCGAACCAGTTGATGAAGAATGCTAGTGGAGTGAGCAGTAGCCACCATGATCCGTAGACCGAGGCGACACACATGAGGAGCGCAACTAGCAGGTTACCCGCAAGCCCAAGAGAGGTGAGCATATTCGAAGTCACCCATCGGGGGATTCGCTCTACTAGATAAGCGATGAGGGCGATCTCTTGATCGTGGAGGATATTCGTTCGCTTGCGATCTTGGCTTATCGCCTTCTTAGTGTCAGACATAACCGTAATTCTATGAGCTGGAGCACTAAGGCTCAGCTACCTATTCAGTGGAGGATAGGGTGGGGTGCGTATGATGAAGACGCCTCCTACCTGAGGGCCAACTCTCGATGTCCCTATCCACAAAGTTAACCCTTATTTTCATACCATGGTTTCCTCTCGGAGAGGCAGGTATTCTTGCGGAGTCTCGTCGCTGTATCTCGTGGAAAAAGCTGGAGAACTATCGCTATCCTAGAACGCTCATTACAGACAATAGGGTATAAAAAAAGGAGCGACTAGCGCTCCTTCTTGTTGTCTCATAAGGACTCGAACCTTAACAAACAGGACCAGAATCTGTTGTGCTACCATTACACCATGAGACAATTTCGGTGAACCTTGGCGGACTCGAACCGCCGACCCCTACCCTGTCAAGGTAGTGCTCTAAACCAACTGAGCTAAAGATTCATGTCGTTTTTGACACTGCAAAGGTAAGCATTTATTCTGATTCTCCAAATATCGGTGGGATGCTGGCACGCAAAAATCCCCGTGACAAGCCCTCTCGGGGAAGGAGTATTCCGTAGGGAGAAGACCGATCACTTGATATAGTAAGGTCGCTGAGCATGAGTACCTAAGGCGGTGATCTAAAGCCTCCGAATAGGTGTGCTATCCGAGGCTAGATGAGTAGCTGTGCGGATGAAGAAAATTACCGGTATTCTTCTGCGAATTTACCTGTGATGAGCGCTCCGATCACGGCTTATGATGCGCCTTCGAGCGGGATAGTGTCCTCGGAGTACCCTTGCTGGAGTCACCTCAGGGCAAATATTCTTCGAGGGAATAGGCAAGTAGATCGGCGTGCCTCTTCGCCTACCTTGGTGTCGATTTCAGAGGACGCTGGAGGGTGGTGTGGTATGTCTCAGGGGAATAATGTAGCTTTGTGCTGTAAGCAATTAATATCTTCCCGATTAGTTACCCCACCAAGCCCTAGCTTGTGTAAGCTAAATTCCCTTCGACCTGAAGGTGGACGAACGCCTCTCTCCAAGCTGTGTCTTCGGTTCTTTCGGTACGGAACTGGGGTAGATGCCTTGAGGCCCGCCCCGAGATGTGCGTCGCTGGGAGCCCCTTGGCTCGCAATCGAGAGCTGACTGACCTGATCGCTCTCAGCTCTGTGCCGTCTAGAGATGATGAATATATGTCTAACATAATTACTATTTGCTATGGAAACGAAACTAATGAGAAGGCTGGGCGCACTTAGCTTTGCCCTAGCCTTCGGTCTAATGCCAGCTCATGCCCAACTGGGCAACTTGGTCAAGACGGTGAAATCTAAGGCTGAGAAGGTCGTCAAAGAAGTGTCTGACGACGTGAAGAATCAACTAGATCGCACCCCGTCACAGGCTAAGGGTGCAGTAGCTCAAGCGCAGAAGCAGACCCCTACACCTGATGGAGGCGATCCACTGACGATCATGAGGCAAGTGCAGATCGGAGAGTTGACCCCCGATAGCTTTTATGCTCAAGCCCGACAGCGGGATAATGGTGGTGCCCTTGACCAGACACTGGATACCCAAGCTCAGTTTGAGACGTTTGCCTATTACTTACTGAGGCTGAAGAAAGCTGTAGAACAGCGAGACCTCGAGACTATGGCTTGGTCCGATGATAATAAAGCTGCGCTGTACCTCATGCAACTAATGAATAATCCCAAGCGTGAGCAAGTTCGAGGATTTCGCTTTGAGGCGTGGGCGCAGGAATATCAGAAGGTGACGGGGGCAGTCGATCGGATACTACTGGCTCCCTTCAATGGCTCCGTCAACCGCGCGCTGCTGAGCGGAGAAGAGCAACTTAGGAGGATCTTGACCTACCTGCAGACTCCGGGCCTTAGCACGAACATGAAGAAGTACTATCTATTCCAAGCGGTGAAGAAGCTCTCTAATGACCTCGTCAGTGGTAGCCTACAGGACTCCAATCCTCAGGTACAGACGATCGTGGCTTCCCTCAAGGAGATCTATGCCTCTATGGATCAGGAATACCGATCCATATATCCCGAGCCAAGGACACTGGAAGAAATGAAGAATGAGCAGGAACAACGGACTAATGCACAGATCAAGAAGATCCAAGACGAGGCACGTGAGCGACGTGAGCGTGTCTATCCTATGCGCAAGGCTGGTAAGATGAATCGACCCGATATGCTCGCACACTATGAGCGGATCATGCGGAGGGTGTGGTCGAAGGATCATATCGTCAAGATGCTGATCGTCAGTGATGACTGGTCTAATGGTACCTCATTGAAGGGAGAATCATACCGTGTAGTCAATGGGCTAGTGATCGTGAAGACCAAGGATGGTCGCTACCAAGCGCTCCCGTGCTCCATGGGTGAGAAATGGCTTCCTCAAGCTAATAGGTATAGTGGACACTACGAGTACTTCGGAGTTAGTGATCCATTCTACATCGACTATCGCTAGGGCGGACGTTGATCGCTTGACAAATGATAAGGGCTGGCACCAACTTGTGGTGCCAGCCCTTATTATATGACGGAAGGAAGAGTGCTAGCTGATTCGCTAGCATCAGGTAGGAAGGGAGCTACTGAAGGAATGGATTCTTCCTTCTCTCGAAGCCAATGGTCGTCTCGGGGCCGTGACCGCTGAAGACGATCGTCTCATCGGGTAGCGTCATATACTGAGACTTGATCGCTTCGACCAGCTGATCATAGTCGCCGTACCAGAAGTCCGTGCGCCCGATCGTACCCTGTAGGAGCGTATCTCCCGAGAGAAGAATGTCTGACTCTCCTGCATAGAAGGCGATGTGTCCAGGAGCATGCCCTGGGACGAATAGGACTCTGAGCTCCTCACCACCCAGTCTGATGAGGTCGTCTTGCTGTACTAGCGTATAGCGCTCCATAGGGACATCCTCCAACGGAAGGGGAATTCCGTAGCCTTTCAATTGCTCTGAGGGTAGAGGTAGCTTCTCAAAGTCAATCCGATTACCATAGGCTTTGATATGAGGCCATTGCCGTAGGACGAAGGCTGCACCCCAGACGTGGTCGAAGTGCTGGTGAGTACAGAGGAGCATCACAGGAGTCAGCCCATGCTCCTCGATGAAGTCACGCACCCGATCTTCTTCGGAGTGGCGCATGCATCCTGGATCTACGATGGCCGCTTCACGGCTTGCTTCATCGTAGAGGATATACGTATTCTCTTGGACGGGGCCGAAGACGAATTGCTGGATCTTAAGCATATATGATTGGTTGATTTAGTATCGAGGGAGGAGTTAATCGATATGGCGGCGTAGGTAGGGGCCATCGAGCTCGAGTCGACCCTGCAGTTCGCCCGCCCAGTAGCGGAGCGCCTGCATGAGATCAAGGGGAGCATAGGGGAGCGCATCGATCAGTTGGCTCACTGGATAGCTCTCCAGATCGGTGGAGAGGAAGGCACGCTCGAGCTCTTCGCCTACCGCATCGATCAGATATTGATTGAGACCCGTGGGGTGCTTCCTCAGACATACGTCGCAGAGTCCACAGGGATGGCTCTCCACTTCACCGAAGTAGGCCAGGAGCATACGTGATCGACAGACCTCTTCTTCCTCTATATAGGAGCGGACGGCCGAGATACGATCGCTCATCTTATCCCTACGCTCCTGGTAGGCTGCATAGGGGATACGAAGAAATTGGCTGTCCTCTCTGCGGATGAGGAAGTGAAGTCGGGGGAGCGCTTTCTTAGGAATGTAGTGGATGATCCCTTGGCGGGAGAGCGCTGAGAGGAAGCCGTAGACCTCATCTTCTGTATAGCCCGAGAGAAGTGCGAGATCATGCTCGCTGATGGTCGTGTAGTCGGAGAAGAGTCCTGTGTAACTTCGCAGTAGCGCACGGATAAGTCGATCCGGTCCTATATGTGGCTGATAGAGATCTCTGCTGGGGATGAGGAAGCGTAGCACGGAGCGACTGTCGTCATCTCGGTACTCCAGCCAGCCAGATAGCTGCATGATGTCGATGGCATGCCGTGTCTGGATGGGGCGCATATGGAAGCGACGGATGAATAGCTCGAGATCGAAGTCGTAGGTACGGCCGAGTCCTTCGCCTTCACCGATAGAGAGGAAGTTACAGATCTGGTCATAGACGAGGCGAATATACTCCTTCTCGGGGAAGGTATCCTGCAGTCGCCGCTGTAGTGTCGTAGAGTCTTGCCCATTGATGATCGCCACGGCGTAGGCACGCTCGCCATCACGCCCCGCACGTCCAGCTTCTTGGAAGTATTCTTCCAGAGAAGAGGGCATCGTGAGATGGATGACGAGGCGCACATCTGCCTTATCGATCCCCATCCCGAAGGCATTCGTGGCGACCATCACACGTACTTCGCCCCGCATCCAGCGAGCTTGTCGCATCTCACGCTCTGTATAGGTCAGCGCTGCATGGTAGTAAGTAGCGCTGATTCCTTTTGCCAATAGTTCCTCAGCTACGGTCTGTGTGAGGAGTCTATTCCTACAATAAATAATGGCTGGCCCCGGTACTCGCTCCAGGATATGAAGCATCATCGCAGGCTTGTCATCACTACGACGGATCGAATAGGAGATATTGGGGCGGAGGAAACTCGTCTGATAGAAGGCGTAGTCAGGACGGAAGCTGAGGACACGTACGATATCTGCTACCACCTCTACCGTAGCAGTCGCCGTGAGTGCAAGGATGGGCACCTCGGGTAGAAGTTCACGGAGCTTGGGAAGCTCTAGATAAGAGGGACGGAAGTCATAGCCCCACTGGCAGACACAGTGGCATTCGTCGATGACGATTAGCGAGACCGAGAGCTCACGTAGCCACGTCTGGAAGCGCTCACTACCGACACGCTCGGGGGAGATGTATAGGAACTTGTACTGCCCATAGAGGCAATTGTCCAGCGCAATCTGCATCTTCTCCTGCGATATCCCCGAATGAATCGCTGTGGCTCTGATGCCACGAGCTCGGAGATGATCCACTTGGTCCTTCATCAGGGAGATTAGTGGCGTGATGACCAGCGTGATACCAGGGAGCATGAGTCCTGGTACTTGGAAGGTGATACTCTTACCACCACCCGTCGGCATCAGTCCAAGAGTATCCCTACCACTCAGGGCTGCATGGACGATCTCACTCTGTAGCGGACGGAATGACTCGTAGCCCCAGTAGCGTAGTAGTACTTCTTCGGGTGTAAGTTCTTGATCAGGGACGCCAGGGTGCGGATCACGCCCTGGATGTAGCGGAGGAAGGGAGGCTACCGATTGGTCAAAGAGATCCTCTGGCCAATGCTGGTGATACTCGAGGAAGCCGTCATCATCTCCGAGAAGAGGCGGATCGAGGAGGCTTTCTATATCTTCTGCTTCGGTATCTGAAGGGAGCATGGGCGATCATTACTTATCCTCGAGGCGCTCGGCGAGTTCAGACTCCAGGCAGAGATCCTTGACTCGGAGCTGTAGGAAGCTCTGAGGATAGAAATTATTCTCTTCAAGTTCGAAGCAGAGTGCGAAGGCACAGTGCCTCGTGATGTCTGGTGCATAGCGAGCTAAGCCGAGAGCAAATCCATGGATAGGGCGTATCCGCTGGTAGCTATCAGTCATGCGGAGACTCAGGTGCTGCTGAGCCTTGCCCACGGGACGGCTTCCTCCAGCATCTCTCATCCCTCTGACAAGGAAGAGTGGACGCTCATTGTCGGTACCGAAGGGGTAAAGGAGTTCGATCTGTCTCAATAGAGCCCGGGAGATATCGGAGGGTCTCAGCTCGGCATCAATAGTCAGCACAGGCGTGATACGCTGTGGCCCGTGCTCTGCCCCCGTAGCATAGGCCTCCATACGACTACGGAATTCCTCGAGACGATCCTCTCGGATCGTCAAGCCTGCAGCGAAGATGTGGCCTCCGAAGTTCTCTAAGCAGTCGCTACATGACTGTATCGCCTGATAGAGATCAAAGCCACCAGAGGAGCGACCAGAGCCAGCGAGGAAGTTCCCACTACGAGAGAGGATGATGACGGGGCGATGATATCGGTCAGCTAGACGTGCAGCCACGATGCCCATCACGCCCTTGTTCCACTCGGGACGATAGAGGATGAGGATGGGTTGCTGTAGGAGCGTTTGCTCTTGCTCGATAAGTTCGATCGCTTGGCGGGTCACTAGCTGGTCGAGATCCTGACGCTGTCGGTTGTAGCCATCGAGGATCTGGCTCTGTGCCTCTGCCGTCTCATGGTCCTCTGCGATCAGGAGCTTGACCGACTCAGCGCCATGAGCCATGCGCCCTGCTGCATTGATCCTTGGTCCCAGCTCATAGTAGATACTAGCCATATCGACACGACCTGGCTGGATCTTCCCTAGACGCATCAGATAGGTGATAGCGACCGAGGGGCGTGTATTGATTTGCTGGAGTCCGTGGTAGGTGAAGATGCGGTTCTCCCCAAGTATGGATACTCGGTCCTGTGCGATACTTAGCACGAGGAGTTCCAGCAGAGGAAGGAGCGTCTCAAAGGGGAGCCCTCGATGTTGAGCTAGTCCCTGCACGAGCTTGAAGGCCACTCCACAGCCCGATAGCTCGGTGAAGGGATATCGATTGTCTCTGCGCTTGGGGTTGAGGATGGCCAGCGCGGAAGGGAGTGTCTCGTCTGGCGTGTGGTGATCGCAGACGATGAAGTCTATCCCATGCTCTTGAGCGTAGGCGATCTCCTTGACCGCCTTGATGCCTGTATCGACGGAGATGATGAGACTTACGCCTAGGCTAGCGGCGTGATCGACACCCGTGGGTGTGATCCCATAGCCCTCATCATAGCGATCAGGTATGTAATAGTGGAGATGCTCAGCCGAAAGGCAGTGCGAGCGAAGGTAGCGGTAGAGTAGGGCTACCGATGTGGTGCCGTCGACATCATAGTCCCCGTAGATGAGGATATCTTCACCCTGCTCTACGGCTTTATTCAGACGCACCACAGCCTTGTCCATATCCTCTAGGAGGAATGGATCATGAAGCTGCTCTAGTGAAGGAGCGAAGAAGTCCTGAGCCTGCTCTTTGCTTCGGATACCTCGATCAACGAGGAGCCTACCGATAGCAGGATAGAGCCCCAGTTGGGTGGCTAAGGTATTAGCTAGCCCTTCATCTTCGGCAGAGTATCTTCTGATTTCCCATGCTTTAGGCATGCCGCGTCTCCTTAACCATATGCTATTTAGTGGATGAGGTGGTCTTAGCCTTGGGGGGATAGATGACGTAGTAGTGGGTCTTTACCTTACCCTTGTCATCCTTCACCTCGATGAGGATGTAGTCCCTACCCTTAGCACTTTGCTCCTTGGTCTCTACGATCTCTTCCCGGGGCGTCTCATTCCAGTGGAGCTCGAAGAGTAGAGCATCGGAGAGTGACCGTACCTGGATCGCCTTGTCTAGGCTTGAGCCGTCGCCCGTATGAGCGAGCATGCTTAGGAGCTCGACGAGCTGGTACATATAGGTGTTGAACTTAGGACTCTTCTGGTGGAGAGCTAGGTCGCAGGCACGCTTGATCAGACCGATGTGTGTAGGGGTACGCCAGAGTCCCTGCTGTACGGTCTTCAGTGCCTCAGCGAAGCTACGGGCTTCGATCAGACGATCCGCCTCGGTCTCGATCTTGCTGAGGAAGGGGGCGGTATCCTCACGTTCGTCCACGGTGAAGTAGAGCTCTCTGATCTCGCTACGTGTGAGCGTCGAGTCGGCTCGTCGGAAGCGTGTCGTCAGTAGCTCATTCGGCAGGGCAACCTTCTCACTGACTCTCTGAGTCGGGGTAGTCCCTCCGGTGCGTAGGCGTATGCTGTCCTGGCGCATCTGCTCGAGTTGCTCCTCCGTAGGGGCTGAGGGCGCATAGTTACGGTAGCGTGCACGAGAGCGTATATTATAGGTACTCTTCCCTCTGCGGGAGGAGCTATGCTTGCTACTTCTCTTAGACGATGAGGAGCGCTCCTTCTTCGATGAGGACTTGCTACCTGTACTCTTGGCCTTCACCGAGGTCTTCGGCTTCTTACGACTACTTGCTATTCCCTCTGTAGGTAGGCTAAGCGAGAGGCTCAGTGCTGCCAGAAGGAGTGATATCTTGGTTCGGATGGGTCTCATATCTATTAAAACTTGGCCTCATTACTATCGAGGATGACTCCAGATATATGGAGTGCTAACGAGGGCGAGCGTTTATTCTTAGGGGCGGAAGCTTATGAAGTCTTCTCCTCTATTCCCCTTATGAAGGGGCAGATGCTGACTCGGTAGAGCTCCACCTTCCATTCTAGACAAAGATAACCTAAATATAGCGGACTCCCTTTGGCAAGTAGCATTCGGCGATGTCTTGTGTAAGATGGGAGGGGGAGGCAACTATATCATACTGAGCAGGTAGCGTGTGCGATGAGCCTCTCTCTACCCCCAAGCAAAGAAGCCTAGCTTGGGGGAGGGTGATTCGCTACGAAACCCCATACGGATCCGGTAACGCTCTCTTCCTGTGATTCATATTGTTTTACACCTTGTTCTTTTTCCCTACCTTTGCTTCGTCTCCTTGGCAAACACATCCTGGAGATTCAGATAAACACAACTGAACAATGAAGAAGATTCTAATGACCGTAGCTCTTGCAGCTACAGCGCTGGTATCAGCGCAGGCTCAATCAGAGCTCAAGCCACTTGCTGGTCAGGTGACGACTGACTTCACCCTTTTCGCTAACGGGATTTTCAACACAACGAACTCTCCTGTTGGGTCTGTTAGCAACCTCGGTCTCAACACTGCTGCACTCAAGGGTCGCTATTTCCTCATGGATAACCTCGCCCTACGTGCTACCCTCGGTCTTGACAATGCAAGCACTACCGACAAGAACTCTGATCCTCTGAATGAAGTCGTCAAGAAGTCAAACACCTTTACTCTAGGTCTCGGTCTCGAACAGCACTTCGGTGGTACGGATCGCCTCTCTCCCTATGTAGGTGCAGAGCTCGCTATCGGGTCTGTCTCTGGCTCTGAAAAGACTGTTACGAAGACCACTACGACTACGACCAAGAATGCTCCACGCTTCCTCTTCGGTGGTACGCTACTGCTGGGTGCTGACTACTATGTAGCTCCCCACGTCTACCTGGGTGTAGAAGCAGGTCTTGACCTGAAGACTACTTCCCTCGGTAAGGGCTCTACGACGATCGTCCAGAACAACGGGAACAACACCGTCAACGAATCTAAGGCTACCTCTTCCTCCTCCGAATTCTCTACGGGCGTGAAGGCTGGCTTCAAGATCGGTTTCGTCTTCTAAGCACGTCCCGACGACATGATCTAGATACCCTCCCCACGAGGAGGTATCTAAGCTAAAAATCCCCCCTTGAGCATCGAGCTCAAGGGGGGATTTTCATTGTGCAGGGTAGCGCCCGCTCTTAGAGAGGAAGGGTCTTGGATCGGAGCCAGTCTGCTTCTTCTCTGGTGAGGAGGGGAGAGACGGTCTGGTAGACTCGCTCCTGGTAGGCATTGTACCAAGCGATCTCTTCCTGAGTGAGGAGCTCCTTCTTCACAAGGGCATTGTCCAGATAGCAGAGTGTCACGGTCTCGAAGCCGAAGAAGCGACCGAACTCAGTCTCTTCACGTAGCTCGGTGACGACGAGGTTCTCGATACGGATCCCGTACTCACCAGATCGGTAGAGCCCGGGCTCGTTACTCGTGATCATACCGAGCTCTAGGGGAGTGGGGTTGACCTCGGTACGGATGTTCTGCGGCCCTTCGTGTACGTTGAGGAAGAAGCCGACACCATGCCCTGTCCCGTGACCATAGTTGAGCCCAGACTGCCAGAGAGCATGACGAGCGAGGATGTCGAGCTGACTACCACGAGTCCCTTCGAGGTACTGCACGAGAGCGAGCTGGATATGCCCCTTCAGCACGAGGGTGTAGTCAGTGCGGAGCTTGTCGGATGGTGCACTCAGAGAGATCGTACGTGTGATGTCCGTCGTACCATCCAGATACTGACCACCACTGTCGAGGAGAAGGACTCCCTCACCACGGACGGTAGCAGAAGTCTCAGGATGTGCGCTGTAGTGGACGATAGCACCATTGCCTAGGTAGCCACAGATCGTACCGAAGCTATCCCCGTAGAAGAACTTATCCTTGGCTCTGAACTCATTGAGACGGATGCCCAGCTCGTACTCAGTGAAGGTCTCACCACGGCCTAGTGCCTCCTCGAGCCACTTGAAGAAGCGGGTCAGTGCCACAGCATCACGAGCCATCACCTTGCGGAGATTAGCAAGCTCAGTGGCGTTCTTGATCGACTTGAGGTGGGTGAGGACAGACACACCCTCAATCTTGCGACAGTGTGCGGGGATGAGCGAATAGATATGGTAGGTGATACGCTTGGTGTCGACGAGGAGGCGGACATCAGCGCCCAGAGAGGCTACGAAGCTATCCAGATCGGTGTAGTCCTTGATCGTCACCCCATTCTTCTCGAGATAGGCTCTGACCTCTGCGGGGATCTTCTCTGGACGAACGAAGATCACGGCCTCCTTCTCCCCGATATAACCGAAGGCGACGGCTACGGGGTTGAAGAGGACATCATTACCACGGACATTGAAGACCCAGGCGAGCTCATCGATCATCGTGATGATGGTCGCATTAGCTCCCTGGCTACGAAGCTCGGCACGTACCGACTCGATGCGCTCTGCGGCACTTGCTCCTGCATATTCCTCGGGATGGAGGAAGAGGGGCTTCGTGGGGAGCTCTGGCCGATCAGCCCATACCTTCTCGAGGAGATCTTGGCTGAGGCGGTACTCGATACCGTAGTTGGCGAGCTTGCGCTG
>ERZ772977.762-NODE-762-length-19001-cov-5.098385_pt1 | contig 19001 bp, 16 predicted proteins | sample MGYA00511131_ERZ772977 | MGnify/ENA primary metagenome ERZ772977 (study PRJEB29015, sample SAMEA2737935) | human oral metagenome | biome: human oral; feature: human-associated habitat; material: dental | place: China | collected 2151 ...
CACAAAACATCCCGAAAATTTATGAAAAATAATTTTGCCGGTTAAACTTGGGTTAGGTTTAATAAACTAATATGAGTAATCTTCCATAATGCAAAGGAACGAAAAAGATATCAAATAAAGAAATTTCCCCACCTTTTTCCTACTGAGCCTGTATGAGGGCAACTAATGATGTGCTGAAAAGTTATAGAAATAAAAAAGACTCTCATTACTGAGAGTCTTTTGAGGTGCCTAGCGGAATCGAACCGCTCTACATGGTTTTGCAGACCATTGCCTAACCTCCCGGCCCAAGCACCATTCTATTACAAATCATAATTGCGATTTGCGAGTGCAAAGATAATCAATTATTTCGGTTTAACCAAACAATTCAGAAACTTTTTTCAATAAAGATTACGTAAAATCTTCTTCATGTAAAAAGCCAAGAATCTCTCGCAGACATCGAGTAAAAAGTTAAGCCCAAGTAATCCTATTAATAGGTTTATACTATAAAACTATTTAAAACAAGCGGGCTTCTTACGACCTTCCAGTTTCTGCTTTTTCTTTAACTGATCATGAATGGCACAACCCGAGCATCCATGACATGGATCACTTGCTGCTCGAAACGATTGCCACGTACGATAAACCACATAGCCTACAGCTGATAAAATCACTATGGCTAAGACAATATACTGCCACATCTTTTCCTCCTTATTCTATTTTTCACACTGGAGTATTGGTAGTATCTTCCGTAAAGATATCTTCTGCTACTTCCATCTCATCATCATCAAACCACTTTGACAGCTTTTCGCGTGCCTGCTTTTTCATATCATCATCAACAGAAGACCACACCTTATTTAATACGTAAAGTAAAACACCGAGGTCGTCTGATAGTCCTGCAATAGGAATAGCATCAGGCACAGCATCAAGTGGTGAGATTAGATAACCCAATGCACCAATGATAATAGCCTTATCCTTAAGTGACACTTTATCACTCTGTATCAAATAATACAAAATCAATGCCACATATACCAACTTAGCACCAGCACGCTTTGCTACACGTTGAATCTTATCAAAGAAACCCTGCTGGGTAAACTTATCTTTATACTTTTGAAAATCAGGTAATTCCATACTACAACTAAATCATTAATAAACTTACTTGAAATCCATAACTCGGTCTACATAAGCCTTCGCCTCTGGATAGTCTTGATTAGCACGACGTATCTTGTTACGCACTAAAACCTTCATCATTACCCTATAAAGAAGGAAGAGAACCAAGCCCACACCGATAGCAGCCAACACATTCAGTATTCCTTTAAAAGGTAGCGAATCGTCTGGAAATGCCGACATTATCAATATCGGTAAGCACAAAAGGAAACCCGCTATTGTATAACGTGACCGCTCTGTACCCTCACTGTCCAAAGCCGCTTGGTAATCGAAAAGATAATTAGAAAGTTCCTCCTCACTAACATTATCTGGTAATTGAGGGAAGCCCACTTCGTCTTTATGATTTCTGATTTTATTTTCTACAGTGTGTTGAAAATCATCCAACACAGTTACATACTGTTCTTCCAAATCTTTCATGATTTTCCAATGTTTTTATATTAATAAAAAACTCTCAACTCTCCTCCATCATTCCAAACAGAATGTGAGAAGATGAGCGTATATGAAAGAAAAATAAAACAGTGTTCCTATAAGCCGGGTTCTGTTTCTTCCTCATCTTTCGATAATAGGAAGATGCCTGTCATTTATCTATATTACAAGTCACCTTGCAATTAAAGCATTCTACCCTCCGTTGTGCTTGCGCTTGGGCGGGCTACCCTCAAACAACGGTTTACATGAACTTGCAGCTCCTGAACGGCACAGCCAGACGATCACCCGCCTGCTGGTAGTCTCTTACACCACCTTCTCACCCTTACCACACATTACTGCGTGGCGGTTATTTTCTTCTACCTACATCTACTGTCACCAATAGCTTCTATTTTCGGAAGCAGGATGCCCTATGCTGCCCGGACTTTCCTCTCGCATCCATTACAGATGCCAGCGACAGAGCCGGAACACTGCCTTATCAGAATGCAAAGATAATGGAAAACATGGAAAAGCCAAAATATTTCAATGATAATCTAAACTTAGCCAAGAAAAGAGGTAGTATAAAAAGACTGAAAGAAGTTATAGTGTGAACCTAAACACATAGACTTTAAGATAATTATAACAACATAATAGCATATCAAGCTATAAACAAGATTCTAAAAGCTACCTTTACACCTATTATACCTATGCTTTACGCATTATAAAACAATGCTTTACACACATTAGAGTGTACCTTTACGAAATTATTTTCATGACAATGAATATTTCTTTTCATAAAAATAATCACAACACACAGTAGTTTTAGCATCTCTGCCATACCATTAAGTGGCTATAACTATTAAATAACACACTCACCAAAAGCCCTCTCCAAAGAGTGGAACTACATCAACCACATGATACGACGACTTACATTTCCTTTCATTTTGTCAACTTATTAAAACAATAAGATGACAATTAGGAACAAAATAACTACCCAAAACAAATAAATGCAAAATATACATCACATCAGATTAATAGTCGTTAAGTGTTAATTTTTAATTGTTAAAATCGGATAAAGATAACTGACAAAATGTCGGTTTTACAAAATTTGCTCCTATATTTGCATTCCAAAATATGTCAACAAGACATTTACAAATAATGACGGCTTGACACATAAAAATGTAATTAACGAACAAATAATTAAGAATATGAAGAATTTATCAAAGTATTTGGCAGGCGCGGCATGTGTTACAGCCCTCGCCTTTTCTACTGGCGCCTTCATCAAAGTGTATGCTGCAGAAGCCCCAGTTGTAGCTCCTGGTCAGCCAGTTGACCTCACATATGCAGCTGAGAAAGCTCTTCCAGCTGTCGTTCACATTAAGTATGTACAGAATTCTAAGACACAGACCGTTGATGTTCAAGATGACCCATTTGGTGGTTTCTTCGACCCATTTGGTTTCTTTGGAAATCCTAACCAAGGTAATGGTTCACGCCGTCAGCAGGTTCAGACTCCTAAGAAGGAGGCTACAGGTAGCGGTGTTATCATTTCACCTGATGGTTATATCGTAACGAATAATCACGTTGTTGAGGGTGCTGATGAATTGACAGTCACACTGAATGACAACCGTGAGTTCTCTGCTCGCATCGTTGGAACTGATAAGCAGACTGACCTTGCACTGCTAAAGGTAAACGCAACAAACCTCCCTACCCTTCCTATTGGCGACTCAGACAAGCTGAAAGTTGGAGAATGGGTAATTGCAGTAGGTAACCCTTACAACCTCAACAATACTGTAACGGCTGGTATCGTAAGTGCTAAGTCACGTGGTTTGGGTGCTACTCGCAATGGTATCGAGAGCTTTATTCAGACTGACGCAGCCATCAACCAGGGTAACTCTGGTGGTGCATTGGTTAACACTCAGGGTGAGTTAGTAGGTATCAACGCTATGCTCTACTCACAGACTGGTGCATATAGTGGTTATGGTTTTGCTATCCCAACATCAATAATGAATAAGGTTGTTGATGACATCAAGAAGTATGGTAGCGTACAACGTGTAATGCTCGGCATTCAAGGTGGTGACGTACTGAACTTCATCAATGCTCAGAAAGAAGAAGGCAAGAACGTTGACCTTGGTACAAATGCAGGTGTTTACGTTAGCGAGGTTTCAGAGGAAGGAAATGGTGCAGCCTTAGGTTTGACAAAGGGTGATGTTATCACTAAGTTTGACGGACAGAAGGTGACACGTATGTCTGAGCTTCAGCAGGCACTCAACAGCAAGCGTCCTGGCGATAAGGCAACCGTTACTTTCATCCGCAATAAGAAAGAGATTTCAAAGACTATCACACTGAAGAATGCACAGGGTACGACAAAGGTAATTGAGCAGGCTGACATCGACGTTCTTGGTGGTCAGTTCCGTCCAGTACAAGATGCCCTTAAGAAGCAGTTGAACATCAACTATGGTCTTGAGGTACTGAAGGTTAACAATGGTGCATTGAAGGCTGCCGGAATCAATCGTGGCTTCATCATTCAGAATGTAAACGAGACCATGGTGAAGAATATTGACGACTTGCAGAATATCGTTAAGAAGGCATCTACCAGCAAGGACCCAGTTCTCTACGTTCAGGGTATTTACCCAACTGGTAAGAAGGCTTACTTCGCTATTCCTCTTGCTGATTAACGACAGATAACTTTCAGCTGAAAAGCTGACAAAATAAGAATTCCCCCATTCTTGGTTTTAGATACAAGAATGGGGGATTACTTTTTGATAGGCAACACCTTGAAAAATCATTACATAATACCAAGTAAAAACATCTATAAACAACGGCAAAAACACATATGAAAAGCAGCTTTATAACCAACAGTATATCAATCAGTTATAAAACAGCAAAACAAAAGGTGCTTAATAGGACTTCAAAAGGGCGTTAGTAAGGGTCTTAAAGGGCATCTTTTGCAAGCCAATTAGGCGTCTTTTAGAAGCCAAAAGAGCATATATTCAAAATTATGATGTGAAAAATTATGACAGAATAATAAGTTATTAGCCTAATTAGCCCAATTGGACCAAATAGCCTAATTAGACTAATAGGGAATAAATTGTTTGTAGAAGAAAGATAGACATCACACCTAATTACACGTATCATACTGTTTATCCCCTTTTATTAAACCATCTAATCGAGGCTAATCATACCATGTAAGTGGATTAATCTTATCCTATTAACGATCTGCGTATTTAATGGGAGAACCCTCGTTTTACCCTATAAACACAACATAATAACCACCACGAATTGAGATCTGACCTCCTCTTATCCGACCAAAAAACGTTGTACAAACATGACGAGAATATGCAACCATTACAAACCAATAAAACTCCTATCAGTCAACAAGAAATAGTTAAAAGACCCAAAACCTAATACACAACACAAAATCATTATAGATTCTTATGTGAGTTTTTTACTTTTTTATTTGTTTAACTCATTGAATTTGTGTAAATTTGCCATCACTTAAATAATGCTAAGCACATGAGACAATTGAAAATCACAAAATCGATTACGAATCGAGAGAGTGCTTCTCTTGATAAGTATCTGCAGGAAATCGGTCACGAAGAAATGATCAGTATCGAAGAAGAAGTTGAGCTTGCTCAAAAGATTCGAAATGGTGATCGAAAAGCTTTAGAACGTCTGACGAAAGCTAACCTGCGCTTCGTTGTCTCTGTCGCAAAGCAATATCAAAATCAAGGGCTCTCTCTGCCCGATCTTATTAACGAAGGTAATGTAGGATTAATCAAGGCAGCAGAGAAGTTTGATGAAACACGTGGCTTCAAGTTTATCTCTTACGCTGTATGGTGGATAAGACAAAGCATCTTGCAAGCAATAGCAGAACAAAGTCGTATCATCAGATTACCACTAAATCAAGTAAGCTCTGTCAATAAAATCAATAAGATATTGACACAGTTTGAACAAGAGAACGAACGCCGTCCGAGTATTGATGAGATAGCACAGAATACTGATATACCAGAAGACAAGATTGTTGATGCAATGAAAGTTAATTCACGTCATGTCTCGGTAGATGCTCCTTTCTATGACGATGAGCAGAGTAGCTTACTTGACGTTATTCCCAATGATAACACACCATCAACTGATAAAGAGTTGGTTGAAGAGAGTCTACGGGAAGAAATCGGAAGAGCTTTACAGATTCTTGAGGATAGAGAGAAGGTTGTTATAGAGGCTTACTTCGGGATTAACCAACGCGAAATGACATTGGAAGAGATAGGAAGTAAATATAATCTCACACGTGAACGGGTAAGACAGATAAAAGAAAAAGCAATAAGACGCCTACGCCAACTATCCAATAGCAAGGTATTGAAGGCGTATTTAGGACAATAACATTAACATTGTAAGATATTAATTTAAGATGAAATTACGTCAGGTATTAATGATAGCAGTACTCCTGCTGGGATGGGTAAATAGTAGTAACGCAAAAGGATACAAGCCTGCAAAGGTATATATGTTTGGCTTTGCAGCGTCTTTTAATGATTCAACGGTTTATATGACCAATATTCAGAAGGTGGATGCCTACCTTGCAAACGACCGTACTAAGTTCCTTGCTAATCGTGAGGACTACTCATATCAACTCCGTTATTACCTTCAGAACAATGGTTTGGTAAGCTACCCAACCTGCGTTACGATGTATGCTGAGAATGAGAATAAAGCTATGAAACAGTTCACAGCTTTGAAAAATAGATACGAAAAGGGTAAGAAGAAATATGTAGTTAAGTTTATTTCTGACGCAGAATTCAGCTATAAGACAATAACACCAGACAACTATACTTCAAGCGAAGAGACACAAGTGAATACTAAAACTACAAAGTCAAAGTAAGCAGAGCCTCTAAAGATGGAAATAAATAACTTCAGAATAGCTGACTTTGATATACAGATTATATTCCGTGAGACTGATGTCAACGGAATGCACTTGCTAAGTTCGTTTGAACCTTTCAGAATCAAAGAGGTTTCAGAGAATGTCTTTTTCCGCTTAACCGTTGATGATACGCTTCGACCTGTTCCAAAGGAAAGAAGACAACGTATCCGTGCTTTCGATACAGGAAATGGTGATACCATTGTGGATCGTGTTGATGATGGTAGCTATCAGTATATTATCAAGGACATTAATGGCTCCGATTGTTGTCTGCTACAGAGTAATAAAGACTTCTCTGACTGTCGTTGTGCACTCAATGGCAACAAGAATATGCGCACCTTTGGACTAAATAATGCATTGATGCTTATCTTTGCCTTTGCTGGTGCACATAAGCAAACCTTGCTGATTCACGCATCTCTTGTTCGTAACAATGGCTATGGCTATGCCTTCATTGCCAAGAGTGGAACAGGTAAGTCAACCCAGGTTAGTATGTGGCTACGCTATATTCCAGGTAGTGACCTCATGAACGATGATAATCCTATCGTAAGAATCATTGATGGAGAAACATGGATATATGGTAGCCCATGGAGTGGTAAGACACCATGCTATCGCAATGTCAAGGCTCGTTTAGGTGCTATCACACGTATTGACCGCGCTACAACAAACTCTGTTGAGAAGCCTAATCCTATTGCAGCGTTTGCTTCACTCCTCCCCTCTTGCTCCAGCATGAAGTGGGATTCAGACATTTACAATGGCGTTTGTGACACGATTACAAAGATCGTAGAAGCTGGGAGGATATTTACGTTACATTGCTTGCCTAATCAAGAAGCAGCAGAGGTGTGCTATCAAACCGTAACGAAAAGATAAAACTTATGTCAAAAACGGTACTTACTACTTCTGAAATCCAGTTTGCTAATGCTGAGTTTCTACCAGAAGTTGTCAAGATGTTAAATGAAGGACATACTGTTACGTTACGCCTTCGTGGCTATTCTATGCGTCCTTTCCTTGAAAACGACCGTGACAAAGCTTTGCTTGTCAAGCCTTCCACAATAAAAGTTGGCGACCCAGTTTTAGCGGAGATAACACCACGACACTTCGTCTTACATCGCATTGACAGCATAGAAGGTGATAACGTAACCCTACGAGGTGATGGCAACCTTGGTGTTGAGCATTGTAAGAAAGAGAATATCGTTGGAGCAGTCATTGGTTTCTACCGTAAAGGACGAAATAAGATGGATGCTACAAATGCTTGGAAATGGAAGTCATATAGTTTTATTTGGACTCGACTCCTTCCTATCCGAAGATATTTATTAGGTATTTACAGACGTATATGGATTCCTATCTTTGGCACCATTTAATGGAATATAAAAAGAAAGATAATAATATAAACTATCAATAAGAATGAAAGTAAAGAATGGCTTCAACCTCCGTGAAGTATGCGGAGAACATATTATCGTTGCGGAAGGAGATGAGAATATTGACTTCAGCAATATTATATCTATGAACGAAAGTTCTGCATACTTATGGGAAGAGGTGCAGAAGATGGATTCTTTTACAGTAGATAACCTCGTAGAGTTAATCTGCAGTCAATATGAAATTGACGAGGACACAGCTCGCAAAGATGCCACAATACTTGCTGCACAATGGGGAACTGCGGGTATCATCGAGGGTGAAGACATACCTACAGATGATTCTGCTATTAAGAAGGAAACAATTTCTGAGGAAACTGATTCTACACACCTCGAGACAGCTACAAGTGAGGAGAAGCCTAAAAAGAAAGGTTTCTTTGAGCGTCTCTTTGGTTAAAGAGCAAGATAAAACTAACTATACATAAAAAACTCGGACACTGATTATATCAATTCAGTGCCCGAGTTCTTTCTTTATTAGTGCTATCTGATAGACCTTTGAATAATATATTCGTCCATATGACATCACCTTTGATTTACAGATATTTGATAGAACAACTCGTTTCTACCAACAATTTGTTCCCTACTAATATCGTATTGCACTCCACTAAGTATTCAACACCATTGGTGTTTACCATCCGCACATGACGTGTTAAGCATCCGCACACTATGTGCTGGGCATCAACACATCAGTAAAAGATGAGTTAAAAGACCCTTGTCATCATCTTAATAAGTAGTAAAACACGCATGACTCATTTATACATGAGGGTACTTAGCGAACAGCATAGTTCTTTTATCAGCGCCTATTACAGATTCTCAATAAACCATTCAGCAACCTGTCTCAGAAGATGATTGCGTGTGTTACCACCATAAATACCATGGTTACGATTGGTATAAAGATTCTCTTTGAAGTCCTTATCTGCTTGTACTAAAGCCTCAGAATATTCAAAGGCATTCTGTGGATGTACGTTATCGTCCGCCAAGCCATGACATATTAAGAGTTTACCATGAAGTTTCTCTGCTCGATTAATTGGATTTATAGCATAACCTGCAGCATTCTCCTGTGGTGTACGCATATAACGTTCAGTATAAACAGAGTCATAATAGCGCCAGTTCGTTGGTGGAGCAATAGCTACACCTGCCTTGAACGCATTGCGTCCCTCGCTCATACTCATCAATGTATTGAAGCCTCCAAAACTCCAACCCCATATTCCAATACGCGAAGCATCGACATAGCTTTGCTTGCCCAACCACAATGCAGCTTCTGCCTGATCCTTTGATTCCAAGTCGCCAAGCTTCAAATAAGTACACTTCTCAAACTCTGCACCACGCGCACTAGTACCACGACCATCTACAGTAACAACGATATAGCCTTTTTGTGTTAAGTAGTAGTCAAACATTGCCCCACTACCCATAGACCCAACGCTCCAGTTGTCGACAACCTGCTGACTACCCGGACCACTATACTGGTGCATAATTACAGGATACTTCTTTGTTGCATCAAAGTTAGCAGGCTTCACCATCCAACCATTAAGTTTCACACCTTCAGAGGTTGTAAATGTAAAGAACTCAACACCTGTGTTACCATACTTTGCCAACTTAGCCTGCAACTCATCATTATTGAGCACCTCACGCACCTCTTTACCCTTATTATCATAGATGGCAAACACGTATGGATGATTGCTATCGCTCCATGTATTGAGGAAATACTTATAATCGCCTGAGAATGAAGCAACATTCCACCCCGAACGAGCAGAAAGACAAGTCAACTTACCCGACTTATCTGCAACATATATTTCACGCTGCATTGGCTTACGTGCTGCTGCTTGGAAGTAGGTATTTCCAGTCTTCTCATCATATCCATAGATTTCTGTTACGTCATAGTTTCCCTTATCAATCTGACGTAAAAGTTTACCATCCTTATTATATAAGTAAAGGTGCATATAGCCATCACGGTCAGAAGGAACAAGAATATAATCCTTCATGATACTGATTCCCTCCATAGCTTCTTCCTTTACATACTTTGGTACACTCTCCTTTATCAGTAGTTTACAAGCACCTGTAAGAGGATTAGCAGCATAGAGATTCAACTCGTCCTGATGACGATTCATTGTATAGAGGATAATTCTATTTGCATCAAAGGTAGACTTGATGCGTGGAATATAGCCATCTGCCGCTAATGGTAAATCATATTTACGCACAGCACCATCACTCAAATTGTAAGACCATGCACTAACCTTTGAGTTTGCTTCGCCAGCCTTAGGATATTTGTAGCTGTAATCACCAGGATAGATATCAAACATATCATATGCAGGGTGAGAACCTTTGTAAAACTGTAGAGTATAACTCTTTACTTCACTCTCGTCATATCTAATCCAACTTAGCGTCTTACTATCTGCACTCCAAGCAAGTGCATTATTAAAGCCGAACTCCTCTTCGTTAACCCAGTCAGGCAAACCATTGATTACCTTATTGAACTCACCATCCGTAGTAACCTGCTTTACGCTCTCTCCATCTGTAATATAGATATTATTCTGATGAACATAAGCAATCAGACGACCATCTGGAGAGAAGGTCGGAATCTGCTCAGAGCCATCTTTTGACAGTTTCTTCAACTGTTTTGTCTTTACATCATAGAGATAGAAGTTTGCTGTAAACGAACGGCGATAGATACGATTTGTATTTGTTTGTAATAGCAGTCGACTTCCATCAGACGAAATCTGATAATCATCAAAGGACTTTAATTGTTCACCCTTGGCATCAGCGAGGTCAAAGATAACCCCTGTAGAGCTACCTGTTTTAAAAGAATACTTAACTACCTGACGACCATCAGACGAGATTTGTGCATACTCAGAAGTTCCTTTTAAAGGATTAACACCCGAGATACGCTTAGTTGCAAAAGCACCATTAGTAATGTCTTTCAAAGAGATAGGTTCTCCAGCCATCAACTGAAGTGCGGTTAGCATTGTTGCACACAGAAGTAATATACGTTTCATAAATTCAAGTTTTAACAGCACAAAAATATAAAATATTCCGTATATTTGCAAAAGAATGGAACAATATTATTGCGATTTCGGGAACTGGTTGCGCTCTCAGTTCCCTTATAAAGTACAAAAGATATCAGTTAATGCTGGCTTTACCTGTCCTAACCGAGATGGTAGGATTGGGCGTGGCGGTTGTTTTTACTGTAACAACCAGACGTTCAACCCAGCCTATTGCGATAATGGAAAGAGTGTAACCCAGCAGCTTGAAGACGGCAAACGATTCTTTTCTGGCAAGTATCCTGAAATGAAATATCTTGCTTATTTCCAGGCTTATACCAATACTTACGGCACTAACGACCATATTAAAAAGCTCTATGAGGAAGCACTTGCTGTGGAGGATGTAGTTGGACTCGTTATCGGTACACGTCCCGACTGTATTAATGATGACCTCTTAGATTACTTTGAAGAACTGAATCGCCGCACATTCCTCATCGTTGAGTATGGTGTGGAAACCTGCAATGATAAGACATTACGACTGGTTAATCGTGGTCATGACTTTGCTTGCGCTCGAAAAGCTATTGAGGAGACTGCCCGACGTGGTATCCGTGTCGGTGCACATATCATTCTCGGACTACCTGGTGAAGATGCAAAAGAGAGTTTAAGACAAGCCCCTATCATCTCTTCTCTTCCCTTAACGACATTGAAGATTCACCAGTTACAGATTATTCGTGGAACTCGGCTTGCAAAGATGTACGCTGAAAAGCCATTTCACCTTTATACAATTGAAGAGTATATCAAACTCATTGCAGATTACATTAGCCTTCTCCGCCCCGACCTTGTACTCGAACGCTTTGTCAGCCAGAGTCCTCCCGACCTCCTCATAGCACCCAAATGGGGACTGAAAAACTATGAGTTTACACATCGTCTTCATAACTATATGAAGGAGAGGTTGAATAATAAAACTCAATCAGACAAATGAAACGAAAGCATCAACGTTCAATAGCCTATCTTGTTATCGCACTATTAGGAATCTCTTTATGGCATTTATGGAAGAGTAGCAAGATTGCTGAGAACCCAGCTTACACTAAAGGTGTAGTCAACAAGCTTTATAAAATTCGCGCAACTCCTTACTACTCCTATTCATATAACGTAGATCAGAAGACCTATGAAGGTAGGGGTAAACAACATGGAGAATATGAAAGTCTGCATATTGGTGACACTATCACCGTTTATTATCAAAGAAGTAACCCCAGTAACAGTGAAGCTTACATAAGAAATAATAAACAATAGTCATAATCTTATATCTATTCTTATATTTGACTCTATCAAAATATGGAGTGATAAAAACAAACCTATTACATAATAAGGCACACAGATAAGCAGAGAGAAGACGGAGTTAAAAACAATACATGGAGGTTCCGACGAAACAAAAAAGCGATAGAAATGTTCTACACAGATTACTAACATCTTTGTTTATTCTTGCCAAGAAACATTGCAATTATGCTCCTTTGCCCCCTAAACCTTCGATGATACTGTGTGAGTTTTAACGTAGAAAGGCAAAAAAATATTGACAAAACGGCTAAAACAAAGGTAGTAAAATGGACTAATAGTAAGCTATTTTAGTACCCATGTAACTTTCTTGTTATCAACAAGTTGCAAAAATAGATTTAAAAAGGTGCTTAGTAAGGCTTCAAAAGGGCGTTAGTTAGACCTCAAAAGGGCATCTTTTACAAGCCAATTGGGCGTTATTTGCAAGCCGTTTTATGATCTTTATAAAATCAATATACGAAAAATACGGACAAAAAAGCGTCTTCAAAACTTGGGAATGATAAGGTTTACCTTTTGTATTTAGAATTATAAGAAATAACAAACAGAGCAACTTTAAGTTTCTGACTGCAAACTTAGAGTTGCTATGTGTGCCTTATAATATAAATGCTTCAGCTTATCACTCTATATATTGGATGAGACTTATACCTTTTCTTATCTTTGGATGGAACAAACAGATATGCCTTACGAAAGGTTTTTCTATATTCTTTGGGGCTTACTTATTTATATCTGTACATTTATATACTGTAAACGCCAAGAGAACTGAACATTGAAAAGCACGTTCCCAACCTCCTCCCCCTCCCTTTTCTAAAATCGATTAACTGACAATTTGTCCAAAATAAGTGACAAATTGACACAAAACACCTATAGGCACAAGGTTTGAGATATAGGCAATAGAAACAAAAAATAAGAACAAGTTCCGAAACCTATTATAAAGGTGTAGGAGCTATAGGAAGGAGATTTGAATATGACATTTGAGAAATTTACAATCAAAGCACAAGAAGCTGTTCAGAGTGCGATAAACATTGCACAACGAAATGGACAGCAGACCATTGAGCCAGTGCACATATTAGCTGGTGTAATGGATAAAGGAAAGGATGTAATAAATTACGTCTTCCAGAAAATTGGCGTCAACGCACAAGCTGTGGAGACTGCCATTCAGAATGAGATGAGTCACTTACCAAAAGTATCTGGTGGTGAACCTTACCTCTCTTCTGAAACCAATCAGGTGATGCAGCGTACAATAGAGACATCCCAGAAGATGGGTGACGAATTCGTTAGTATTGAACCGATGCTGCTCGCCCTACTTGCCGTGAACTCAACTGCAAGCCGCATTTTGAAAGATGCGGGTTGTACTGAGAAGGAGATGACAGCTGCTATCAATGATCTTAGACAAGGTCAGAAGGTACAGTCACAAAGTGGTGATGAGAACTATCAGTCATTACAGAAATATGCACGCAACCTTATCGAGGATGCACGTGCAGGAAAACTCGACCCAGTGATTGGTCGTGATGAGGAGATTCGAAGAGTATTGCAGATTCTTTCTCGTCGTACAAAGAACAACCCTATTCTCATTGGTGAGCCAGGTACTGGTAAGACAGCTATCGTTGAGGGCTTAGCAGAGAGAATCGTTCGTGGTGATGTACCAGAAAACTTAAAGGACAAGCAACTCTACTCATTGGATATGGGTGCGATGTTGGCTGGTGCTAAGTATAAAGGTGAGTTCGAGGAGCGTCTTAAGAGTGTTGTTAAGGAGGTAATGCAGGCTGATGGTAACATCATTCTCTTCATTGACGAGATTCACACACTGGTTGGTGCAGGTGGTGGCGAAGGTGCCATGGATGCTGCTAACATCCTTAAACCAGCCTTAGCACGTGGCGAATTAAGAGCTATCGGTGCAACAACACTGAATGAATATCAGAAGTATTTTGAGAAAGATAAGGCTCTCGAACGTCGTTTCCAGACCGTGTTAGTAGATGAGCCAGATGAGTTGGATGCTATCTCTATCCTTCGTGGATTGAAGGAACGTTATGAGAATCATCACAAGGTACGTATCCAGGATGATGCTTGTATCGCAGCTGTTAAGCTTTCTGAGCGCTATATCTCAGACCGTTTCTTGCCTGATAAGGCTATCGACTTGATGGATGAGGCAGCAGCAAAACTACGTATGGAGCGCGACTCTGTACCAGAGGAGTTGGATGAAATCAGTCGTAGATTGAAGCAGCTTGAGATTGAGCGTGAGGCTATTAAGCGCGAAAACGACACAGAGAAGATTGCGCAACTCGACAAGGAGATCGCTGAACTCAAAGAGCAGGAACATGGGTTCCGTGCAAAGTGGGAAGGCGAACGTGGATTGGTGAATAAGATTCAGCAGGACAAACAAGAGATTGAACAGCTCAAGTATGAGGCTGACCGTGCCGAGCGTGAGGGTAATTACGAGCGTGTTGCCGAGATTAGATACTCACGACTGAAGCAATTAGAAGACGATATCAAGAACATCCAACAGCAGTTGCAAGCCACACAAGATGGGCAAGCAATGGTGCGCGAGGAGGTTACAGCAGATGATATCGCTGAGGTTGTGAGCCGTTGGACAGGTATTCCTGTCACACGAATGTTACAGAGTGAGAAGGATAAACTGCTCCACTTGGAGGATAAATTGCACAAACGTGTCATCGGACAAGATGAGGCTATCACAGCTGTAGCAGATGCTGTTCGTCGCTCACGTGCAGGATTGCAAGATCCAAAGAAGCCTATTGCTTCCTTCATCTTCTTAGGTACAACGGGTACAGGTAAGACGGAGTTGGCAAAGGCATTGGCTGATTATCTCTTCAATGACGAGTCTATGATGACGCGAATTGATATGAGTGAGTATCAAGAGAAGTTCAGTGTAACTCGACTCATCGGTGCGCCTCCAGGATATGTAGGCTATGATGAGGGTGGTCAGTTGACTGAGGCTGTACGCCGCAAACCTTACTCTGTCGTACTCTTTGATGAGATTGAGAAGGCACATCCTGACGTATTCAACATTCTTCTGCAGGTGTTGGACGATGGTCATCTGACAGATAATAAGGGACGAACAGTGAACTTCAAGAATACGATTATCATCATGACGTCTAATCTTGGTTCACAATACATCCAGCAACAGTTTGAACATCTTAACGATACTAACCGTGAAGAGGTAATCGATAAGGCAAAAGCTGCGGTTATGGATATGTTGAAAAAGACGATACGTCCTGAGTTCCTCAACCGTATCGATGAGACTATCATGTTCTTGCCATTGACAAAAGAGCAGATTGGTGGTGTTGTTCGTCTGCAGCTCGAAAGAGTTAAGGATATGTTAGAGCCACAGGGTATTGAACTTCAGTGGACTGACCCAGCCATCAACTATCTTTCAGATGTTGGCTACGACCCAGAGTTCGGTGCGCGTCCTGTCAAGCGAGCTATCCAACGTTACGTGTTGAATGACCTTAGTAAGTCATTACTTGCAGGAACTGTCAAATGTGACAAGCCTATCATCATCGACAGCTTCGGTGAGGGCTTAGTATTCAGAAATTAATATAAAAGGGAGTGTATCATTTGATACACTCCTTTTTTGTTTCATCCGAAATTTCGAATGATACTACTGTAGATTTATATGACGTAAACCTCTGTTCTCCTTGAGGCTTCTTCGTAATCAACAAGTTTTCTTATCTTTAGTGATTCTACGTGTCATAACCATCCGCACTATTGGTGTTCACCAACCGCACCACTGGTGCTAAGTATCCGCTCGATGATATGACATGACAAAAAGGGCTATTGTGGCTCATCACTATGGAGAAAAAATAAGATGTGCCGTCACTGTGAAAACAGTCCCAAACTCCTTACTGCCAAGAACGACTCCGCCTCAGAATACGCTATTTCTCACATTCATTATAATATCCCTATTTTTCTACAATGAAAGAAATCCTTAATATGAAAGTTCCTGTCACTCGTATCACAAGAGAACAGCTTATAACCTACTGATTTGTAACACGTTTACATAAAGTATTAAAAGTGACAGCAAAATGAAATTAAAAATACTATAGTTATATCGTTACATTTTTAAGAGAGCAAACAACTTTTCATTTCTCAAAGAACAACATATAAACAGGATTATTAGACGTACCCAACTCTTACGTTAGTAAGATTAATATTTCTTCTCGCGTAAAATAATTCTATCATAAATTAAACCATAGTGTATAGCACTAAGAGCCTTCTACTCATAGTAAAAAGAAACAGTAAAAAGTAGAGAACGAATATAAAAAGCGTTGCTTTACACTTAACTATAAAGGTTCAAGACTGCATATTACATACTTCTTGCCGTGTATTAAAACATAATTTATAAACAAACTATCTATAACAAATCTTGCAAGGAGTAAAGCCTTTTGACTTTGCCGCACTCACAGAAAGGCTTTTTATACTGCCAGAGCATCTATTAAGACCACGACAATTTGGGCTTGAATGATACTTTCTTGCCTTTGGTCCCGTACAAATGTAAACCGTTCCAGACTGGATATCCGTATTTCTCTTTGTAGAAGCAGTCGTTCCTCCTATCGTAGAGAACAACGCAAGTGCTATAAACGCTGATTTAATAAATTGCATATTGATATAAAGTAAGATTGTTGTAAAGAACTTAGTAAATTAGAAGTGAGAACGAAAGGTAAAGGCTCTACCTCTTTGGGTATACATTTATAAAATATAAAAAATAGGCGGTATACCTACGTAAAAACATGGTATACCGCCTAAAAAATATATTTCTAAGAAATTACTACATTTCTTCCACCGCTGCTTGTGCCGCAGAAAAATATTGCTTAAAATAAAGCAGTTAGACGGTTTGTGTAAGTAAACCATGTTTTCTATTGTTTTTTGTTGTCTTATTCATCTTGTTTAGTTTGATTATTGCGTAATGTAGCTGATAATATAAAATCGTTTATTTGGCTATTTGTTTTCACTCTGACGGCTTCAAATACAAAAGACGATACCTTTATCACAAGAAGATATTTAAAGGCTTAAAAACGAATTAATTAACGATACCACGTAGTATCATCAATAGCAAGCCTAATCCAAACGCAATAATAGCTGTAGTCTGATTATACGTCTTTTTCTTCTCAAACACAAGCAGGTATAGATAGGGTCTTGAATATAAAACTATTCCCAAAGCTACCACCCATAGAGGTATATTAACGATGTTTTCACCTAAGCTATACCAAAAATCGCTATCACTCAGTAGAAAACTTCTAATCATAGCAAATAAAAGCACAATAAGGAGCCATGAAAAAACACAGGCAAAATAATAACAAATACTTTTCATGATTATATTTCATTAGATGGATTAACAAAGTTTACTGGTCCATAGCTCAAAATTGTCCAGTATTTCATTTTCCCGCCCTGTGTTTCAATTTTTGAAGTCCCAATATTTATAAAGCCATCTTCTCTATTATTGGGTGAATGACCAAAAATATAATATTTAAAACCATCTTTATCTGTACCACTCCACCTGAAATCGTATTTCCCCGAGAAAACTGTATATAATCTATCTCTCTGCAGTTTAGCGTATTCTGCTGAATTTAAATCGAAACGACTATAAAAAGATATATAATACAAATATGTTGCATTGCCTTCCACCTGAAACTCAAAATCCACATAGTCGAATCGCTCGCCTGCAAACGAAACATCATTATACGTTAACTTGTTTGGGAAAGTTTGATAGCTATCTTTTCCTCCATTGAAACGTTGATCAAGTATAGTTTTACATGCGCTGTAGCGACTTCCGAACGTAACGCCCGCAACGGATGGTAACCCCTGTGCCCTACCAAGGCTTACAAAAGCTAATATTAGGATAATCGTAGAAAAGAATCTTTTCATTTCTCTGTAAGTTAAGTTATTGTATTTAATTAAATTATAATTTCAAGTCACCTTAATTACTTCAACGACATACACATCAACACACGATAAACCGCATATACATCAGAGAGTAACACCTCGAAAGGAGGAAACTCTGGATTGATAGATCTGCAAAGCACTTTATCAGCCGTATCAGAGGGGAATAGCCTTTTTATCACCGTGCCATTACAAGTATCTACTATAGCTACTCAGAAAGCCTCTTGTAGTACACTTGGTCAAGCGTGGTTGAAATGCCATTACAAGTATCAAGCACGTATACACGCCCCCAATCTATAAACGCCTTCTCGTTAATTCGTTTGATTAAGATTTGTGAGCCTGATGGATATTCAGGTGCCATGCTCTCCCCAGAAACGGACATCGCATAATCAGCCCCTTTAATAGGAGAGATAATCTTTTCGCAGCTTGACTCCTTGATAGACACAACAAAATCATTAAACGAGCCGCCTTGCGCAGAAACAGGAAGTAAAGGAATTAAGTGAATATCTGATTCTGTAGATGATTGTATTGTTTGATCTCCAGTTAGCATTTCTCCTTCTCCTGTTAAAAGCCAAGTTCTATTAAGATCTGGAAAAGCACAGAGTATTCTCTGTAATCTTTCAGAACCAGGAGCTTTTCTTAATTGCGTAAGGTATCCATTAGACAAGCCTGAGAGTTTTTCAAACTTTCCTTGTCCTAACTTTTTATATTGCCTAAACTTTGTAAGTCTATCTTTTACAGTCTCTTCCATAACTAAATTATTTAGAAATAGTATAAACAGATACTTTTACAGATAAATTATCTATTTTTTATCTTGACTTTACAGATAATTATCTATCTTTGCACCGTAATAGTTTAGATAACTAAGCAATATCTTTATGATATTTAATAGTTTCATGAGCAGATTCAATATACTTAAAAAATTCACTTCCATCAATG
>ERZ772977.765-NODE-765-length-18957-cov-13.860068_pt1 | contig 18957 bp, 10 predicted proteins | sample MGYA00511131_ERZ772977 | MGnify/ENA primary metagenome ERZ772977 (study PRJEB29015, sample SAMEA2737935) | human oral metagenome | biome: human oral; feature: human-associated habitat; material: dental | place: China | collected 2151 ...
GTGTTACGTTAGGAAGTCATGCGATTGATATTAATATACCAGGTGCGGATCCTACCATATCAAAGGAGGCATATCAAAACTATCGTAAGACTGATAATGAAGTCCAAAAGACTGAAAATATTATAGCTAATCAAATACGAGATGAATATAACAATAATGGGTCTAAAAAATGGACACTAGATGAATTGCTATACTTTACAAAAGAATTGTATCATTCTACAAAACAGTCATCTTCTGTTTTTATTCTTAAGGATAATGGGGTAAATATTAAATTTACTGTACCAGAGAGTAGTCAATTTGGTAAAACTATAAAAGGGGACCCATTAACTACAGATGTTCAAAAAGGAAATTTCCGCTTAATTGAAGGCAATATACATTATACCATTCGTAAGAGTGGTGAAAGTCAAGTTAAAGAAAATTCGGTCTCGTATCCTACTGTTAGAAATGCTACATGGGAGATTGGGCAGACTAAAAGTGGAGCTTTAGAAGGGGCTATTAACTTTGGCGTAAAGTCCGATCCTTCGCTGTCTTATCATATTAGTTATGATTTAATTAAGAAAAAGGAATTAGAGCTATTAAAGACACATGATCAGGAATATGTGTATAAAGAATTGATGTCACCCTTAGTTAACTATGTACTACCTTCTATTGAACCTGCAAAACAAATACTTTCAAAAACTAAACCCATAACTATTAATGGATTTACTTTCCAAACTTTAAAATCAAGTGATTTAGTGTATCATGGCCCTGATAATGATTCAATTTATATCTATGATGGTAAAAAATATCGTGAAGGTATCATGGTGAGAGAATTAAAACCGGAAGAGTTGGCTAATCATCATCAAATTAATTATAAATTGATACGATTCTTCATTATGTATAAGCCATATTCTGATTTTAAGCCAATTCAATACGCAACAGTTTGGAATGATGCTACTCCTGCTATGTATATGGAAGTAGAACGATCTCAATCTAGAATGTACATTCAATCGCTATATGATGATAAATATTTATATACTCACTTTATAATGGCTGATTTAGATTATAAAACACCAGCAAAAGACTTGCGTGATATAGTTCAATATGTAGACAATGCAAATGACAAAGACAAATACGCTAAAAGCCAAGCTGGAATGGGTGCTATGCCAAAAGGTATATATGAAAACTCATCTGTAAAATAAGGGAAAAATAGTCAACCTCACATATAATCTTGACTTAATTTCAAGTTTAATTTCATAAAAATATATATGCAAGTTTTACCACATATATTCACTATTATCATTGTAAAGTGTTTATATGTGGTATTTTTTATAGTAAAATGAAAAATACATGAGGTGCTTTGTTGGATATATTAATTCTATTTAAAAGAGGAGTCTTAATTTTGAATAAACTAATTATCTGTTTTGGCGTATTAAAACGACTGATTCTTTGTACTACAATAATTATGTTTTTAGTATTTCTTTTAATTAATGATAATATAATAGGAAGTATTTTATTTTCAGGAATATTTATTTTGGTTACTGGGTATTATTTTAAAGTTCCTAGATATCTAATTTTATATATTCTAGGTGCTATAGGATTTTATGTTGTAACTAATTTTGTTTTACCAAGTATTGGTAGCAATCTATTTTCCGAATTTATTTTTATGGATAAGTATGGAGGTTTAGTTTATGCAAATATGTACACATTTTTGAGCGTTTTAATTTTTGAAATTTTAGAATATCCTAAAGAAATATTAGTCAAAATAGATAAGGATGATTTGTTTAGAGAACGGAAACTTGATTTATATAATATTAGAAAGCTTATAAAGGAAAATAAATCTAATTTACTCGGTGTTGATGCTTTATGGGGAATGGGAAAAACCTCTTTAATAAATCATCTAATTAAAGAGGAAAACAATAACTATAGATTTATAGTAATTGATGTATTATCTTTAAATTTAGATAATACAATTGATTTATTAATAAAAAAGATTAACTTCTTTTTATTGAAGGACGGTATTCGTAATTTTAGTGCAAGTCGGTTATTGGCTATTCTACAAAATAAATATAAACCTTTATATAATGTATTGTTAGACGATGATGATTCATATTATGATATTTTTGAGTCATTTAAGGTGGGGATTAGTAGACTAAGAAAACCTATTATTGTTATTTTGGATGATGTGGATAGAATTAATCAAGTTGATCATTTAAAAAAACTATTTTTTATTAGTGAGAAATTAAGTAATTCTAGTAATAGTAACTTAAAATTTCTAATGCTTTATAATTCTGAAAAGTTAATAGAACAAGGCTTTAGTGAGATATATTTACAAAAATATATTCCTAATAAAGTCCGTTTAACTGATATAACTTTTTACTCTATTTTAAATACTTTAATAGTTCAAGACATAGGAGCAAATTCATTTATAAATAAAAATAGATTTTTAATAGAGAAGATATTGTCAAGAATCCATAATCGGTTGAATTTATTAAATACTGAAGAGATTAATGCATATTTTCGAGATTATCATAATATAAGGACTATTAAGTTTTTTCTAGAAGAGTTAGAGTCAGTATCTTTAACAATGCCTGATAGTATGCAGAACCAGGTGATATTAAAAGAAACTTTAATTATAGCTTGTTATATTAAACATTTTATTCCAGAGATATATAATAGTCTAAATACAAATTTATCACTTTTAGATAATTTAAAGATAGAAGTTGATAATAATATTGTGTTACCACAAGGATTTAAGCACAAATTTCATTGTGGGTTAGCCAAATATTCAGACATTTCTCTGAAATTTAATAGACTAAACTTTATGAAAATGCTAGTTTATTTCCTTTTAAATATTCCTGAAGACCTAGATTCTAATATTCAATCCTGGTATAAATATAAAAGATTAGAAACTGCATTGTATCACTATATTATGTTTGGATTAGATTATCAAATAAATTATGAACAAATTGCTTCTGGATTAAGAGATATTCTCAAGTCACCTACTTGGAAAATTGATGCCTATAATATATTCAAATTACATTTTTGGGGTAAAGATACATTGCAAGTATCTTATTTTTATAATATAGAACCTTGGATGGTATATTTAGATACATATAAAATTTTGATATATACTTGGACTAAAGAGGAAGCAAATTTACATTATATTAAGCTGATAAGAGAATATTTCACTTCAAAATATCCGGGGATTTCATTGAATGGTGATGCAGTTGAGTTTTTTGTTAGTTTGCTTGATTCTATAGGTTTACATAAATTTAGTGCAGTATTAAACTGTTATTTAATATTGGCATTTAAATACTTTTATAAACAAAAGTCATCTTTAAATGAACATGATTTACTAAAGATTAAACGTAGCTTTTTAAAAGTTATTTTTGATTTAGGTTACACTAAAGATTCATATAATAAAAAAAATGTACATATATTGAATGAAAATCAGCGATTAGATCTATGTATTACTGATGCCATAGAAGTTATAAAGATGGAAATTCAATTTATTCATGATAATATAGATACTTTCTCTAATTTAAAGTATTATACTTATCAGTATAAATTAATTAGAGTAACTCTAAAGTTATTAATGCGTTTAAAGTTTAATGATGCATTACAACAACATAAAAAAATAAACGATGTTGTTGGTTTACCAAACTATACAGATAAGCAATTTAATTCAGATATTCGTAGAAATTTATATACTCCTACTGATTTAAGACGTGAACTAGATCATCGTATTGCCTATAATAAACAAAAAGAAAGGAATATATATGATAACAGGAGAAATTAAAAATAAAGTAGATAAGATATGGGAGAATGTCTGGGCTGCAGGCTTAACAAATCCTTTATCTGTAATTGAGCAAATTACATATTTGATGTTTATACGTGCATTGGATGATCAAGAAATTAATAATATTCGCAGTAAGACCTTACTAGGTGCGGATGTGGAATTAATTTTCCCAGAGTCAGATATTGGTCAAGCTATGCGTTGGGGTAATTTTAAATTTAGAAACGCTGATGAAATCTATAATATTGTTTCTAATTTTGTATTCCCAGCTATTAAGGCTATGAAGCATGGAAAATTGCCAGATTTTGATGAACATGGAAAGTTAATCCCCATTCCTGATACGGATGAAACAAAGGATGGTTTTGATTTTTTTGCTAAGCATATGTCAACAGCTACTTTTATAGTTCCGACCGCACAAGTACTTGAAAAAATTATTACAGGCTTAGATGATTTATACACTCATGACATTGCAAATTTAGATATGCAAGGTGATCTGTATGAATATATGCTCTCAAAATTATCTACAGCTGGAACGAATGGTCAATTCAGAACACCAAAGCATATTCGGGAAATGATGGTTAAGTTATTAAAGCCTTCACCCCAGGATATAATTTGTGATCCTGCATGTGGAACAGCTGGTTTTTTAGTATCTGCTGCAGAATATGTTCGAGCTAATCATAGTGAAAAAATGGATAAAAATGATTGGAAACACTATGAAAGTAATATGTTTAGTGGATTTGACACAGATACGACAATGCTTCGTATATCTGCAATGAATTTAATGTTGCATTCCATTAAATACCCTCAGGTTGATTACAAAGATAGTCTATCAAAACAAAATGATGTACATGATTCATATACTATTTGTTTAGCTAATCCACCTTTTAAGGGAAGTTTGGATGCAGCAACAGTTCATGGTGATTTACGAAGTATTACTAATAATACAAAAAAAACAGAACTCTTATTTTTGGCACTATTTTTAAGAATTTTGAAAAAAGGTGGTACTTGTGCTTGTATTGTACCAGATGGGGTACTATTTGGTTCATCTAAAGCACATGTAGCTTTACGAAAAGAAATTATTGAGAATCATCATTTGCGTGCAATTATATCTATGCCCTCAGGGGTTTTTAAACCTTATGCAGGTGTGTCTACAGCGATTATGATTTTTACGAAAACTCAAGCTGGTGGAACCGATAATGTTTGGTTTTATGATATGAAAGCAGATGGTTTTAGTTTAGATGATAAACGACAACCTATTGAAGACAATGATATTACAGATATTATTGATCGTTTTGAACATATCGATAGTGAAAGTGAACGCAAGCGTACTGAACAAAGTTTCTTAGTACCTAAACAAGAAATCGTGGATAATGGATATGATTTATCTATTAATAAATATAAAGAGATTGAATATATCCCGGTCGTATATCCTCCAACTAGCGAAATATTAGCTAATATTAAGGCTTTAAATGAACAAATTATGGCTGATATGGCTGAGCTAGAACGATTATTAAATGAATAAATTCATATTTGGTGAGATAATATGTATTTAAAAGATCTTGTTGATATTCAAATGGGGCAATCTCCTGACTCTAAGTTCTATAATTATGATAAAATAGGGCTTCCTTTTTATCAGGGGAAAGCTGATTTTGGTAGAATAAATCCTACACCTAAAATATGGTGTAGTAAATCTAAAAAAGAGGCAAAACCAAACGATATCTTAATCTCTGTTAGGGCACCTGTCGGGGATTTAAATATAAATAATGAGCAAAGCTGTATTGGTAGAGGCTTAGCGGCAATAACATGTAAACCTGATGTTGATATGATGTACCTATATTATCATTTAAAATATTTGAAACCTCAATTAAGACATATATCAACAGGGAGTACATTTGAGTCTATTAATCGAAGTCAATTAGAAAATTTAATCATTGACTATAAACCTTATTCGGAACAAATTAAGATTAGTAATATCTTACAAGTTGTGCAACGACAAATAGAGGTTAGAGAGAAGTTATTAAGATTATACGATTTACTTATTAAATCCCGATTTGTTGAGTTATTTGGTGATGTTGTTCTTAATACTTTGAATTGGCCATTAGTTAAATTAAGTGATATAGCAGAATATAGAATTGGCTTAACCTATAAACCAGAAGCGGTATCAAGTAGTGGAATAGCTGTTTTAAGATCAGGAAACATAAAAAATAGTCAATTATGTTATGAAGATACTATATATGTTAATAGTAAGGTGGAGTCTAAGTTGCTGTTAAAAAAGCATGATATTTTAATGTGTGCCAGAAATGGGAGCCAATCATTAGTTGGTAAAGTTGCACTTATTGAAAATGATATATCGAATACAACATATGGGGCTTTTATGATGGCAATATCTAGTAAGTACTATGTATATTTGCTTGAATACTTTAGGAGTCAGGCTTTTAGACGACTTATTTCAGTTGGAGCTACAACTACTATTAATCAGGTAACAACTAGAATGCTTAATTCTATTGTAATTCCCTTACCTGATATGGATACTATAAATAGATTTGCTTTATATCATTCTCAAATCAACAAATTGAAATCTGACGTTCAAAAGTCTATTGATGAGACTCAGTTATTAATGGACTCATTAATGCAAGAATATTTTGGTTAAGATTCTTTTGGTATACTGATATAAAAAGGAAAGAGGTATACCTATGCAACAGTTGATCAATGATATTTTACATGATATGAGTGAGGTTTTATCTGCTAAAGATTTGTATGCTTTACAGATTGTTTTACAAAAGAAACTAAATACACAGAATAATCAAACATATCCATATACTAATATTGAGTATATGGATATGTTTATTTCTGCTAAAAGAATTGAAGGTTGCTCAGAGCGAACTTTATCTTATTATAAAGCTACGATTGAACATATGCTTAGTATAATAGTTACGCCATTACGCCAAGTTAATACTGATGATTTGAGAGCTTATTTAGTAGAATATCAGTTAAGAAATAATTGTAGTAAAACCACTGTAGATAATATTAGAAGAAATCTTTCTAGTTTTTTTTCATGGCTTGAGGCGGAGGATTATATAATTAAAAGTCCTATTAGACGGATTCATAAGATAAGAACGGGTAGTAAAGTTAAAGAAACATTATCTGAAGAGTGTATTGAAAGACTTCGAGATTCATGTTTACATATTCGTGATTTAGCAATGATAGATCTTTTGTACTCAACAGGTATTCGAGTTGGTGAATTAGTAAACCTTAATATAGGTGATATAAATTTTGAAGAAAGAGAATGTATTGTTTATGGTAAAGGAAATAAACAACGTAAGGTTTATTTTGATGCTAAAGCTAAAGTTCACCTTAAACGATACTTGGAACAAAGAAATGATTATAATGATGCATTATTTGTTACATTAGATAGTCCTTTTGAAAGATTAAAAATTAGTGGTGTAGAAATTAGACTTAGAAAATTAGGTCGATTAGCTTTATTAGATCAGAGGGTACATCCTCATAAGTTTAGACGGTCTATGGCAACAAGGGCTATTGATAAAGGCATGCCTATTGAACAAGTACAGAAGTTATTAGGACATCAACAAATTGATACTACAATGCATTATGCAATGGTTAATCAATCCAATGTAAAAATATCTCATAGAAAATTTATCGGATAATCAAATTCATATTTGGTGAGATGAATGGAATTTATAAGAGTGGAAGATTGTTGTGAGATTTTAGATTCACAACGTAAACCAATTACAGAATCTGAAAGGGTTCCCGGAAGGTATCCATACTATGGTGCTAATGGGATACAAGGCACAATTAATCAATATATTTTTGATGGTAAGTTAGTTCTTGTTGCAGAGGATGGCGGTCATTTTGGCTCGAAGACAAAATCAATTGCTTATTTAGTAAATGGTAAGTGTTGGGTTAATAATCATGCTCACGTATTACGTGCTAAAAAAGGCTTTTTAGCTGAATATATTTGCTATAGTTTAATGTTTTATAAAATTGAAGGTTATATTAATGGCGCGACAAGGCAAAAGCTAACTCAAGCGGCATTAAGAAAACTAATTATTCCTAAAAGATCAGTAGAATATCAAAAAGCTATAGTAGATAGATTAGATTTAGTAAGATATATCATAGAGAAGAAACAAAATATAATAAATGAACTGGATTTATTAATTAAATCCCGATTTGTTGAAATGTTTGGTGATATAGACTGTAATACTAAGAATTGGCCTATTATAGCACTTGAAGAGTTAGCTGAGTTAATGACAGACGGTGAACATTCAACGCCAAAGAGATGTGATAAGGGAATTTATTTACTTTCTGCAAGAAATATTTTGAACCATTCTCTTAAATTAGATGATGTTGACTATATTGATGAAGCCGAATATGATAGGATTTCTAAAAGAGTTATCCCAAAAGCTGGAGATATATTACTGTCTTGCTCTGGTTCTGTAGGCCGTTGTTGTATGGCACCAATGGAAATAAAATTTCAATTAGTAAGAAGTGTTGCATTAATAAGATTCAAAAGTGAAATTACCCCTATTTTTGCTGAGCATATGATAACCAGTGATTGGTTTCAAAGACAAATTAACAGTTTAAAAACTACCTCATCTCAAGCGAATCTATTTCAAGGTAGAATTAAAAAGCTAAAAGGATTTGTGCCTGATATGAATCTTCAATACGAGTTTATTAAAGTTGTAAATCAAATCAACAAATTGAAATTTGCCTAAATAGTGTATAATTAAACTAAGTATTATATAAAAAAGATGAAGTTACATGTATAGGGGATTATATATGTCTAATTTTGATTTTCTTAAGGATATAGTTGAGTATAAGGTTTTTGCAGATGCAGCTATTGAGGCGGAGCGTGTATTTCACTCATCACCATCTATGTGTGCAATTGGTTGTCGTAAGGCGTTAGAGTTAGCTGTTAAGTGGGTATATACTGCAGATACTAGCATGATTATGCCTTATAAAGATAATCTTCAATCACTTTTACATGCAAAATCCTTTAAAGATGAGTTGCCAGAATCTTTGTGGCGCGAATTACAACCAATCGTAAAAATGGGGAATTTAGCTGTCCATTCCGATACAAAAATTTTGCCAAGAACGGCTATTATTTCATTACAGGCATTATTCAATTTTATTGAATGGATTGATTATTGTTATGGTTATGACTATGTGGAACGTACATTTGATGAAAATGCAATTCCTAAAACTATAATTCCAGTAGATATTAAGACAATCAAAGAGCAAGAAAGTTTGATTGCTCAAAATGCCCAACAAATTGAAAATCTATATTTAGAAATTGAAAAGCTTTCAAAGCTACTATCTTCTGCAAAATCAGAGCATATTATAACTCGTAGTTTACCTAAAGTTCCTGAAACAGAGGCTGAAACGCGTAGGTATATAATAGATGTTGATCTTAAATTGATGGGATGGGAATTTGATGGTCCCAATAAAAATGTGTTTGAAGAGTTAAAAGTTTCAAACCCATATGTTTCAGGGGGATCAAATCTTAGTGTAGATTATGTATTAATGGGACGTGATGGTAAGCCTCTTGCATTAATTGAGGCTAAGAAAACAAGTCGCGATATAAATGATGGTAAGACGCAAGCTTTAGCTTATGCAAATGCATTGGAGAGTGAATATGGGCAGCGTCCAATTATTTTCCTTTCTAATGGGTATGAGACTCATATGTGGGATGATCTTGAATGGAATATGCGTCGTGTAAGTAGTGTATATGGTGAAAGTGATTTAGAACGACTGATTACTCGTAGAAATTTAACTAAGCCTATCTTGAGTACAATTCCAATTAATGATGATATTTCAGCTCGCTATTATCAAAAGGAAGCGATTAGAGCCGTTTGTCAAAATCTTGAAAACAAGGTTAGAAGAAGCTTACTTGTTATGGCAACTGGTACAGGTAAAACTAGAACCTCGGTAAGCTTAGTTGATGTGCTTTTCCGTAGTAACCAAGTGATGAATGTATTGTTTTTAGCAGATAGAATTGCTTTGGTAAGTCAAGCCAAGGATGCATTTAGAGAACATTTACCATCTGCATCGTTATGTAATCTTTGTGAAAGTAAAGATGACAAAAATGCTCGAATAGTTTTTTCTACATACCCTACAATATTAAATGCTATCGAAAAATCTCTTGATGGTGATGGAAAACGCCTTTTTACACCGGGTCATTTCGATTTAATAATTGTAGATGAAAGCCATCGTAGTATTTTTAAAAAATATAGAGCCATATTTGAATACTTTGATGCTATTCTTGTTGGTTTAACTGCTACGCCTAAATCTGAGGTGGATAGAAATACATTTGACTTCTTTGAGGTTGAAAACGGAGTTCCTACATATGCATATAGCTATGACGAGGCTATAAGAGATAATTATTTAGTTCCATATTATAACTTTGAGATGGAATCAAAGTTTTTATCTGATGGTATTGTTTATGATGAACTTTCAAAAGAAGATCAGGAACGACTGGAAGATGAAGCTATGGATCAGGCCGGGGAGTTCCAAGGTAATTATTCTGCTACGGAAGTAAACTCTATTATTTATAGTACAGATACAATAGACTATGTTCTAAGAGAATTAGACCAGAATGGTATTAAAATTCATAATGGAGACTCTTTAGGCAAAACAATTATCTTTGCTCAAAATAAAAAGCATGCTCGTCTAATTGAAGAAAGGTTTAATTGGTTATATCGTTCTTCAAAAGGTAAGAAGGCACGTGTTATTGTTAGCTCTGATCAACATGCATTACATTTAATTGATCAATTTAAATTTTCAGATGGTGAACCGGATATAGCAATTTCGGTAGATATGTTAGATACTGGAATTGATGTGCCAGCATGTGTTAATTTGGTATTTTTTAAACGTATAAAATCAAAGACTAAATTTTGGCAAATGATAGGGCGTGGGACTCGACTTTGTCCAGAGAAGGAGTTTTTTGATAAAAACAATGGTGATTATGTAGGTAAGAAGTACTTCTATATCTTTGATTACTGTAAAAATTTTGAGTATTTTAGAAATCAAAAAAATACGGTAGAACTAAAAGGTAATAGTGCTACATTAGGTGAAAGAATCTTTGCTAAGCGGATTCAAATTATTGCACGACTACAAATAGAAAGATATGGTAGTGAAGACTATCAAAGTTGGCGTTCAGAACTTGTAGATGAGTGCTATAAGGAAATTACTGATTTAGACGTAACAAAACCGGTTGTTCGTTTACAGTTAAAATATGTAGACAAATATAGCGTTAAAACTTCATTTGATTATTTGTCAAATATTGATGAACATGACTTAATTACCTATGTTGCACCTTTGATTTGTGCTGATGTTAAAGAAAATTTGGCACGAGGATTTGATAACTTTGTATATGAAGGGATTTTGAATCTTTTTAATGGGCAATCTATTGACTATTTTAAGAAACGTGTAATTAGCCTTTCCAATGCTTTACTAGAAAAAATTAGCATTGAACAAATTAGAAAGAAGCAAGATTTCTTAAAGTTAATAAAAGAAGATGCGTATTGGCAAATAATCGATGCTTTGCGGTTAAATCATATGAGAAAAGAGCTCAGAGATTTAGTCCAGTTTCTTGATGTTGCAGAACGTAGGGTTATTATAACAACAATTACGGATTCAGTATTATTAACTAGAGAAGGCGATACTCTTATGCCTGAAGTTTTTGAGAGTTATCAAGAAAAAGTTGAGTCTTATTTCTTATCACATCAAAATCATCCAACAATTCAAAAACTTATCAATAATTATCCAATTGACGAATCAGATTACAAAGCGTTGGAATACATTTTTACTCATGAATTAGGAAGTAAAGATGACTATGAAAAACGTTTTAAAGGTAAAGAGTTTGGATTGGTTGTTCGAGATATCGTAAAGATGAGCCCACAAGCTGCTGAGAATGCCTTTTCAGATTTGATTAATACCAAGTCTATGAATAGTGATCAAATTAACTTTATTAAACAAGTTATTAACTATATTGCGGTTAATGGATATATGGAATCTCCCAATATGTTAATGGACCCTCCATTTGATAGACCTTTTGATATGTGGAAACTTTTTGATCAAGCTGAAGCTGTTGAAATTGCAAATATAGTTAAGCAGATAAAAAATAATGCTTGTATTTAGCTTATAGATTAATTATAGATTATTATTGAATTGAATGTATTGTTTTATACGTTAGTTAGGCATAAATGAAATGAATTTTAATAAGTACTTTAAGTAAATTTTTTAGGTTGTGAGTTTATTTTAGTTTAGGTTTGGGATGGTAAGGTGAATTAGATGGTACTAATTAATAATTATGCAAAAAAAATAAGCTCATTTATAAAATACAAAGACAATGAGATAACTTTTCCTTGGGGGGCTATTACAGATCTAAGACAAATTGGACAAGGTGGAAGTGGTCTTGTTTATTCTGGAAAATATAATGATAACGACGTGATTTTAAAGTTTTTTTATAAAAACTCTTCTAGTAACGATTTTGAACGGTTTAAAAATGAATATTTTAATATTCAGTTACTAGAGAATGCAGAAAAAACACATTTAGCTTCATATATAAACTTTGATAGTATTGAGATTGAAGACGATTTATTTTTTTTATATATAATGAAAAGGTATAAGTCCACATTAAAAGATTATGTTTTGGTGTATACAGGGGATAAATCTGAATTGTGTGAGAAAGTCTTATATTTTTTGCTTAAAAGTTTAAAACAAATCCATAGCAAAGATATAATTCATCGTGATTTAAAACCTGAAAATATTTTAGTGGACTGTAATGACAAGTTTTATTTATCTGATTTTGGAATAGCTAAATATTGTGATAACAGTATGACTAAAGTTGGAGATAGGCTAGCTAATTATAAGTTCTCTGCACCAGAACAAAGTGAAAAAGGTACTCCAATTACTAAATCTGCTGATATATTTGCGCTTGGTCAATTAATTTTTTGGCTACTTGAAGGTCATACCTATGCAGGCACTCTTGATATTGATGAATATGAAAATAATCTTATAAAACCATTGCTTATAAAGTGCTTAAAGTATAATGTGGAAGAAAGATTCCAATCAATAGAAGAAATTGAAGAATTTATAGAAGCTGAGAAGCGAAGGTTAGCTAGAATAGAGTCTATGCATCAGTCAGAACTTATTTATGAAAAAAGGCTGGAGGCGAATAGGCTTTTTACTGATTTGATTAGACATAGTTATCCTAATTCGCATAGTCATATAAGCGTTATTGAGAGTGAAGCATATTTTAATCGAGTTTTAACTGATTTAAATGCTTTTATTAATAAATATATAGGGAGAATAGACATATGGTATTCTACAGGTTGGAGTAATCAAATTTTAAAAAATATAAACTATGATGTTGAAAGTAATATAGTTCAGCTTATGTTAAAAGATTTAAATTTAGTTTTGGAATTTTCTTTGGAACAAATTTGGTTGTATGCTGATGTATCTGATTATACTTCACTATATATATTAAAAATTAAAAATCTGGAACCTTATGAAATTAATGATAAGAAAACTTATTATAAATCTATTGTTAATGGTGAGATAGAAGTAGATACAAATGATATTAGAAGTGGGTATCTAGAACTAGGGGAGACGAATGGAGTGATTAGAGTAGATACTCACATTGACTTTGAGAGATATAATGGTGAAGATCAATATATTGCAATCGGGCCACTTTTTTTAGGAGCGGTATATCATAGAAATGAAGATTTTTTACATGATTTACAAGATGTTGATCTAACAGAAGAAGTAGTTAAAGGGTTCATTAAAAATATTAGATCTCATAAATTAGAGATAGTTTGATATATTATATTTTAAAATTTTATCTTAAATTGCAATATGAAATTGAACAGTATTTAAATCCACTATTTTATTAACTTCTTCTAAAAAGACTTCTTGTGGTGTTTTGTAATGTAATATCTTACGTGGTAAGTTATTACACCAGTGAAGAGTTCGGCGTAGTGTATGTTCTGAGATATTTTCTATTCGTTTTCCTTTTGGAATAAAACGACGAAGTAAACCGTTATGTCTTTCGTTAGAGCCTCGTTCCCAAGCTGAATAGGGCCTTGCAAAATAGATAGATAGTATCTCATCTTCAAGGTCAGATATATCCGCTAATTCTAAACCATTATCAGCGGTTATCGTCTTACATAACAATCCTAACTCCACATTGCTTCTAAATGTACTTAACCACGTTTCTAATGTTTCTTTTACATCATGAGCACGTGCAGAAGGACAGCGTAAAGCTATATATAATCTACTTTTTCGTTCTATTAAAGAAATCAACACATCATCTGTTTTATCTTTTGCTCCACGAACAGTGTCTATTTCCCAATGACCAAACTCTTCTCGAGTTTCAATCGTAGCATCACGAAGTTCTATTGATTTTCCCAGTTCACGTTTATACTTACTCAAAACGGACTTTCTTAGTGAGCGACGTGTTACTAGAGATAGATCAATAGCTTTTCCCCCAAGTAGTCCTTGATGAAGATAGTTATATAAAGTTTTAGTACAAACCATTTCATTACGTGCAAATATACAATGACGTTTAGCATATCCGACAGCAGCATCAAAGGACCAATGTTCTTTACATACTTTTTCTTCAATCCAGAGTATGAAAGACTCTATGAAGCCTAATTTTATTGTATTAAATGAGCCAAGACGTTGTTGTTCATATGTTAATTGCTCTGAATCTGCTAAATAGACAAGACGAGCTCTACCTTACCGGATTTGGACAACCGAACCCCGTTTTAGTTCTGTATAAATAGTGGTTCTAGAGTGTCCTAATACGGTTGCAATAGCTGTAACAGAATCGCTGGCGGCGATTCTCTTTTCTACATAAAAGCGTTCTTCTAGGTTTAAGTGTTTGTACGTAATGTTGTGTTATGATTAATATAGTCCATAGTGATTACCTCAGTTAGATTATGTTTGGTCACTTAAATCATAACACAAGGTTCACTATGGATTTTTGGTTGTTCAATTTCATTCTACAATTAAGCAATAAGATTATTTATTGAATAGAGTTATAATTGTTAACATTGGATATTATACTATTGTTTCCTTCAATGCTGTATTGTTATAGATGAATTAAAGTATCTTAATTTACTGATATTATTTAAATATAGTATTCATATACGATATTCTTAATATGAAAGAATGAATTATTTATCCAAACGAATAGATAAATATTCTCGTATGCCTTAATAGCTTATTTTCATAATCTTTGTATAAAGTAAGTGAGAAATATTAAGCAATGTTGATGATAGTAGAAGTAAATAGATTAGAAGTTCCTAATAGTCATTAAGTTGTCTGTTAGGAGCTTTTTTATTTCCAATACTAAAATCTATATCCATACGACTTCACCAAATATTCATAATTTAAACTGTTTATGATAAAATATTAGTAATATAGTTAGATTTTGAGCTTTAGTATACTTCTTTATTGGAACGATGTGGGGGATAATATGGGCTATATTGATACTTTAAACACAGAGGAAAGAGTTTCTTATTTAATAAAACCTATTTTAAAGGTACTTAGTCAATCAAGTAGGCCATTAACGACCGCAGAGATATGCTCTCAAATGATTAAGCTAGATCCATATATTGCTGAATACGCTGAAGCTCTATATACTTCAGGAAAAACAGGAAAACCGTATAAGGATTTTACTAAAAGATTTAGTCTTGCAATTAAAGAGCTAGAGGTTTTAAAGCTTTTAAGTCGTGAGGGGAAAGGTAAAAAGAGCCGTATTTTACTAACACAAGAAGGTCAAGATGTAGATATATCAGCATTAAATGTCGAGAAAGAAATTAGGGTTAAAGCGCAAAATCATTGGAAGGAAAGAAGAAAAAAGGTAACTGGAAAAAAATCAAAGACAGATAATGTAGCAAAAAATGAAAATAGGTTGCTATGGAGGGCAACTGCAAACTTTAAAGAATCTGGTTTCTCTTGGTATCAACTTGAAGTTGGTGATGTTGTTACGTACAACTATGCAACTGAAAAGAACATAGAAATCGGAAGATTTGGCTTAGGGTATAATAAAGATTCTGGAGCGGGCTCTAATCAACCTGCGGGTTCCATAGTTTGTGTTTTTCAAATTGTTGATTATTTAATTTTACCTGATTTACAAACTAACAAAGCCGTATTACGTTGTGTACATAAATTTGATAACCCAATAAGTCTTTATGAGATTAATAGTTGGTTTAATGATGGAAGTTCATTAAATCTTCAAGGTGGGCTTGCCTCAATTTCAGATACTCAAGCAGATATTATTATTAATAAATTTGAAAGTATTATACCTAAATTATCACCCTTTATAAAAAGTAGTAAAATATTTTTACCAATAGATCAAAGAGAACATCCACTACAGATAATGTTGTATGGTGCACCTGGTACTGGCAAAAGTTATAGTATAAGCTTTTTAATAAGACAAAGTTATCCAAGCTTCAATGAATGTGATGATAACCCTTATGTTTTCCGTACCACTATTTATCGTGATTACTCTTACTTTGATTTTGTAGGTAATATTATGCCTGTAACAAAAGATGGGAAAATTTCTTATGAATTTGTACCAGGAATTTTTACAACTGCTCTATTTGCTGCGTTAAGAAATCAAGATAGTGGTATAGATGTATATCTTATTTTAGAGGAAATGTCTCGTGGTGATATTGCTAGTATTTTTGGTGACATATTCCAGCTATTGGATAGAGATGATACAGGTAAAAGCATGTATGGTATTAACAATAAATCCATTTATGAATACCTTATTTTAAATGGAGCTATAAAGCCAGGATATAAGATTGTTATTCCAAAGAATTTACATATCATAGGTACCGTTAATACAAGTGATCAAAATGTTAATGTTATTGATACTGCGTTTAAACGAAGATTCGATTTTAAATATGTCGGAGTTGAACCTATTAAGTCAAATAATAATGGCTACGTCAATAATTTTAGTATTAATTTTACAAGTGACAATCAGTATGAGTGGGTAAAACTATATCAAGCAATCAATCATGTTATAATAAATGATTTAGGATTAGCAGAAGACAAACAGCTAGGGCCTTTCTTCTTAAAGGATAAAGGTAATGATGACTTAAATAGAGATCAAGTTGCTAATAAATTATTACATTACTTATGGCAGGATGTAGAGCGTGTTTCGTATACTAGTGGAAGCCTTTTTGCTGACGGTATAACATCTTTTAGTCAATTATATTATGCATTTGAGAAGCGAGAAAATATTTTAAGTAAATCTGTAATCGAGCAATATGGGAAGTTATGATATGGAAAAGGATGTATTGGACTATCACTTTGAAATTATTAATGATGGTGATAATTTGACAGAGTCTTTTTGCGATGATTGGGATATTTATCCATATTGTGATCGATATAATGAGAGGTTGAGCTGCTCGTTTGTAGGGATGGTAGTGAAAGAAGGTAATATTCTACTATCCTTTCCTAAGAACTATAATGTTGGTAAAGTCACTTCACGAGATGAGAAGTTATGGATATTACAATCGATGAAAGACATATTACATATTATAGAGCAAGATAGACAATTGTATGGGGTTGAGCCTGGACAATTAACTGACACGATTCCTGTAGATGCATATCATTATATTCTTAGATATTATTTAGAGCTTGGATTATATCATCGTCAAATAAGGGATACCTCTAAAGGTTATAAAGGGCACATCAATTGGCATCAAACAATAAATTCAATTCGTCCTTTATTAAGTGATGGAAATTTTATATATTCTCCATTTATAGTTAACTGTGAATATGATGAGTCAATTTTTATAACTGAGTGTATGGATTATGTCTTATATGATTTTTATAAATCATTTCAATCTTTATTAGATGATATCCATCCTTATAAACGTAAATTTTATAATCCTATTTTTGACGAGTACAATTTTTGCATCTCTAAATTACAAACATTAATTGGTCGTCTTTTCAAGGATCATGAACGGTTGTTGTTGAACTCTTTGATAAGATACTTTCAATGGAAAAGTAATCATAGTAAGTCCTCTGAGTTTCTAACTCTGTATTTTGAATGGTTTTGGGAACGTATGGTACATTCGTATTTGTCTAATCATGTACTAATCTCGGGTGATGATTATGAAATTACAACGGAGCTACAACCTACCAAGCTAAATATAATAAAACCAGATAACATGGATATCGAGCAACGTAAAAATGGTGAACGTAGTCGATTTTCAATACAGTTTGATCATTACTTAAAAATTGTAACTAGTAGAACTCAACCATTAATCTTATTGTTTGATTCCAAGTATTTTTCTAATGATGTGAATGCATTTAATTATAAGCAAGCATTTTATTACTATTATTTGCGTGGTAAATATAAAGATGCCATTATTAGAAATGCTTTAATCATACCTACATCAGGTGAAAGGAGAACTGTAGTACACGTTGATAGACAACACATTGATGGTCTATATATTCGTGAGGAATATATAAACCTTAAGGATGTAATCGACTATTATAATTCGATCATATCTTAATAGTAATTGTAAAAGATATATACATAAGTAAAAAATCTCCCTAGTTGTAATATGATAGCAACTAGGGAGATTTCCTTATTTGGCAGTACGTATTAGTTATGCAGTCCTCGTTTACTGTATATTTTTAAGATTATAGCAATAATTGTATTTAACACAAATAGAGCGGCAAAACATTCTAAAGCAGTAGTATAGCCATATCCTGCTTCGTGAAAGTATGATACGAGCATAGGGCCTGCGATGCCCGCTAATCCCCAAGCAGTTAGAATACGGCCATGAATAGTCGATAGTTGACGTATACCATAGAGGTCAGCTAGATATGCTGGCATGCAGGAGAACCCGCCGCCATAGCATGTGATAATGAGAAGGATTAAAGTTTGGAATGTTAGCGCGCTATTGGTTTGGGCGAGTAGATAGAATGCGACGATTTCTATAATAAAGAATAGTATGTAAGTTTGTGCTCGTCCAAGGTAATCGGAGATAGTAGACCATGCAATGCGCCCTCCGCCATTGAAGATACCGATGATACCAACCAGTGATGCAGCTGCTGTAGGTGTCATACCAATGGCTTCTTGCGCCATAGGGGACGCTAAGGATAGTAGGCCTATACCACAGGTAATATTA
>ERZ772977.770-NODE-770-length-18867-cov-8.015522_pt1 | contig 18867 bp, 16 predicted proteins | sample MGYA00511131_ERZ772977 | MGnify/ENA primary metagenome ERZ772977 (study PRJEB29015, sample SAMEA2737935) | human oral metagenome | biome: human oral; feature: human-associated habitat; material: dental | place: China | collected 2151 ...
CGATGGCGATGAGGGCGCGCTGGCGCATGCCGCCGGAGAACTCGTGCGGGTACTGCTTGGCGCGGCGCTCCGCGTCGGGCAGGCCCGCCTCCTCCAGCAGCGCGGCGACGCGCGCGCCGATCTCGGAGCTGGGCACCACGTTGTTGGCCTTGAGGGCCTCTTTCACCTGGGTGCCGATGCGCAGGACGGGGTTGAGGTTGGTCATGGGGTCCTGGGGGACCAGGCCGATGCCGGAGCCGCGCAGCCTCACCCATTCCTTGGTGCTCAGGTGCGTGATGTCCTGCCCGTCGAACTCGATTGTGCCGCCCGTGACCCTCCCGGTGCCGGGGAGCAGGCCGATGACGGCCGCGGCCGTCGTGGACTTGCCGGAACCGGACTCGCCGACGATCGCGACGGTCTGGCCGGGGTAGATCGTCAGGTTGGCGCCGCGCACGGCGGGGACGACGCCCGTCGAGGACGTGAAGGCCACTTCGAGGTCGGTGATCTTCAGCAGGGGGTTCGCGTCGTCGGGGTGGACGTCCGACGGGGCGGAAGCGGTGCCCGCCTGGACGGCGCGCTCAACGGCGGCCTCCATCTGCTCGTCGGTGAGTGGCTGGGTGTTGTTCGTGTTGTCGCTCACTTACGTGCCTTCGGGTCGAGGGCTTCGCGCACGGCGTCGCCCATCATGATGAAGCTGAGGACGGTCAGCGCCAGCGCCATGCCCGGGTAGAAGAGGTTCATCGGTGCGTCCCGCAGGGACCCCTGGGCGGCCGAGATGTCGGCGCCCCAGGAGATCACGGAGGACGGCAGGCCGATGCCCATGAAGGACAGGGACGCCTCGGACACGATGAAGGTGCCCAGTGCGACCGTGGCGTAGACGATGATGGGCGCCATCGAGTTCGGGATGATGTGGGAGACGAGGATGCGCGCGCGGGAGGCGCCGGTCGCCCTGGCCGCTGTGACGAACTCCTCGTTCTTCGCGGTCATGACGGCGCCCCTGGTGATGCGGGCGATCTGCGTCCACCCGAAGGCCGCCAGCACGGTGACGACCATCATGATGGAGCGGGACTCCTTGAACATCTGCATGAACACGATGGCGGCCAGCAGCAGCGGGACTGCGAAGAACACGTCGGTGATGCGCGAGAGCAGCGCGTCGAGCCATCCGCCGAAGTAGCCGGCCAGGGCGCCGATCGTGGCGCCGATGATGACGACGGCGATCGTGGTGAGGACGCCGACGGACACCGAGGCGCGCGCCCCGTAGATGACGCGGGCGTAGATGTCGCAGCCCTGCTTGTCGAAGCCGAAGGGGTGCCCGCTGGCGGCGGGGCCGTTGTGGCGCTCGAGGACGCAGTACGCGGGATCCTGGCCGGTGAACAGCCCGGGGAAGAGCGAGATGAGGATGGTGGCCGCGATGATGATGGCGGCGAACCAGAAGATGGGCCGCCTGCGCAGGCGCTTCCACGCCTCGCCCCACATCGAGGAGGGGGCGCCCTCGTCGGGGACGGCGTCGACTGCGCCCAGGCCGGTCTCGTCGATGTCGGAGACGTAGTGCTCCTGGTTGGCGCGGGTGCGCGTGATGTTCGCGGAGGGAATCATGTCACTCATAACGGATCCTCGGGTCGAGTACGGCGTAGAGCAGGTCGACGAGCAGGTTGGCGATGATGTAGACCAGCACCAGGACCGTGGTGACGGACACGACCGTCTGGGGCTCGCCCTTGATGATGGCGTTCCACAGGGTTCCGCCGACGCCGTGGATGTTGAAGATGCCCTCGGTGATGATCGCGCCGCCCATGAGGGCGCCGAGGTCGCCGCCCAGGAAGGTGGCGACGGGGATGAGGGAGTTGCGCAGGATGTGGCGGGTCATGACGACTCCGCCGGGCAGGCCCTTGGCCCGGGCGGTGCGCACGTAGTCGGCGGAGACGTTCTGCGAGACGGATTGGCGCGTGAGCCGGATGACGTAGGCCAGGGACACGCCGCCCAGGACCATCGCCGGCATCGTCAGGGACTCGAATGTGACGGAGTTCGAGGCGGTTGTGGGCAGCCAGCCCAGTTTGACGCCCAGGAAGAACTGGAGGACGAAGCCGAGGACGAAGGTGGGCACGGAGATGAGGGCCAGGGACAGGACGAGGACTGTGGAGTCGAACCAGCCGCCCCGTTTGACGCCGGCGATGACGCCCAGTGTGATGCCCAGGATCGTCTCGATGGCCATGGCGTACAGCGCCAGCCGGATGGTGACGGGGAAGGCCCCGGCGATGAGGTCGATGACCGGCTGCCCGTTGAACGCCTTTCCGAAGTCGAGGGTGAATACTCCCTTGAGGTAGAGCAGGTACTGCATCCAGAAGGGCTTGTCCAGGTTGTACTGGGCGCGGATCTGGGCGGCGGCGGATTCGGAGAGGCCGCGGTCGCCGCCGAGGGCGGCGACTGGGTCACCTGGCATCAGGTAGACCATCGCGAAGATCAGAAAGGTGGCGCCGAAGAAGACCGGGATGGTCTGCAGGAGCCTCCGTCCGATGTATCGGAGCATGGACATTCCTTTGAAGTTCTAATCGGTCGTGCGGCCCTCGGGGCGCGGCCCGGGGCCCGGCCCCTGGTCAGAAGGGGGGCCTTTGCTTTCATCATAGGGTAAAGGGGGCGCAAACGGGATATTGCGGGATCGGGCACGGGGCCGCTGCCCGGGGCGGGCGGGCCGCGGTACTGGTCCTGGAGCGCCGTGGCGGTGGGAACGCGAGCAGGGGTGTGGCGAGCGGGGCAACCGCTCGCCACACCCCTGGCGGTGGATCGTCGGATCCGCTACCGCGTCACTTCGAAGTGGTCACTTCTTGGTGATGTCCTGGTAGACGGCCTGCCCGTGCCAGTCGAAGGAGACGTTGTCCACGTTCGCCGACCAGCCGCCGTTCGTGTTCGGGTACCACAGGGGGATGGAGGGCAAGTCGGTGAGCAGGATCTCCTGCGCCTGCTGGAGGAACTTGGCGGAGTCCTCCGGCGTGGCCGCGGAGGAGGCCTGGGTCATGAGCGAGTCGAACTCGGTGTTCGAGTAGTCGCCCTTGTTGGAGGCGGCCTTCGTCTGGTACAGGGGCTGCAGGAAGTTGTAGGGGTTGGGGTAGTCGGCCATCCACCCGGCGCGGAAGGCGCCGGTGATGGACTGGTCGTCCTCGGCCGCCAGCAGGGACTTGAAGTCGGGGTACGGGTTGCCCTCGGCGTCGATGCCCAGCGTGTTCTTGATGGAGTTCACGGTGGCGTCGACCCATTCCTTGTGGCCGCCGTCGGAGTTGTAGGAGAGCTTGAAGGTGCCGTCCCACGGGGTGATGGCGTCGGCCTGCGCCCACAGTTCCTTGGCCTTGTCGGGGTTGTAGGCGAGGACTTCGTTGCCGCTCAGTTTGTCGGAGTAGGTGGGCAGCGTGGGGGAGGTGAAGTCCGTGGCGGCCGTGCGGGTGCCGTTGAAGATGGTCTTCGTGATGGAGTCGCGATCGACCGCCATGGAGATGGCCTGGCGGCGCAGGCGGCCCTCCTCGCCCGTGAAGTGGGGCAGCCACTGCGGGATCGTGAAGCACTGGATGCCGGCGTAGGGCTGGTTGGCCGTGCGGCCCTTCAGCTCCGACTCGTACGTGCTGAAAGCGGCGTTGGGGACGGCGTCCAGGACGTCGAGGTTGTTGGAGAGCAGGTCCTGGTAGGCGGCGTCCAGGGAGGTGTAGAACACCATGGTGAGTCCCTTGTTCTTAGCGGGCGTGTCGCCCACGTAGTTCTCGTTCGGGACCATCTTGATCTGGACGTTGTGCTCCCAGGCGTTCTCGCCATCGACCTTGTAGGGGCCGTTGCCGACCGGGTGCTCGCCGCCGTTGTCGGGGTCGGCCAGGGTCGAGTCGGGCAGGGGCGCGTAGGCGGAGTAGCCGAGCCGGTCGCGGAAGTCCGCGGTGGGCTGCTTGAGGGTGGCGGTGAAGGTGTACTCGTCGGACGCCTCCAGGCCGGTGATCTCGCCGTTGCCCTCGTCGTCGGTCCCTTGGAAGAAGTCGAAGAACGCGGCCTGGACCTGTTTCTCGGAGGTGACGAGCTTCCACGCCCCGATGAAGTTGGAGGCCTTGACGGGGGTGCCGTCGGAGAACTTGCGGTCGTTGTGGAGCTTGATGGTCCACACGGTGTTGTCCTCGTTGGGCTCGATGGACTCGGCCACGTCGAGGACGGTCTTGCCGCTGTTGTCGTAGCGGACCAGCCCGGAGAAGAGGGCGGTGAGGATGCGCCCGCCGCCGTTCTCGCTGGTCATGCCGGGCAGCAGGGTGTTCTGGGGCTCGGAGCCGTTGACGGTGACGATCCCGTCGCTGGATCCGCCCGATGCGTTGGAGCCGCCGCCACCGCCGCTGCACGCGGTCAGCGCGAGCGCCGCGGCTGCGGGGACCGCCAGCCAGGCCTTCTTCAGGTTCATGGAGATGCCCTCCTATGTAGATGGGGCGGTCTGATGTGAGACCGCCGGTGACGTGATGAGGGTATCGTCCCGGGCGTGGTTGAAACGATGGATGTCCATCATGTGTGCATTACATTTCGGTCACGATTGTAAAGTTTAGGTAAAATTATGTAATGGAACACATGTGATGGCGCCTGTTCGGGCGCCGGTGCGCGTCGGCCGGCCCCCGCCTCGTGGGATGACGAGGCGGGGGCCGCCACGGCGCCACGGGCACGGGGAGGGCGCTTCTTGATCGTGCCGCCCTACGCGGCACTGGACCACGGCGCCACGGGCACGGGGAGGGCGCCCGGACCGCCTATCAGCGAGGGGGCGCCCTCCCCACGGGCCATCGGGGCGCGTCAGCCCGCCAGCCCCTGGGCGGCCAACCACGCGCGGGCGATGTCGGCTGCCGACTTCTGCTCCGCTGTGGACTGGCGGTTCATCTCGATGAGCGCCTCGGGCGTCAGCGCCGCGCTCACCGAGTTGATGACCGCCGCCGCCCGCTCGTCCACCTTCGACGACACGATGGGCACCACGTGCGAGGCCAGGAAGAGGCCCTCGGGATCTTGGAGGACCCTCAGCCCTCCCTCGGCCAGGACCGGGTTCGACGAGTAGATGTCCGCCACCTGCACGGTGCCGTCCCGCAGCGCCTTGGCCGCCAGGCGCCCGCCCGAGTCCTCGATGGGCGTGAATGTGGCGGTGACGCCGTAGACGGAGGCGAGGCCCTCGGGGCCGTAGGGGCGCGTCTCGAGCTCCGAGTTCCCGCCCAGCACCACGGTGCCCGCTCCCGCCAGATCCCCGATCGAGGTGAGGGAGTGGCGTTGGGCGAACTCCTCCGAGACCACGTAGGAGTCCTGGTCCGTGGCCCCCGCCTGGTCCAGGGCGCGCAGGCCCTCGGGCATGGCCTCGCCGAGTGCGCGGTAGACGTCCTCGGAGGTGGTCTCGGTGGCGTCGGCCTTGAGGTACTGCAGCAGGTTCCCCGTGTACTCGGGGAACACGTCGATCGTTCCCTTGGCGACCTCGGGCATGTAGACCTCGCGCTGGCCGATGCGCATCTGCCTGTTCACCGTGAAGCCCGCGCCCTCCAGGGCCTGGGCGTAGGCCTCGGCGATGATCTCGTTCGAGTAGTAGTCCTGCGAGCCGATGGTCAGCGCCTCTCCCGAGGGCGCGGATCCCTCGAGCGACGAGGCCGAGCCGCAGGCCGACAGTGCCAGGGCGCCCGCGGCGACGACGGCCAGGGCGGCGTGTTTCCTTCTCATGGTGTCTCCTCGGTGGGGTGTGGGTTGGTCGGGGGCCGTGCGGTGCCGCCGGAGCGGCGGTTGGCGGCTAGTGGGCGGGGGCTCCGGGACCGGTCTGCGCGGAGGGGGCGGCCGCGGACGAGGGGTCCGGGTCGGGGGCTCCTCGCGAGTCGATGCGGCGCTGGAGGGCGCCCAGGGCGGCGTCCACGACGAGCGCCAGGACCACGACCACCAGCGAGCCGCCGATCATCTGGGCGTAGTCGCGGGTCTTCAAGCCCGCGTAGAGGAAGCGCCCCAGCCCGTAGTCGGCGGTGTAGGCGGCCAGGGTGGCGGTCGCGATCACCTGCAGGACGGCGCCGCGCACGCCGGCCATGATGATCGCCATCGCGTGGGGGACCTCCACCTGGGTGACCACCTGCCATTCGGTGAGCCCGATGGCCCGCGCGGCGTCGACGGTGGTGCGGTCGGTCGAGGCGATGCCGGAGTAGGTGCCCGCCAGCATGGGGGGCAGGGCCAGCACCAGCAGCGCCACCGCGGGCGCCGCCAGTCCGATCCCCAGGGCGAGGCCGGTCAGGGTGAGCACCCCCAGCGTGGGCACGGCGCGGGCGGCCCCGGTGGCGGACACGAGCCACCGGCCCCGGCCGGTGTGCCCGATCCACGTGCCCACCGGCACGGCGAGCGCCATCGCGAGGGCGACGACCAGAACGGTGATCCCCAGGTGCTGCGCGGTGCGCCAGGCGATACCCGTCTCCCCGCCCCAGTGCCCGGGATCGGCCAACCACTGCAGGGCCTCGATGAGGACGCTCATGCCCGGGCCCCCTGTTCGTCGTCCGCGGCGGCGCCCGCACGGGTCCATGGCGTCGCGGCACTGCCGATCCCGGCGACCAGGGCGTCGATTCCGAGCGCCAGGGCGATGGTGGCGGCCAGGCCGACGACGACTTCGGCGACCAGGCCGCGCTGGAAGCCGTCGGTGAACAGGGTCCCCAGCGAGCGCACGCCCACGAACGCCCCGATCGTCACCAGTGAGACGGTCGATGTCACGACGACTCGGGTCCCCGCCACGATGACGGGGGCGGCCAGGGGGAGCTCCACCTGCCAGAACCGGCGCGCCGTGCCGAAGCCGCAGGCGGTGGCGCTGCGCAGGGTGGCCCGCTCGATGGCGGAGAATCCCTCCGCGCTCTGGCGCACCAGCACGGCCACGCCGTACAGGGTGAGGATGAGCACCATGTTGACGGGCGAGCGGTAGGAGACGCCCACCACCACCGGAACGATGATGAGCAGGGGCAGCGAGGGCACCGCGTACATCGCCGACAGGACCGCCAGCACGGGCGGTCCGACGCGCTTGGAGCGAGCCGCGCACCATCCGACGGGCACGGCGACCAGGACCGAGCACACGATGGCGGGCACCGCGATGGCCAGGTGGGTGAGCGCGAGCTCGCCGACCAGGCCCCAGTTCGACATCAGCCATGTCATGGGCGCGCCCCCTGATCGGGTTCGCGCAGGGTGCCCACGGGGGTCCCCGCCTCGTCGACCACCAGGCCCCCGCGCCGGTGGTCGATGCGGACCGGCCTGGCGGCGCGTGAGGCGCCGACGAAGTCCGCGACGAAGTCGTCGGCGGGGTGGGAGAGCAGCTCCTGGGCGGTGCCCACCTGGACGGCGCGCCCCCCGGTGCGCAGCACGGCGATCTGGTCGCCCAGCAGGAACGCCTCGTCGATGTCGTGGGTGACGAAGAGGATGGTCGTGCCCAGTTGCTCGCGGATGCGGATGAGCTCGGCCTGCAGGTCGGCGCGCACCAGGGGGTCCAGGGCGCCGAAGGGCTCGTCCATGAGCAGGATGTCCGCCTCGTTCGCCAGTGCGCGGGCGACCCCCACGCGCTGGCGCTGGCCGCCGGAGAGCTGGGCGGGGTAGCGCCCCGCCATGTCGCGGTCCAGGCCGACCAGGTCCATGAGCTCCAGCGCCCGCGCCCGGGCCTGGTGGCGGGGCGCGCCCTCCAGCAGGGGGACGGTGGCGATGTTGTCGGCGATGGTGCGGTGGGGGAAGAGCCCTCCCTCCTGCAGGACGTAGCCGATGGAGCGGCGCAGTGCCACGGGGTCCTGCTCCGCCACGTCCTGGCCGCGCACGAGCACGCGGCCCGAGGTGGGTGCCACCATCGCGTTCACCATCCGCATGAGGGTCGTCTTCCCGCAGCCCGAGGTGCCCAGGAAGACGGTGGTCGTGCGCTCGGGGATCCGCAGGGAGAAGTCCTCCACGGCGACGGTGCCCCCGGGGTAGGTCTTCGAGACTGCGTCGAATCGGATCATCGGGTGGCCTCCGCGGTGAGAGTGACTTTCGTGAGCATCGCCGACAGCGAGGCGCGCTGGTCGGGATCCAGGGGCGAGAAGACGCGGCGCGTCTCGGCCTCGACGACCCCCCGGGCGTCCCTGAGCCTGCGCGCCCCCTCGTCGGTGACGGAGAGCAGGGCGACGCGCCGGTCGGCGGGCGAGGGGTGGCGCTGGACGAGGCCGTCCGCGCACAGGCGGTCGACGAGGCGCGAGGCGGCTCCGACCGTGATGCGCTGGCTGGTGGCGACGTCCTGGATGCGGGCGCGCCCCAGGGCGCCGGTGATCGTGAGGAGCACCAGGTAGCGCCCGTAGCTGAGGGGGACCCTCGAGGCTGAGAGGGCGCGCTCGATGGCGTTCCACGCCGCGATCTCCGCGATCACGAGCGAGGCCATCAGCGAGGCGTCGAGTTCTTCCGGCTCGGACATGGGGAATACCCTGCCATAGAAACTAATGACATGTAATCTTTTTGTGATGCGTGGCGCAGATCTGGTGGGATTGAGTGGTGGATGTCACTGGATCTGGGGGTTTGTGGGCGCGGGGGGCGCGGGGGGTGCCCTCCCGGGCGCCGGGAGTCGCATTGGGGCAGGCTAGCCCGCATTGGGGCAGGTTAATAACCTGCCCCAATGCGCAGTTTCCTACCCCAATGCGCAGTTTCCTACCCCAATGGCCCGTATCCTGCCCCGGTGCGGATAGGCGCCCTGCCCCAATGGCCTGTTTCCTGCCCCGGTGCGGATAGGCGCCCTGCCCCGATGGCCTGTTTCCTGCTCCGATGTGGATAGGCGCCCTGCCCCAATGATCCGTTGCGTGCCCCGGTGCGGGCACGCGCGCTCTGATCATGCGGTATGAAGGGCTCCGTCACCGACGGGCCGCGGATCCTGTGGGCCTCCGCATGCCCGCCCAGGCGTCCCAACTGGGGCCGACCCCAATGCGGGCCCGCTTCGCCGCGCTCCGGCAGTGGGCCCGCTTCGCCCCGTTCCGACAGTGGGCGCGCACAGCCCCGGCCCCGGCCTCGTCGGAATCCGGGCCCGCTTCGTCGCGCTCCGGCAGTGGGCCCGCTTCGCCGCGTTCCGACAGTGGGCGCGCACAGCCCCGGCCTCGTCGGAACCTGGCCCCCGCCTCGTCGGAAAGGGGGTCAGTCCGAGGCGGCGCGGTGCCTCTTCGCGTAGGCCTCGCCCTCCAGCTCGGAGCCGGAGGGGGCCGAGGCGGGGGACGCGGCCTCCAGGTTCGTCCCGCGCAGCTTCGAGACGGCGCGCATGCCGTGGTAGACGAGGATCGCGGCGGCCGACCCCAGGGCGATCCCGCCGAAGGCCATGCCCGACACGGTCCACGTGAAATCGGCGATCGCGACGATGAGCGACACCGCCGCGGTGTTGAGGTTGACGGGGTTGGAGAAGTCCACGCGGTTCTGCACCCAGATGCGCACGCCCAGCATCCCGATCATCCCGTAGAGCACCGTGCCCGCGCCGCCGAGCACGCCGTGGGGGATGGTGGCGATCAGGGCGCCGAACTTCGGCATGAGGGACAGCGCGAAGGCGAAGAACGCGGCGATCACGTAAGCCGCGGTCGAGTACACGCGGGTGGCGGCCATGACCCCGATGTTCTCCGCGTAGGTCGTCGTGCCCGATCCGCCGCCCGCCCCCGCGAGCATCGTCGAAACGCCGTCGGCGACCAGGGCGCGGCCCGTCAGGCCGTCGAGGTTCTCGCCCGTCATGGCGGACACCGACTTGACGTGGCCGACGTTCTCGGCGACCAGAACGAAGACCACGGGGACGAACAGGCCCAGCGTCGAGACCGCGAAAGCGGGGGCGTGGAACTGTGGCAGCCCGATCCACGCGGCGGAGCCGACGGCGGTGAAGTCCACCTCGCCCTGGACGATGGCCGCCGCGTAGCCGACGAGGACGCCGATGAGGATCGACAGGCGCCCGATGATGCCCTTGAACAGCACTGTCACCAGGCAGACCGCCACGATCGTCACGACCGCCGTGACGGGCCCCTCCTTCACCCAGTTCCACGCGGCGGGCGCCAGGTTCAAACCGATGAGCGCCACGATCGCCCCCGTGACCACCGGCGGCATGACCGCGTCGATCCACCGCACTCCGGCGAAGTGGACGACCGCGCCCACCAGGGCCAGGGTCGCCCCGGTGGCGATGATGCCGCCGAGGGCGTAGTCGGCGCCGAGGGTCTGCGAGACCGCCAGGATCGGGGAGATCAGGGCGAAGGAGGACCCCAGGTACGAGGGCAGGCGCCCCGCTGTGATGAGGAAGAAGAGCAGGGTCCCGACGGCCGTGAAGAACAGGGTCGTCGACGGGGGGAAGCCGGTGAGCAGGGGGACCAGGAACGTCGCGCCGAACATCGCGACGACGTGCTGGGCGCCGATGCCGATCGTGCGGGGCCACGAGAGGCGCTCGCCGGGCAGGACGACGTCGCCCGGTTGGATGGAAGTGCCGTCCCCGTGGGTCCGCCACGTGAAAATGCTGGACTTTTGTGCGCTCATGAGCGAGCTGTCTCCGATCAGGTGATGGGCGTGTGGCCGGTCAGCCGGTCGGAACATCAGGATACTTCGCCCCAAGGGGGCGCACGTCACATCCGGGGATTATGTGACCGGTTTCCCTGGAACCCTCGTGATCCGGGCCGAGCTGTGGGACCCTTGGGGGGTGAGCATTCCGAACGCCCCCATCGCCGCGCCCCCCGACTACCCCGGTTCTCACGAGGCGGGGGCCGCCTGGGACCCCTACGGGCCGTACGCCGGGGCGCCCGGGGGCGGGTCCGCCGTCCTGGGGGAGGTGTTCCCCGGGACGGAGCGGGTCGACGCCGCGGCGGTCTTCGCGATGGGCGGCTACACCGCGCCCAAGCCGATCGCGAACCCGGTGGCGACTGTGGCCCTGTGGCTGTCGGTCCTGGCGATGCCGCTGCTGGGGCTGTTCTGCCCGGTCACCCTGGTGCTCGGGATCGTCGGCCTTGCCCGCTCCTCCGGCTTGCCCGGGCAGGTGGGCCGCCACGAGTCCGCGGCGGCGCTCGTCCTGTCGGGGGGCGCGCTGGCCTGGTGGATCTTCATGTACGCGATCGTGTTCGAATGGTGAGGGCAATGGTGACGGCGCCGCCCCCGTGATTGATGCCACCGGCTGCGCTCCCGCGCGGATTCGCTTTCGGCGGTCGTTTCCGTTTACTATTGTTCGGCACGATGTGCACGGAGGATTCGCCTAGTGGCCTATGGCGCACGCTTGGAAAGCGTGTTGGGTGCAAGCCCTCGGGGGTTCGAATCCCCCATCCTCCGCCACCGGACCCCGGGACTCCTTGGAGCCCCGGGGTTTTCCCTTGCGAACACAAGGAAAACCCCGCCCCGCCCAACAGTCGGACCACACCAACAACCCCCAACCCTTCCCACCGTTTAGGGGAAGAAAGGGGAACAAAAGGGGCACACGAACCCCCGCCCCACGGGTACCATCAGCCCATGCCACGCCAACAGCAACGCCCCCACCGCAGCGGACGCAGCGCCGGATGGGGCACCGTCCGAGCCCGCACCTACACCGACGCCAGCGGCAGAACACGCACCCACTACTACGCCACCTACCCCGACCCCTCCCACCAGGGCACCGGACGCAAACCCGCAATCCCCCTCGGCATCGCCTTCCCCACCAAGACCATGGCCAGGGCCGCGCTCGCGGAAGTCCACCGCTCCGTCCTCAACGGCACATGGGAACACCCCGACACCACCCGCCAACGCCAGGAACAAGCCGCGCGCCAACAAGAGCGCGACTCCTACACGCTCGGACAATGGGGCGAGCAATGGCTACGCGAAGTGGACGCCAGCGACTACAAAGCCAACACGAAACGCGACTACCGCAACATCTACAAAAACCACATCCGCCCCTACTGGGAGAACACCCCCCTACTATCCATCACCCGCGACGACACCCAACAATGGTACGAAGACCTAATCGCGCGATGGGGCAAAAGCCCACAAGTACGCCAGAAAGCGTACCGTATCTGGTCAGTCCTAATCCGAGCCGCCAAACAAGCGGGACACGTAGACGACATAAGCCCCTTCGTCGTAAAGGGAGCACGTAAAAGGCTCCCCACGCAAAAACAACGAACCCTGCAAACATGCACCCACCAGCAAGCCGAACACATGATCCAACAAGCCCTACCGTTCGTCGCCGCCGCAATAGCACTCGCCTACGACTGCGGAATGCGCTACCAAGAGATAGTCGCACTCACCAGAGAAAACCTCATCCTCACAGGCCCCAACCCCCGCGTCCGCATCGTCCAATCCGTTGGCTCCAACAACGGAACCATGGTCATAGAACACCCCAAAAGCGCAGCCGGAACACGCGAAGTCCCCATCCCCCCATACCGCCTACCATTCCTACGCTCCTACGTGCAAACACACGTCGCCCACCAACCCGACGCACTCATTATCCAAGTGCCCGGAACCCCCCTCAACACCATCGTCAACAATGACTCAATCCACCGGGGGAAACACCGCTACAACCACGTGCGAGACCAAGCCGGACTCCCCAGCACGTTCACCTTCCACGACCTCCGAAGAACCTACGCCTCCCAACTAGGGCAAAGCGGAGCCACCCTAGCCGAACTCCAACGACTACTAGGACACGCCAACGTCGAAGCCGTCATGATCTACCAGGTCGCCGAAACAGACCGCATCCGAGCCATCGCAGCCAAGCGCGCCGACGCCAACACCCCCACGCCCATACCCGAAGTCACCCCCCTCAAAGCCCAATGACCACCCACACGCAGGGGACCAAAGCCCTATGTCTAACATGCGGACTAGTAGTAAATAAGGATGAAAGGGCTAAATATCTACGTACTGATACGATAAAGCAACTGTGACACTTCGCATATTTTCCAACCTGAACGCTGTTCACAGGGGAGACCACTATGGTAGATGGGTCTCGTTGGTACCCGACACCATACGATCCGTCCCCTTGGTGGAACCTCCGGGGGCGGGGGGGGTGGGGCGCTCGAAGACCACTGGACCACCGCGAGACCAAGGGCCCGCTAGAAGCGCGGGCCCCCACGGAACGCCAGGAACCCAACCCCGACCGGCACGAAACCAAACCCCGTAAGCGTTAGTTCCACCACGGAATCTTACGTGGGGCCCACTCCGCCACTAGACCATATAGCAGATCGGGCATCGCTGGCACCAAACGCCACGCGACACCCCCATCTGGCAGGACGCGGCACGCCGCGCCCACCCACAACCAAACGCCCGCAACCGCGAGCACACACAACAAAGCCCCGAGCCAAAAAGCCCGGGGCTTTCCCATACCCAAAACAAGGGAGAACACATGACCGAACCAACACGCGACGCCTACAGCATCCGCGAAACCGCAAAACGATGGGGCGTCTCAGACAACACCATCCGAACACTCATCGACACCGGACAACTCTACGCATTCCGCGTAGGCCGACAACTCCGCATACCCACAACAGAACTCAACAGACTAGCCAACACCCCCGCCAACCCCGCCCACACCCGAAAGGAAACCAAATGAGAACATACCCCGGACTCATCATTGGAACCAAAAACATCCAAACCTCCAACGCGAACAACGAACACTGGCAAAAACGCAACGTCCACGGAACAATATGCCACAACGGACAACCCATCAAACTACCAGAAACAGGAATCAACCTATGGCTCAACGACCAAGAAGAACTATGGGCCGACCCCGAAGCAATCATCCCCCTACTCGGATCACTAGCAACATTCCACCGACACCGACGCAAATACGGAGCAACCAAACTCGAACGCCACCGCAACCCCACCCAAAAAACCAAGAAAAGCCGAACCGAACACTACGAACTCAACAGCATCCTAGACCTCATCACCAAAACGGAGACACGATGAACAACCCACACTGGGCAAAAGCAGAAACCAACCAACCCACAATAAACACCAACCCCCCAACATGGGAACCCGTCATCAACCACTACTACACCATATGGTCACGACACGTATACGACACCAAACAAACACACCTACTCACACCATCACGACAACACCCCTCCAACACCTGGAAAACACTAGGCGCATCCACACAAAGCATCCACAGCACACTATCAATCGCCTTCCTGCTAAAAAACTACGCCCAACACAAAGACGGAACAGGAATCAGACCAACACGCCACACAATCGCACACGCACGCGGATACACCGACAACGGAACAGACGGAATAGACGCCCCACTACACCGCCTACAAGCATACGGATTCATCCAATGCTACACCGAACACCCAACAATCAACGGCAACATACCCGTCTACCGTCTCACCATACCCAAACAACTACCCCAAGAACTCCCCCAACACTGGAAGGACCCAGCAATAAACGGGCCACTCAAAAAAGCAATCAGCGCCATCAACCGAGCAATCGCCGACGAACAACGCCGCATACAAGGAAAGAACCAACTACGCAACACACCCTAACGGGCAGGGCGCGCCACGCGCCCACGACATGAGGGAAACGACACGACACACGCGGAACAGGGGGAGGGGGACCAGGCACCCCCTCCCCACAAGTTCCGCCACACAAGGGGGGACCGAACACCGTAACAACACAAAAGAACAAAAGAATAAAATAAGAAAGTATGGGACGACGGCCACGACTGGGGGCGCGTTCGCAGCGATGCGGGCGCGCCCCCCTTTTTCCGTACCCTCACCCCCACGCGCTAGAACGCCGTCTAACGCGACGGGAGCAACCCGCCCATGTCCACCTACCACCCCGCCCCCGAAAGGGGGCCAAACAGCCATGACGGCCCCTTAACGGCGCTGTCAGAACGGGAGGGTGGGGGGAGTGGGAGGGCGTGCCAGCACTGCGGGCAGCGGAACCGTCCACCACAGAGAACAGCGCAGCCGCCCCAAACATCCAGTCGCACACCCCACTAGGAAGACCCGGGGACTCCAAAGACAAGCGCCGAACACCGCCCCCCGGGACAACAACATCAGCCACAAACAACGCGCCGCACTCCCCAAGCCTGCGCACCTCATCCAACCACTCACCCAACAACCCGCACGCAACCCCCGCACTACCCACCGCCACAACAATCCCATAAGAACGCTCCGGGGAAACATCCCCCACGCCCCCACGCTCAACATCCTCACACAAGTCCCAGAAACGTTCCCGCCACCAATCCGCGCCCCCACAGTCCGAACCATCCAGAACCCACGAATCCCGCACACCACAATCCCCCGGGAAGTCCACCAGCCCGAACGCCCCACTCAAACACCCCTCAGCCACCAGGTCGGCAACTATAGCCGACAACAACAACGCCCCAACAGGGTCCGGCGTGGACACCCTCACCACGCTAACGCCAGCGCCCCCCACAACCACGTCCCCGCCCATCCGACTACGCCTCCAAACTTTCCCGCCAAGGTTTCCAAGTCGCCCGAACCGTACACTAAATGTGGCCAACATCGCAAGCGCCAGAGAAGGGAAGTAGTAGAACGTTCAACAACTCGGAGGCCCCCCAGCGTTGCCGCACATTTTTCTTGCTATGACGGTGCGGTGCTAGGAACCACCCACCAGGGGGTCATAGCCCCCACCCCCACACCAACCCGCACACAACCTGCGCTCGCGGACCAGGAAGGGCACAAACCCATCCACCCACGCCCACCTACCACCCCACCCGTGGAAGGCCGTCCCAGCCCGACACCAGACCCCACAACGGGGCGCTCCGCACCCAAGGGGGCACGGCCAGGACATGGGGATGAATGGGGAGGGTATAAAACATGTAGGGTTAAAATAGGGGCACAGAATACACGGCACCCGTGAAATACGCTGCAATATCAACAGTGGACGAAGAATCCCCCATCCTCCGCAGGTGTTCAGCCCCGGAACCGCAACGGAAAGCGGTTCCGGGGCTTTCTTGCGTCAACACCCTGTGTCAACATCGAGTGCTGGGGGCGCCGGCCCCGGTCGCGCGGGTGCCCGCCGCAGGTGCTGGCGCGTCGGCGCCAGCCCGCTCCTTCGAGCGCGAGGGGCCCGTCCGATCCGTTCAGGGGCGGTTAATGGGTGTGATTGACGAATGCATCACGGCCCGTTGCGCTTGGAACGCCACCGCGGTGCGGTGTATCTGTGCGCTGCGCAACTGCTCCTCGAGCACGATGTGCTGGCGCTGCATCTCGTTGAACTGCGCGGCCTGGGTCTCGAGCTGGTGCTCTTGCATCAGCATGAGTCGCGCGGCGTCGGGGGCCGTCGCCAGGAATAGTTCCTCGACGTTGCGCAAGTGCCCGCAGTTCACTCCTGTGACGGGGTTCCGCCAGCCGATGGCGTTGATCGCGGCGTTGGCGGGTCCCCAGGCCCGTGCGCTCACCTGCTGCATCCTGGTGGTCTGCCCCAGGAGCGCCGTGTAGCAGACGATCAGCACGACTATGCCCGTCACCGAAGCCAATGCGAAGGACAGCGGGAAGGGGGGTATGAAGATGCCGGAGATGAAGAGGGTGGGCGGCAGGATTAAGCCGACTGCGGTGGTGCCACTGACGGAGTCGCGGACGGCTTGGACCTCTTCCGCAGTGCGGCGGGCGCACTCGGGCTCCTCCGCGGCGAAGGCCGTGCAGATCTGCTCGAGCGCGGCGGGGACCGAGTCGACGTAGTCGAGTTGCTCTGGGGACAGCTTCTGACGGTCGAGGCGGTCCAGGAGCATGGTCACTTTGTTCCGCGCGTTCTGGACGGCGGCGCTCTTGTCGGCCAGAGCGTCCTGTGCGGCCATTTCTGCGGACGGATTCACTCGTGCTCCCGTCGTAGTCGTTCCACGCCCGGGCACGGGCGCTCCGTCATGGGAGTAGTTTATCGTCGGCGGGGGCTCCGTGGCAGCGGTCCGCCGGGCCGGGCAGTGGTGCGGGGCGGTTTTCGGGGCCCGGCAAGGGCAGTGGTCCGGGGCGGGTTTCGGGGCCCGGCAAGGGCAGCGGGCCGCGAGCTTGGCGTTGCGCCGGGCCGGGGGTGGGTCCCGGATCCCCGGGCCGTGGCCTCCTCCGCCCCCTGGGCCGCGTCCTGCGGGCCGCCCCCCGGGGTGGAGCCGCGCTCCGGGGAGCGTGTACACTGGGGAGCGGTCCTCCGCGTGACGGTATCATCCGAACCTCCCCAGGGCAGGAATGCAGCAAGGATAAGGGTGCGCTGCCGGGTGCGCGGAGGATCCTCGTACTCCCGCCCGGGCGCTCCGCTCCGCCGACCGCGCCTCCAGGGCGCTCCCCGCGCGAGCGCGCGCCCGTGCCCCGTCCCAGTGGCGCAGCTTGTGGCGCTTGTGCTTTTGAGCGCCACGGGCCCCGGCCCGTCCCCTGGACGGTCCCGGTCCGCGGCGCCCCCGTGAGCGCCCGTCCCAGTGGCGCAGCATCCGGCTTTTGTGCTGCCGAGCGCCCGCGGTGCGCTCAGGCGCCCAGGCCGTCGACGACCTCCGCCGCGGGCAGTGCGGCCAGCAGCTCCCCCGGCACGAAGAGCTTCGAGGCGCGCAGGCCCGACCCGATGCAGCTCCACCCGCTGGCGCAGCGGGAGTCGATGAGGAGGCGCCACTGAGGGGGGACGCCCACCGGCGTGATGCCCCCGTACTCCATGCCGGAGGCCTCGACGGCGCGGTCCTGGGGCCAGAAACTCGCCTTGCGCACGTCGAGGAGCCTCTTGACGACGTGGTTGACGTCGGCGCTGGTCGTGGCCCGCACGACGCACGCGGCCACCCGTTCCTCGCCCGCGCGCTTGCCCGCGACCAGGATGCAGTTGGAGGACAGCGCCAAGTCCATTCCGAAGGCCCTCGTCATCGTCTCGGTGTCCGCCAGATCCGGGTCGATTGGCGCGACGAGCGCCGACGAGGCGAGGGCCGGGTCCTGCGCGGCCAGCGCGGTGAGCGCGCGCGCCACCGGCGGGGCGACCAGGTCGAGGCGGTCGAGGGCGGGCACGGGGCGCAGGGTCCCGATGCCGGGGATGTCGGTGTGGTCCGTCATGGCGCCACGCTACGCCCCCGCGGCACCGGCCCGCGCGGGTGGCCGCATCGCGGGCCAATGCGACGGCCCGCCCTGCGGGGAGCGCCGTGGTTCTGCGGCTGGTGCGCGTGTGACTCATAGCCCAGGCCCTCGTTTTGGCATTCCCGGGCCTCCCGTGTAACCTTGTACCCAGCCAAACGGCGAAGCGCTCGTAGCTCAATGGATAGAGCATCTGACTACGGATCAGAAGGTTGGGGGTTCGAGTCCCTTCGAGCGCGCAGCGGCCCCCCTCGGTGCGATCCACCGGCGGGGGTTCTGCTTATCTTATAGTGGATGGTCCCGGCATTGCCGGGCGCATAGCTGAAGAGTCCCGCGGTCGAGGCGCGCGGCCCCATTAGAGGGAATGCCGTTCAGCGTCTCACGGGTCAGTGCGGCCTGCGCCCGGTCGGCGGGACGACGACCCACGGATGCGCGGGGATCCCCTCCAGCCCCCGGTCCCCCAGGGCGTCGGCGATGTCCGCAGCCCGGCGCGCACCTCGGACCCCCAGGGACTCCCCGATGAGGCCGACCGCGTCGGCCGGCCCCCAGCCCAGGTCCGCCAGGTCCGCCAGCGTGACCGCGCCGTCGCGCTTCGCCAGGCGCGCACCCGACTCCGACACCGCCAGGGGCACGTGCGCGTAGACGGGCTGGGCGAGTCCCAGCAGGAACGCCAACTGCGCCTGCCCGGGCGCTTGCGCCAGCAGGTCGTCGCCGCGCACCACCTGGTCGACGCCCTGGAAGGCGTCATCGACCACGGAGGCCAGGTTGTAGGCGGGCACGCCGTCCGCGCGCCGTACCACGAACTGGTCGACGGGCCCCGTGTACTGGCCGTGGAGGGCGTCTGTGACGGTCCACTGCGCCCGGGGCGCCGCCAGCCGCAGCGCGGGGGCCCGGCCCAGGGCGGCCAGGGCCTCGCGGCGGG
>ERZ772977.771-NODE-771-length-18839-cov-5.854823_pt1 | contig 18839 bp, 11 predicted proteins | sample MGYA00511131_ERZ772977 | MGnify/ENA primary metagenome ERZ772977 (study PRJEB29015, sample SAMEA2737935) | human oral metagenome | biome: human oral; feature: human-associated habitat; material: dental | place: China | collected 2151 ...
TTCAAAATGTGTATCTTTGCATTAGCACGTACAACAAATCAATGATTTTATAGCAGTCGGTAGCGTTGTGAATTGCTTCAAAATGTGTATCTTTGCATTAGCACGTACAACAAATCAATGATTTTATAGCAATCTGTAGACGTTGTGAATTGCTTCAAAATGTGTATCTTTGCATTAGCACGTACAACTTGTTCAAGCGAATACAAAAAGTGTATTGGGTTGTGAATTGCTTCAAAATGTGTATCTTTGCATTAGCACGTACAACATCAGCATAACCACCGTTATCATATATCAGTTGTGAATTGCTTCAAAATGTGTATCTTTGCATTAGCACGTACAACATACTTGAGAATGTAACGCCAAGCGTCACGTTGTGAATTGCTTCAAAATGTGTATCTTTGCATTAGCACGTACAACACCATGTGGAGCAGGGAACATGTAACCATAGTTGTGAATTGCTTCAAAATGTGTATCTTTGCATTAGCACGTACAACCAAATCAATGATTTTATAACAGTCAGTAGCGTTGTGAATTGCTTCAAAATGTGTATCTTTGCATTAGCACGTACAACGATTGACGGAACATTGCATCTATAGTATCTGTTGTGAATTGCTTCAAAATGTGTATCTTTGCATTAGCACGTACAACTTGCTGTACTTGATACCAGACTCTAGCGTTGTTGTGAATTGCTTCAAAATGTGTATCTTTGCATTAGCACGTACAACCGTAACTCACATTGTGTATCAATGTCGGAAGTTGTGAATTGCTTCAAAATGTGTATCTTTGCATTAGCACGTACAACGTAAGTTCACCGATACCGAAATCGATAGTTGTTGTGAATTGCTTCAAAATGTGTATCTTTGCATTAGCACGTACAACAATCGGACATACTGTTTAAGATACCAAGAAGTTGTGAATTGCTTCAAAATGTGTATCTTTGCATTAGCACGTACAACTTAGACGCTGTTCAATTGTCAGCCCAATATGTTGTGAATTGCTTCAAAATGTGTATCTTTGCATTAGCACGTACAACTCACCATCAATTTCATTGCGTGTAATTATTGTTGTGAATTGCTTCAAAATGTGTATCTTTGCATTAGCACGTACAACAGTCATTTACACATGATAGCATCTCTTTAGTTGTGAATTGCTTCAAAATGTGTATCTTTGCATTAGCACGTACAACCTTTGCTACACTTACTTTGCGGTCGTACTGTTGTGAATTGCTTCAAAATGTGTATCTTTGCATTAGCACGTACAACTTATATTCTCGTCATATTGAATTTAATATGTTGTGAATTGCTTCAAAATGTGTATCTTTGCATTAGCACGTACAACTTGTTGGGTACTCTTTGCCGTTCTTTCCTAGTTGTGAATTGCTTCAAAATGTGTATCTTTGCATTAGCACGTACAACTAAAGAAGAAATGGCAAACATTGATAAACTGTTGTGAATTGCTTCAAAATGTGTATCTTTGCATTAGCACGTACAACATTTATTAATCTTGTCCCAAATCATCCAAGTTGTGAATTGCTTCAAAATGTGTATCTTTGCATTAGCACGTACAACTCAATTTACATGGGATTCTATGAGGTCATTGTTGTGAATTGCTTCAAAATGTGTATCTTTGCATTAGCACGTACAACTTAAAAGTTATATTTACCTGTATTACAGCAAGTAACAAGACTTTTGTACAAACAAAAAATGCAAAACAAAAGAGTCCTATCACAATGATGGGACTCTTTTTTAGAATAATTCTAGTTGCTGTCCTGGAGCATTAGGCTCTTGTGGCTGAGTTCCACGAAAAAGCTCTATCTCACCAAATTGTTTATCAGTAATGACCATAATACAGACATTACCAGAATTAGGCATAAACGATTTTACACGTTTCACATGAACATCTGCATTCTCTCTGCTTGCGCAATGACGAACATAGATTGACAATTGAAACATTGTAAAACCATCTTTCATCAAATCTTTTCGGAAGATATTATAAGCACGCTTTTCCTTGTTTGTATTCGTTGGAAGATCAAAAAAGACCATTACCCACATAACCCTATATTCGCTAAGTCGTTGCATCAAAGAAAGGAAGGATAAGAAATTTCACGAGCTTCCCCATTATAGCACTTCGCAAGACTTGCAGTTGTCAAGCCTGCAGCAATCATCAATGGGCTACGCTTACCACCTATAACAACATCAAGAACTGGTATTGACAACATTTCCCGCTTTAAAGCTACTGTCAAGTCATCTGAAACCTCCATCTTTTTCATTGTTGAAATGACAAGGTCATCCACAAACGGGCGATAAGGTTCCATAATATCATCTGCTAAACAATATGCGTTATAGCGGTTATGATGATGAATTCCATAGACAGGTAACAGTCCACTCCCCACCAAAGCACGAGCAATCACAGCACGAAGTATTGCATATCCATAATTCAACAGATTGTTAGGTGGAATACCATCCTTATCCCTTGTGAAACCATCAGAAAAGAGATTCTTCCAGTAATAGGCTGCAGCTTGCGCTTCGTGGTTATCAGCATCATCACTCCTGACTTTACGAGCAAGGACATGGAGCGGAACAAATGATTTAGAAGTGTTCTTCTGTAAACAATATGCTTGATTCTCTATCTTAGCTTTAACCGTTTGTTGCCACAGCTGTTTACGCAATGGAATTGCAGCTTCTATCTGATTACGAAAACGCTCCTGATGCAATGTATTGCCAGAAAGAGGAAGTAACATTCCCGTAGGCATACATTTACTATCACAGGTTATTACTGCAGCAGAATTGGCTACTAACTCTGCTAAAGCACCTTGTGTAATGGTTATCTGCTTATTGTCCAATACCACAACACCAATATCTTCTATAGGAACCGTTCTGATAGTTTCCTGTTTTATGATATCAGGAAGTTCTGCTTTCTCCACTTCAGGAAGTCGGATAACCAACTGCCTATTACGAAGTGAGAGATAAGCAGGATTCCCAAAATATAAAGTTTTCTTTATCATCGGTGATTGAAGATTATCTTACCATTCTTAATAACAAAGTCACGATTCTCACCCATAACAAGAAAATTAAGAGATTTTACACTACTGCGAATTGACTCTGGAAGATTTTGATAGTCAACAGTCTTACCAAGAGAACGTCCACGTTCTTTCGATGTAGACAAATGATGAGTCATTAAAACTAAATTGCTCTGTGACTCAAAACGATTAATTTTATAAAGGCGACGACTCAAATTTACATTATCTAAATCATATAACTCCGCTGGATTATCCTTATAAAGCAAAATCATATCGCCAGTACGCAACTTATAATCAAGCATAAGTCGATTACCTTTCTTATCAGTGATAAACTCTGGAATATCCTCTATATCAGATTTACGATGACAAGAAACATCATACAAGCTGTAAATTCTAAACTCACGAATCTTACCATTTGTATAACAGCACATTGCATACAAATCACCAACTGCAGCATAGAAATAACACTTGTATTCTTTCTCGGATTTATAAGTTTGCTCTTTTATCTTCAAGCCACTTTGAGGGGCCTCACACCTCACATGTCTTATATGATGCAATTTAATGTCAGGCATACCATTCTTTCCTTTCTTTATCATATAGATACCCTGCTCACAAGCATCCTTGAAAGATGTTTCTGCAGGGAATTGCCCTTTCATCAAAGCAAAAAGCTCCTTATCAACAATGGCTTTTCCAAGGTCATCCCACGAAGCAAAGCCACTGTCGGCAGCAGATTTCTTATACTTTAATTCTCTACGTATTACAAAATTAATTGTAGGATTTACTTGAGGACTTCCCTCTTTCATCAGAACTTTTCCTTCATCATCCTTTGTAAATTGTGTTATCGCACCATAATAACTTGCCTTATGGATTTCACCTCGCAAGGCATCACCAGTCTGCCACCGAGAATTATCTACTCCTCCAACTATATACCCCTTCTTTCTTAATCGGCGACGAACTGGTGTAAGAGCTTGGTCCTTAATATGGTGGTTAATAATAATATTATCATTTATAAACGTACCAATTTCCGAAACATTATGTCCTATCCTACAAGCCTTAACTTCTTTATAAAGCTGATCTTTCAAGCCATCAAGTTCTTGTTTCAGTCCTGTCCTATCCTCACTACCAGAGAAAGATAACATCTTATTAATCTCTTCTATCTTAGCAAATAACTTCAGCATACGCTCTCTCTTTGCAGAAACTGGGATTATCGTCAGAGTTGTTGCGTCTATAGCATGATGAGAATGTAAGCTACGGTCTTTCTTTTCGTCTACACTTTGTATACCAAGTATCTTTCTGAATTTAGCAGTTACGTCTCCTCGTTGCACATCTACATGTGGGAATATGCTCTTCAGATATAAAACTGCATGACGAGTTATAACTCGTGTATCGACAAGCTGACTGTTCTTAAATCCGTCTGTAACCTCAGTAACTGTGAAGCGTTCCAACTTCTTTTTCCAGTATTCCAGCTCCATTCCCCATAGATGCATTTCACGCATACATTGATCTTTACGGTCTTTATTCTGTGCCCTTCTTACCTGCCCTTTCCAATATTCTACATTACGATTAAGACGCTCAACCCTATCTATCCAACGCTGTAGTTGAGATGTTATCGCAGGATACTCTTTACCATCTATAATAACAGCCTTATCATAATTCGGCATATCTACAGGAATATGGTTTTTCTTTATGAAACGGTTGTAATGAGCGTCACACAAAGTCTGATTCATATCCGAACTGTCAAAACTGAGACTCTGTGGGATGGTATGCTCAATATCAAAAGCATTTGGATCAAAAAGATTTGATAGATTAATGGTACGCCCAGTATACATACACTGTCCTCCCTGCTCCAACCAAAATTTATACTTCTTTATATCCTTATTATAGGTCTTCGATTCCGTAAAGTAATCTACCTCACGTTGATCTATCACATACCGTGCCTTATCTATATCATCTGTACTTATAGTATCACGTTTCGGATAAAACTCTTTAAGAATCTTCTTTATCTTCTCGTTTTCGTCATGACGGATTCTATTGTAAGTATCCAATGCCCACTTTCTGTTAGCATCATTCAATTCACGTGCAGTCTCTACAACCACCCTTGTTTCATCCGGAGATATTACCCCATCATCCAAGAGTTGATTTACTCTCTTTCTCAAAGTATTAAGCACTCTCAACACTGTAGGATTCTTTATTGCACCAATATCTGGATTACCCAGTCTTAAAGCAGAGCGATCCTTACCTGCAGAAACAGGACGATAAATAGCGATTTGTGACGGATGATATAACTTTTTCCATTGTTCTCCCTCAATCATCGGGAATTTCTTCATAAGATACTCTTCAAAGCACTCCCCTAATTTAGGAGATTCTACAAACTTACGCTCGTGACTTCTAAAGAAGTTCTGATACTTATCTCGGACTTTCTGTAAAATATCAGTCTGCTCGTCGGCATCCAACAAACCCCACTTCCTTGCGCCTAAACAACTTTCAATCTGTCTAACAATTTCTTCTTCATCAGACTTATCTAATTGATACTCATAGTTATGATCGGCAAAACGGTATTCTTCTGACGTTGATTTATACTTGGCTATGAGAGCATTAACAATATTATTAATCTGTTTTTCATGCCCAACCTGTGCTTCCACACGATGATAATCTTCAGTAACAGAAAGAATCTCCTCATCAGCTATCTCTACAATCTCTGGAACCTTAGCAAGTAACACTGCATCAGAGTATTTCATTCCCAAGATCAACATCTTATTGATATTACGGATAGCCTTTTGGCTCAACATTGTATAACCTTGAGGTATTGCTGACCAGATACGGACGAGTTCATCTGCTTTCTTCTTCTCCCACTTTAAAGTTTCTTGTGCAAAAGACAATACCGCTTCAGGTTCCTCCGCATCGTAACAGAAGTGCCAAATATCATCAACTGTGTAAGAAACAGTATGGAACGAAGCGTTATTCTTACCATGCGCCTGTCTCTGTTTTTGCCCATCAACATGGAAAGACTCCCAATCCTCTCCCAAAAGTTTTCTGAATCGAGCCGTTATAGGACAGCCAGCAACACTTGTACTGTCTTTGTAGTTAATAGTCTTGTCATTATAAGAGAAATGAACACCCAGACGCTTCTCAAGATACTTCCGAATATCCTCAAACTTAAATTCGGCTCTTACAAATGCTAAAAAGCAGTCATTATAAAGTTCGAACCGTAATTTCATAGGGAGTTGTTCTGCTTGTTCCTCTTCAGACATTCTGATCTTGATATTATTAATCAGTGTCCAAGCACGGAACTTCTCAAACAATGGATGCCCAATGGCACAACGTGGCTTTGTACGTTCAAGTGTACATTTACCCACATTGCCACGTTGCGAACGTAATGGACGTTTATAAAAGATTGTACCAATATTTTTCTTCTCGCTAACAAGGCGTTCATACAACTCGTTTTCTACAGACAAACCTTGCTGGAACTTAAAAATGGTTTCTATTTCTCGCTGAAATTGTGAACGTATTGCTCGATAATCATTATTGTTCCGTACTCTCACTCCTTCATCTTCTAACTGAGCAAAAGCTGCACCAACTGTCAAAAGGTTATTCTCCTTCATATAGGTAGATAGCCCCTTTGACAGTTTCTCCTCCGAGGCTTTCATTTCTCCAGCTACATCTGTAGTTTCATCTGTAAGTGATTGCTTGCTATTAGTTTCCTGCTGTAATAAAGTTTCTCCCTTACTACTCTTAAACCCACGATGCTGAGCAATATGATACAAAGCTCGTCCCAGTTTGTAACGCTCAATAGGCTGATCGAAATCAAACTGACGTGTAACAAGTTCTCGGCGTAGCTGATATGGGCTGGAATAATCAGGTTTACCATCACCATCAAAATCCAAAAGTATCCACGCATTAAAATTCTTATCATCTATAGGATACTCTCTGAAGAGTCCTCTCCTTTTATCATAAGTACGCCATCTCATTAAAGAATCAGGAAACATCGGACAAAAACCGTACTTGATAAGTAAATCCAAGGTTACCCACAACTTACGACGCCTTGCTTCATTCAACCCACGGCTTCTGCTATGCGCAGAACGTTGTGCTGCTAATGAATATTCACGTCCGTTACTTTCCTTATTAACGCTACTTCTGAAAATATCAGAAGAGAAAAACTCTAATTGCCCTTTCAAATCATCAGAGAGATCCAAATTTCTTACTGAAGAGCCAATAGAATTAGTACCAAGGTCTAAGCCTAAAACTTTTTGTGTCATATTTTTATGGTTTTGCTTGTATATTCAAAAAATAGTTGTAAATTTGCAACCAGATACACAGTGAAGACTTTTCACAACAAGGCTATAAGCCGAAGATTTTTCTTGCACCCTGCGGACAACCGTAGGGGCTTTTTTTATATTCTACTACAAGTTTACTACTCAGACTTCTTTTAGGTTCTTAATTACAGCATTACATTACTTAGTTTATTCTATAAATGCAAACTTATATAATTTTTCTCAAATTTCCAAATTAGTGGATATTTTTATTAAATTTAGAAAATAACCAAAACATTCCATAGTCCCAAATACAATTCCATATCAAGTAAGCACCTATACACATTAATACAAAAACATATAATTAATTTAAGCCATAAGTTATACATAATTTGTTCTTTTTATCAGTTTTGCCATATACCACAAACATGGTATTTTTCAAGTAATTAGAGCGTGTAAAGCATGAAAAACAGGGATCCTGAAGATTTATTTGAAATAAATACAAAATAATTCTTTGCAGTTTGAAGATAAATATATATCTTTGCCGACGAATCAGAACATAAGGATAAGAAAATAGATTAAAGGAATAGGATAAGACTAAACTTAATCTACAAATTTCTAAGTGATTTCACAAACACAAGTATAAATTCAAGACATAAAAATCAATAAAAAACAGATTATGAATAAAGTAAAATTATTATTAGATTTCGTTCTTAATACCGCAGCATCGCTGAAGGGTACAGGTATTCATTTGATACGTATAGCTATCTTTATCATCTTCGTATGGATTGGTGGTTTGAAGTTCTGGAACTATGAGGCAGAGGGTATTGTACCTTTCGTTGCTAACAGTCCGTTTATGAGCTTCTTCTATACAAAGCAAGCACCTGAATATAAGGACTACAAACTCAAAGAGGGTGAGTTTGATAAGGTTAAGCATGAGTGGCATGAGGCAAACAATACTTATACATTCTCACACGGCTTGGGTATTGCAATCATGTCATTTGGTATCTTGACATTATTGGGTATATGGTTCCCAAAGGTTGGTTTTGTAGGCTCTGGATTGGTCATTATCATGACATTCGGAACACTATCCTTCCTTGTCACGACACCTGAAGTTTGGGTTCCAGACTTAGGTAGTGGTGAACATGGATTCCCGCTACTAACTGGTGCAGGTCGACTTGTCATCAAGGACGTATGTATTTTAGCAGGTGCCGTAGTTGTATTAGCAGACTGTGCACAGCGAATCTTGAAAAATAATAAGAGATAAACGATTATAAAAAAGGGAATGTTACAATACATTCCCTTTTCTTTTATATAAATACAAAGAAGAACACAGCCTTTAATCATCTGAAAGATACACATTTATGATAGTGCTTTAATCCAAATCAATCGGTGATATTGAAAGGCTATCCAGCCTCAACACCATTGGTGTTTACCCTTAGCACATTATGTGCGGAGCATCAACACGACATGTGCGGAGCATCAATACGTTGGTTGGAGATGGTAAGAGAAGGAGGCATTATGCTCATTATAAGACACGAAAAGGCGTTAATAAAAGTTCGTTCGAAAGCACGAAAGATTATTAAGCAAGCAAACTCTATGATAAAACACACTGAGAAACACATCGGAAGCATAACTTTTCCACAAAGTAAATAAGATATCCTGTTACAATCTCAGAGTATTTCGTTATCTTTGCAGACAAAGTAGAATCTAATGACTACAAGATATAACATAGGGATAAAGAAGCATTTTCTTAGTAGCTGCCTTTGCTTGATACTACTATTTATCATCTCAAGCTGCAAGGAAACAACTACTTCACGGTCGTTATCTGAGCGGGAATTTCACTATGAAGACCGCTTGTCAACACTGTCTATAGATAAAAAAGGATACTGGATAGGCGGCGAGACGGGTGTTATATGGCATGTTGACGGACAAGACAGAAAGCGTTTTTACACTGGACTTGACCGCATCTATGACATTGGACGCGACCCCAACCAGTCTGATCAGATATGGATAGCATCACGTAATGCCGGTTTGCAGCTATGGAACATAGCTGCCGACACGCTTATCCATAAGGCTACCTTTGAGATTCCAAGCAAAGGAAGCCGATACTCTCCATATAATATTGATATAGCAGACGGCACACTCTTTGTTGCCACTTCTCAAGGACTTTTCTCTATGCCGCTTAATCAACAGCAGCAAGGACTAAAGCCCCTTTACCCTATTCATAAAGAAAAGACAGGTCAGTATTATGAACCTTTCTTAGTAAATAATCTCTGTCATGTTGGAAATAAGTGGCTTTTTGCAGCAACACAAGCTGGTGTTATAAGCATTAACCTCCAAACAAAGAAGACAGAACTGCGTCATAAAGGAGAGAATATACGTAGTGTTGCTATTTATGATGGCAAACTTTATATCCTATCTGATAATCAGCTGACTATTGAAGGCTTCAATGGAGCTGATAGTAAGACCTTTTCGCTTCCTCAATCGGTTCTATCCTTTTATAAAGCAAGTTCAACTTACTATTTTATCACTTCGTCCAGCATTCTTTTATCAGACAATTTAAAGCGTTTTGTTACTATTCCATTACGTAACAATATTCCAGACAATCCGCATCAGATATCCATTGCAGATGATGGCAATGGCTTTTCTGTGCTACTGACAAAGAATGCAGTATGGCGTATTCCACACCATCTCGGCTTCTTTAACGCAAATCCTCCAGTCGTTACGGCATGTCTTTCTGACAAATCCCTTATCTATGTTAATAATCAACATGAGCTATTCTGCCAGAAAGCAGGTGAACAGATAGCAAAGAAGATATACGACTTTGACAATGATGAGTTGCCAAAGGAGATGTATGCCAATGGTGAGGACATTTATTACTATAATGCTAATAATCAGCTATTCAGACTGAATCTTGGTAATCATTACCTGATTAATCAACTCTTTAAGCGTCCACAACTGTTGGCGCAAACCAAGACACGTATCACCTCTATGGCATTTCTGCCGAGACAAAGCAAGATACTCCTTGGTGTGCAAGACTATCTATTATCCATTGATGCCCAAAACGGTAAGACAGATACGATAAAGGCAATGAATAACAGATATATAACAGCTTTTCATCAAGTGAAAAACGGTGAAGGGATATATATTGCCACACTCAACCATGGTGTATTCTTTGGAAAGCATGAACAGATAAAACAAGTTGCAGGAACACAAGATAAAGTATTTATCAGTAGTCTACTGACATACGGTGAACAGAATCCTCATCTCCTATTGCTCACCAATCATTATCTACAGATTCAAGGTTCTGACTCTATTCAGACGGATGGAAGCTGTAGAATGTTCTGTATCAATGACAGTGTTGTCTATACGATACCAGAGACAGGCATCCATAAATATATCATTAAAAAGGGACGACTGATTGATTGTGGTAGTTACTTTGCAGACATCCACTTCAATGCTCAGGCAGGTGTCATCCTTGACAACGCCCTATATATAGGCTCCGATCTCGGCGTTTTGCAGTTAACTCCAGGAAAGGAAGAGGTGGCTAAATGGATTACCTTTAATAATAAAGTGCCAAGTTTACAACTTATTGGTATCATTCTCTTTACCCTGATCTGCATTCTTGGTATTATCTTCATTAGTTATCGTAGGCATCAGATATTGACTTATCGCCAACTTCAGATGAGTAAAGACGACCTGCACCAACGTCTGGAAGCTTTAGAATCCTTAAAAGACAAGCTGACAGAGGTAGAGCGTAATACCCTCAATAGTATTAATAATGAGATTGATAGCATTAATATCAGCTCACAAAGTCTGCGTAATAACAATGAACAGTTTGCGAGACTATCAGCACAAATAGCCCGACTAAACCGTGACACAGCTCTTCAGATGGTGAAATATCTGAATGAGCAAATAGCTCGAATCCAGCAATTTGAGGTCTACGAGCGTGACTCTATGGTGCATGAATCAGAAGAAGCACGCAATACAGACAATATAGAAGTTATCATTGAGCAATGCCGAAGGAATGAAGTATGGCTCAATCATATCCAAGAACTTAAAGAACGATTCAATAAATTCCATCGTTCTACTCAAGACACACTCGTGCTAAAAGGACTGAATGATGGTATGAAAGAGCGTCTTCACCATATTCTTAATGAATCAAAACAACATCCTGTGGCAGAAGTTTATTCAGATTTCATTGCCGTTAAGCATCAGTACGAGAACATCTTCACACAGGATGGCTTGAAGATTATTCGTAACTATATATCTGATAGTATCAAACAACTGAAAGAGTTAGAAGGTTATGAAATAATGACTAAGGCGTTATCTGACGAATTACAGTCGATAGAAAACGACATTGATAATCGCGACCGCATAGTACTCCTTCGCTTGTTACAGACGATTGATAATCGCATCAACCAAATTAAACATTTGAAGACACTACAAAAACTGATGCAAGATTATACCGCTGTACACGAAAATGTTGTGCAAGAGAATGAGGAACGACGCATGAAGAAGTTTAACTCAAAACTCTTTGCTGACATCGACTCTGCTACACGCGACATCACTGACCAAATAGCTGAGGTGTCAGACGAGTTCTTCAGGAGTTTTGCCATGACTGATAAAGAAGTCTGCAAAGAGATATTCCACTTTACTGCAGCCAACAGCCAGCAGGTACGAGTCTTGATTTTGCTCCTTGCAATGCCACGAGTAAAGCGTACACTCCTACCAGGAATGTTAGGTATCTATGGCAACTTGAACCCTGTCGTCAGTCGTCTTTATCATAGCAAGATTGGTGATAATAAGGTAATTCTCACAGCCTATTACAACGAGAATCCAGCCAGTATCGTCTATTATATCTTAAAATTATCAGAATAAGAGTAACAACTGATAATCAATATATTAACAATAGTTGCATTCGTTTATTTTATCTAAAAAACGAGATGCAACTATTTTGTTTATAACATTTCTTCTACCTTTGTAGCAACATCTTACTATTGTATTTTAATTAAACCATTTTATAAATTTAAAACTCTACCAAAATGACAAAGAAGACCTTAGTTGTTGGTTTGCTGGCAATGTTCTCAGTAACCACTTTCGCACAGACAGCGGCAAAGAAGATTAAAGACGTACGTACACAACCAGACCTCTATTATCTTCAGGATGGACAGCAAGCAAGTTCACTCGAGCTTCTTCCAGCACCTCCACAGCCAGGTAGTATTCAGTTCCTTTATGACGAAGCGCAGTACCAATGGGGTAAGATGCAGCGCAATACTCCTCGTGGTGATCAGGCAGCAGCTGATGCACGTGTAGGTGGTGACGGTGTTCCAAACGCTTTCTCAGAGGCTTTCGGTATTAAAATCAGCAAGGAGACAACTCCAGAGATTTATAAACTTGTTTTGAATATGCGCGAAGATGCAGGTGACTTGGCTACACGTAGCGCTAAGGATCACTACATGCGTGTTCGCCCATTTGCTTTCTATAACGAGATGACTTGTAACCCAGAGCAGCAGCAAGAGCTGTCTACTAATGGTTCTTATCCATCAGGTCACACTGCAATCGGCTGGGCCACCGCTCTTGTTCTGTCAGAGATTAACGTTGACCGTCAGAATGAAATCCTTGAGCGTGGCTATCAAATGGGTCAGAGCCGTGTTATCTGTGGTTACCACTGGCAGAGCGATGTAGATGCTGCTCGTGTCATCAGTGCAGCCGTTGTAGCACGTCTCCATGCAGAACCAGCTTTCCAAGAGCAGTTGGCAAAGGCAAAGAAAGAGTTTGCGAAGCTGAAGAAGGAAGGCAAAATTGCTAAGAGTACATTTAAGACAGCAAACTAAGTCTTACGAAATATAAGGTGTCATAGGAGTTAAGCCAGTAGGTTTACATTAACTTTTTAGTTGACGGCTTAACTCCTCATTGACTCTTTCTTATAGCTCTCACTCTTAGTTAAAAACCTAATTTATAGAAGATTGATAATAAAAATACCTTTATGAAAAGAATTATCCTTATTGCTACCTGTGCATTGATGACTTGTGCAAGTGCCTTTGCTCAGGAAGAAGCAGAACCAAAGTTGGCAGTAAAACCAACAGGTCGTATCCTTATGGATGCAGGTGTTATGCACTCAACAGATGAGACACTTGATAACCAGCTCAATGATGGTGTTGCTATTCCAGACGTACGTATGGGCGTAAGTGCCACATATGGTAAGTGGAAAGCAAAGGTTGACGTTGGTTATGCACGTCAAAGTCTTTCATTAAAAGACATTAGTCTCGATTATAATTTCAACAAAGAGAACTTGATTCGTATGGGTTACTTCGTACACCAGTTTGGTTTACAGAGTGGTACATCATCAAGTTTCAAGATTTCAATGGAAGAGCCATTGGCTAACCAAGCATTCTTCAACAGCCGTCTGATTGGTGCAATGTATGTTCATGCTGGCGAGAAGTTCCATGCTACAGCATCAGTATTTGCTGAGAATGACGCGATGAAGATGACAACCGACAAGCTCGGCAACGAGGCATGGGGTGCGATGACACGATTGGTATGGCGCCCACTGACTGAGCGTGGTAAGATTTTCCACATTGGTATCAGTGGCGCATATGAGTCTCCACGTTACAACAAGACAGCTGCTCTCAGCCATAAGTCATACACCTTGAGAGCTCCTTTCCCAACACGTATAGCAAATGTTGCAGCACAGGAGGCAACAATCTCAGACGCTAAAGCACTGTGGAAGTTCTCTCCAGAAATGAACTTTGCTATTGGCAACTTCGGTTTCGAGGCTCAGTACTTCTACGTAGGTATCAAGCGCGACAATGCTATGCCAAACTATAACGCATGGGGTGCATATAGCAATGTACGCTACCTCCTCAATGGTCAGGGCTATACTTATACCAAGGCTGATGCGGGTATTGCTACTCCTGATCCAGGTTCTTTGGAGCTTGTTGCAGCTTACAACTACTCTACCTTGACTGATAAGGATGCTAATATCTTTGGTGGTAAGGTAAATGATTGGTCATTGACCTTCAACTATTACCTTAACAAGTATATGATTTGGCGTGTTCGTGGTTCTATCACTCGCGCAACAGATAAGGCTGCATTCAACAATAACACATTCTCTATCTTAGAGACTCGTCTACAAATAAAGTTCTAAGACTCCGATAATTCACAACCCATTGCACGCACCATGGGTTGTGAATTATTACTTAATAAAGTATTACTACAATGAGAAAAATCAAATCTTTCATCCTCCTTCTGATACTGGCTCTACTCTGTCCAGCATTAGCACAGGCACAGCTTCAGCGTTCTGAGGCGTTCAAAGGAAAATACAAACTAAAGGAAGTTGTTATCCTCTCTCGTCATAACATCCGCTCACCACTATCAACCAATGGTTCTGCACTGAGCAAGATGACTCCACACGAGTGGACAAATTGGTCATCTGCAGCCAGCGAACTGACACTCAGAGGTGGTGTACTTGAAACCGAGATGGGACAGTTCTTCCGCAAATGGACTATCGAAACAGGATTGTTTAAGGATAACTATGTTCCAACAATTGACGAAGTAAATGTCTATGCCAACTCTATGCAGCGTTGTATCGCTACCGCACAATACTTCTCTGGTGGCTTCATGCCAGTAGCTAACCTACGTGTGAACCACCGCTATGTACCATCTAAGATGGACCCAATCTTCTTCCCTCGTCTTACAAAGAGTACTGAGGCTTTCCGCACTGAGGCTATGAAGCAAATCAATGCTATGGGTGGTAAGGAAGGACTTGTTGGTATCAACAAAAGTCTAAAGGAGAGCTACGACCTCATTGCTAAGGTCTTAGACATGAAGCAAAGTGAGTATTATAAGAAAGGAGAAATAAAAGACTTCGTTAATAACGATACACAAATTACGCTTGAACTCAACCAAGAGCCAGGAATGAAGGGTTCGTTGAAGAATGCTAACTCTGCTTCTGACGCCTTTATCCTCCAGTATTATGAGGAGCCAGATGGCATGAAAGCTGCCTTTGGTCATAAACTCACAACTGAGGATTGGACTAAGATTGCTAAGGTAAAAGACGTGTATGGCGACGTACTTTTCACTGCTCCTATCGTTGCTGTTAACGTGGCTCACCCACTTTTGCAGTATATGTATGACGAACTGAACGACAAAGATCGTAAGTTTACATTCCTCTGTGGTCACGATTCAAACATTGCAAGTGTTGATGCTGCCCTTGGCGTTGAGGACTATTCACTTCCTAACTCTATCGAGAAGAAGACTCCTATCGGTTCAAAACTTGTCTTAGAGAAGTGGGTCGACGCTGCTGGTAAAGCTTATATAGCCGTAAACCTTGTTTATCAGAGTACAGACCAACTTAAGCAGATGTCCCTACTCGACCTGCAGCATGCTCCACAAGTATTCTCCTTAAAGTTGAAGGGTCTCAATCAGAATACTGACGGTCTTTATACTTTCGAGGATGTCAATGCACGTTTCCTTCAGGCTATTCGCGCATACGATGATATTAAGTAAGTGGACGAGTTGACAAGTGGACAAGTAGACGAGGTGCTTGTGAGATAGATAGAAAAAAGGAAATGAGAATTTAACAAGCAACTTTCCTACTCTTAAACTCGTCTATCAATCAGCTTATAGCTCATCTTCTACTTCGCTATTGTTGCTCCGCACGCCTTGTGCTGTTGGTTAGCACCACTCGTGCGAAGCCTTAGCACCACATGTGCGGAGCCTCAACACCTATCCTATTAAGGACAGAATAATGAAGAAGTGAACAAGTTTACTGTATAAAAAAGACAAAATAACAAAGTAAACAAGTAGATAGGTGAACCAGTTGCTTGTGTAAAAGATAAAAAAAAGACATAATAACAAAGGACGTGAACAAGTTACTTATTAAATTATCACGTTACCTTTGTTACTATGTCTATTACCATGATACACCATCTTTTATTACAAGCAACTGGTTAACTTGTCTACTCCTTCACTTGTCTTCTCGCCTACCATATCTATACATCGTATACCCATCAGTTCCTTTCCCATCCCCGACATATCTAAAAGAAGAGGGAAAGGCACCCTTGACAATAAGCTCTGTAGCATACTCATAACCATAGCTGTCAGCATCAACGCATATTGCATGCAAAGGATAATAAACATTCTTCTTATCCTTAGCATAATTCTCCATCCCATTGGTAGTTTTTTTATTCACATAGAAGGTCGCTATATCGACATCTTCCATAGGCTTAACATACTTGATAAGGACGGCAGAATCGCCTAAGGCGGCATAGATTTTATCATTATGCCGCCAATAAAAACCTATACGTTCGTTTTCTTTCAGTTGCTTCCAATGTCCTCTTTCCTTATAATCATCATAAGGTTTGCAGGCTACAAGAAGCAATAGAATGATAAAGATATACCCTATTTTCATTCCCTTATAAACCTTTTGCGTCTTACAGTTCATCTTTTATTACAAGCAACTGGTAAACTTGTCTACTTGTTCACTTGTTTACTAACCAAGATATTCATCGTTACGAACGAGTATTTTTTCTATCTTACCAACATACATCGTATGAAGGTCGCCATTAGGATAAGCCTGTTCAAAAACCTCCTTATCAATAAAACCACTTTCCTTTAGGTCTGCAGCATACTCTTTCTTACAAACAAGAACTAACTTAGCCTCCTTAAAATAAACACTATTATCAGCAAAAACCTTTGTCAATCCAGCCTTCTCTATCTTATTCTCATCACGTCCTGAAACAGAACCAAGATAAGCCATTTGCTTCTTAAAAGAGGCATCCATCACGCAAAGCGTAAAGTAATCTTCCTTATCTACAAAGGTCTTTGTATAGCGACTGGCACGTATATAGGCAACAACTGTTGGGTCGTTATGGCCCCACATACAGCCAATATGTCCCCAACTAATTGTCATTGTGTTACACCCATCCTGCTCATTACCAGCAGATAACAACATCCATTCCTTTCCTAAAAGGTTGAACGGATTAAACTTTAAATCCTTGTAACTAACTTCTTTCATCCTAAATCATCTTTATGTATACACTTTAAACATTTATCAAATACAAAAGTAACATTTTTATCCGTTCTAACAAAGCACACAAGTGAAAAGATGACAAAGAAACAAGTTGCTTGTAAAAAAGACAAAGTAACATAAGAACACTTTTAATGCATACAAGTTAACAAGTGAATAAATTGCTTGTAAAGAAGACAAAGTAACATAAGAACACTCTTTATTGCATACAAATTAAGAAGTGGATAAGTTACTTGTTATGTTATTACTCCTCCTCGTTCCCCTGTTACTATGTCTTTTTCTAAGCAAACCGTTCTCTTATCAAACTACTATGTTACCCTGTCTTTCTCACAAGCAACTCGTTCACTCGTTTACTTGTTCACTCGTCTACTTCAACAATATCTGTAGTTTTTCCAACATAATATTTGTCAGTTTTTCACAAAATTCGTACCTTTGCAGTGATATTCTATCAATCATCCGCATTAAGTCGGGTGATTTGTTATGATTAGTGGAAATATATTTAGTATAAATTGATAAAAAGGTAGACAACAGTGGATTCAGTATATAACAAATTAATAGCATTAGGTATTCGCCCATCTGTACAGCGTGTAGCAATCATGAAGTATCTCGCTACTCACCACACCCACCCTACAGTGGAGGAGGTTTTCCTTGCATTGAAGAAACAACTTCCAACGGTGAGCCGTACTACTGTTTACAACACATTGAGAATGTTGTCAGAGCACGGAGCTGCATCAATGATTACCATTGATGACCACCGCGTATGCTACGATGGCGTTACCGAGCCACATGCACACTTCTTCTGCAAGCGTTGTGAGAAGGTTTATGACTTTGAGGCAATGGAAATGCCACGCTATACTGGCGAAATTGGTAAGGGCTTTAGAATTGATGACACACAGCTTTACTATAAAGGTATCTGTCCTCACTGCCTTGAGGCAATGAACGAGAAAGAGGAACTGAACTAAAGTACCTCCTCAAAATACACTAAGCGTGGTGTAACCAATGGTAAAACCATGAATAAGATTGGTAAGTGGGGCTGAGTTATAGAAGAATGACAGGGCTATCCATACCCATTTATAATACAAAAACATTATAAAAGACATTAATCATAAAGATTTATCAACGTTACTTGTGGCTATAGCAACAAAGAAAAGATAGCCTAAAACAAGGCATTATCAGCAAAGTTTCACCACAAGTTCAACGGAGATAAATAAAGAAAAATAAACTGTGACTTTATTATAGTTCTCAGTAAAGTTAATGCGGATGCACTATTGTGCATCCGTTATTTGTTTCAAGAGGTCTCAACTGACAACGAAAGACGCTGAAAAAACTATACAAAAATCCTCTCTAAAGCACACCTTTTTACTCGAAAAAAGAACTATCCGCTTGCATTCGTAACTATCACTAAATCAAACAGTTCCACAACAGCGCAGTAAGAGATGCCTAATTAGCGTTCAAAAGGGCGTTAGTAAGAGGCTTAAAGGGCATCTTTTAGAAGCCTAAAGGGCGTTAATAAGACTCCTATTAAGCATCAATA
>ERZ772977.772-NODE-772-length-18835-cov-34.326198_pt1 | contig 18835 bp, 20 predicted proteins | sample MGYA00511131_ERZ772977 | MGnify/ENA primary metagenome ERZ772977 (study PRJEB29015, sample SAMEA2737935) | human oral metagenome | biome: human oral; feature: human-associated habitat; material: dental | place: China | collected 2151 ...
CTGTGTTTGGATTTTCATCTACGTCCATTTTAACGATTTTCAAGACATCTTCTGACAGTTCTTCAGACAATTTATCCAAGATTGGACCTTGCATACGACATGGACCACACCAAGTTGCCCAGAAGTCTACCAAGACCAAACCGTCTCTTGTTTCTTGTTCAAATGTTGCATCTGTAATTGCTTTTGCCATTGTATTCTCCTTTTTACTTATATTGGCTCAAATCCTGTTTCATCAGGAAGAAGTACACATCTCCATAAGTCCCGTGGTAGTCCAAATCATGACCATTATAAACTAACTTTTTAACTGGATGATAATCCGCCACCCCGATCAGGCAGGCTTGCTGGGATAGTTCAAACTCCTCATAAGACTCGAAAGTTATCTTCCGTTCTGACTTAGCTGCATCTAGATAGGTAATTTCAATCATATGCTCTCCTTTTTGATTCCATTCGTAATTTATGATTTAATTGTAACCAAAAAAGTTACATTTGTCAAATCAGACGCATCCGCCACTGCTAGATCGCCTCTAAATTCTGATTAATCATCTTCTCCTTTTTGTTTGACTTGATTCTAGTACAATGTAAAGAAGAAATCTTTGACAAAACAAGCACAAAGGCTACGTTTGTTTTTATTTTTATGTTAAAATAAAAGGTATGGACAAAATTATTAAAACTATCTCAGAAAACGGTTCTTTCCGTGCTTATGTGCTGGATAGCACAGAGACGGTTCGGACCGCTCAAGAAAAACATCAAACTCAAGCAAGTTCTACAATTGCACTTGGCCGCACACTGATTGCCAGCCAGATTTTGGCGGCTAATGAAAAGGGCCAGACCAAGATCACCGTCAAGGTTCTTGGTACTAGCTCGCTAGGCGCCATCATCACAGTGGCAGATACCGAGGTTAATGTCAAAGGCTATGTGCAAAATCCTGGTGTCGATATTAAAAAGACAGCCACTGGCGAAGTTCTGGTCGGCCCTTTTGTCGGCTCTGGTCAATTTTTGGTTATCACGGACTACGGCACTGGCAATCCCTACAATTCTATGACACCACTCATCTCTGGTGAAATCGGCGAAGACCTGGCCTTCTATCTGACTGAAAGCCAGCAAACTCCTTCTGCAGTTGGCCTTAATGTCCTCTTGGATGAGCATGATAAAGTCAAGGTTGCTGGTGGTTTCTTGGTGCAAGCTCTGCCTGGTGCTAAGGAAGCTGATATCGCCCGCTTTGAGAAGCGGATTCAAGAAATGCCAGCCATCTCTAAGCTGTTAGAATCCAATGACCATATAGAAGCTCTACTGGCTGCCATCTATGGAGATGAGCCCTACAAACGCCTGTCTGAAGAGGAAATTCGCTTCCAGTGCGACTGCAGCAAAGAGCGCTTCATGAATGCCTTGGCTACCTTGCCAAAGGCTGACTTAGAAGAGATGCGTGATCAAGACCACGGAGCTGAAATCATCTGTCAATTCTGCCAGACAGCCTACCACTTTGACCAAAATGACTTGGAGGAACTGATTCGTGACAAATCTTAATACCCCTTTTATGATTGGAAATGTTGAAATTCCCAACCGCACAGTTCTAGCGCCTATGGCCGGCGTAACCAACTCTGCTTTCCGAACCATTGCCAAAGAGCTGGGAGCAGGCCTGGTCGTGATGGAAATGGTCTCTGACAAGGGCATCCAGTATAACAACGAAAAAACCCTCCACATGCTCCATATTGATGAGGGAGAAAATCCCGTTTCTATACAGCTTTTCGGTAGTGATGAAGACAGCCTGGCCCGCGCAGCGGAATTTATCCAAGAAAATACCAAGACAGATATTGTCGATATCAATATGGGCTGCCCAGTCAATAAAATTGTCAAAAACGAAGCTGGCGCTATGTGGCTCAAGGATCCAGAGAAAATCTATAAAATTATCAACAAGGTTCAGTCTGTTTTGGATATCCCTCTGACAGTCAAGATGCGGACGGGTTGGTCCGACAGCTCACTGGCTGTAGAAAATGCTCTGGCAGCCGAAGCAGCTGGCGTTTCAGCCTTGGCTATGCACGGCCGCACCCGTGAGCAAATGTACACAGGGCATGCTGACCTCGAAACCTTGCATGACGTAGCCCAAGCCCTGACAAAGATTCCTTTCATCGCCAACGGTGATATCCGCAGCGTGCAAGAAGCCAAACAACGTATCGAAGAAGTCGGCGCTGACGCTGTCATGATTGGACGAGCTGCCATGGGAAATCCCTACCTCTTCAACCAAATCAACCACTATTTTGAAACGGGTGAAATCCTGCCAGACTTGACCTTTGAAGACAAGATGAAGATTGCTTATGAGCACCTCAAACGCTTGATTAACCTCAAAGGCGAAAACGTAGCCGTTCGTGAATTCCGCGGACTCGCTCCTCACTACCTTCGTGGGACATCTGGTGCAGCTAAACTTCGCGGTGCCATTTCACAGGCCAGCACATTGGCAGAGATCGAGGAACTCTTGCAACTCCAACATTAAAGAAATAAAAATGAGAGTGGGACAGAAATCGGTAATTCGTTAGAATTCGATTTCATCGTCCCACCTCCGCACAGTTGAGTAGGGCTGTAAAAGCTGATGAAATCAGCGTAGTAGAGTCCACTCAACCACTGCGTCTTGCTCGATAATCCAAAAACAATTGAGAGGCTAGGACTTTTGTCCCAGCCTCTTTGTTTTGCAATTCTTTCTCGCTTATTTGATCAATTGAACACTAGCTACTTTACCATCAGCGCCAGTAGTGATTTGGATGCCCAATCTAGGAGCAGATGAATCAGCAGAACCCAGTTGAGCTGTATAGCGACCATCATCCAAAGTATAGGCATATGAAGCAACATGGTAAGTATTGACAGTTCCATTCGCTGACTTGACGCTAAATTGTCCGCCTGCTGAAACAGTCACTGTACTACCTCCTGCATCTGTCCAACTGCCAGCAGCTGCAGAGAAATCTCCATCCACCATATTCAAAACGCCTTTATAACGAGCATTTGTTTCTGCCTGCTTGTTTTGAAGCTGACGATCCGTTGCTGGATTGTGGGCTGGTTGACTCGGTTGAGCTGGCTGAGTTGCTTGGCTCGGTTTAGTTGGTTGAGTCGGCGTAGTTTGTTGACTAGGAGCTTGTTGAGATTGGCTTGGTTGAGCCTGTGTATTTTGTTGACTTTGAACCTGCTGATCCACTCCTTGTTGCGTTTGATTTTGTGAAGGTTGAACGGATTCCACAGCTTTCTGTACTTGTTCTGCTTGCCCTACTGTTTTGTTTGAAGAAGCATTACTGCTGGCTTTTGGAGCGCTGCTAGTTTTGCTAGATGAAGCAACTTTAGAGCTAGAAGAAGTTTGTACTGTCTTATTAGCACTTGCGCTAGGCTTGGTTTCTTCTTTGTGACCACAAGCCCCTAAAAGTAAGCTAGAAGCTAGAACAGTAGCAGCCATCAATTTTGTATAAGTCTTAGTTTTCATTTTTTCTCCTCCTTTGTAACATTCGGAAATCTTTTTGTAAAGTTATTGTAACACTTGCAATAAAGTATGTCAACTAGATAAATGGAATTTTTCAAAAAATTTTGAAGCAAACAGCAACCAGAACTTAGGCCTCCTCTCTTCCTCAGCAGATATGTAGCTACTTTTATATTCGTAATAAAAATAAAAAAAGCAGAACATTTTTGTCCTGCAAGTAAACTATATCATCAATTTTCTTTTAACTTGTTTTTTCTGTCTTCAGCCGATATACTTTTCTCGGTTTCTTCTTTGGCACGCGCTTGACACCGGCCTCCTCCAAGTATTCTCCAAATTTTACTAAAAAATTATTGCTGACGATAGGTCGTCTCGGCGAGATGAGATTGACCAGCTCAGTCCCTTCATAAACAGTAAACGGTGATTCCAGCAAATGAAGAAAAGTTGGATTCCAGTCCAGTCGTCCTTGAATCCTCTTAATAGATTCCAGCAGGATTTGGTAGTGGTCAAAGGCAAAGTCCTCTGCTGTCAGAAGTCGCTCACCATCCCTAAAGCTCTTTGTCTTAAAGTCCACATCAAGGAAAGTGACTTCCTTGGCATCATCGCCAGCCTTGACTTGGTTGATAGCGATTGCCGGCAGATAGACCAAATGGGCAATGGTGATGACCCAACCGCGCGGATCGCGTCCTGGAGTAGAGACCGTCATCAGCTGCTCCACCTTTTCCAGCGGTATCTCGAGGTCTACTTCTTCCTTGACCTCCCGAATACAGGCTTGATAGGCATCCTCATTTTTGTCCACAAAGCCTCCAACCAAGGCATATTTATTCTGATAAGGATGGGCCTTGCGCTTAATAACCAAGAGTTTTATCTGGCCTTCTACGAAGCAGTAGGCCACCATATCCGCTGTTACGCTGGGCGTCTCATACTTAGGCAAATCCTGTGTCTTGTACCATGCCAAAAAGGCGGACTCATCCGCCATTGTTTCGTAATACTCTTTTTCCGACATTCCCGCTGGGATATCCTGTTTGGTCATGAATTTTTCTTCCTTTCCTAAGCTATCTTTTCTATCAAAAATCCTCCAAATCTTGCTCTAGGCTTTCTTCACTGCCTTGGTCCACTGATACCAGCCGACAATACTATTGAGGGTATAAACCCAGTACATAGCCTGAATGTGAAGGTTGCTGCCCCACCAGAGGTAGATACTGAAGAGATTGGTCGCAATCCAGAAAATCCACTGCTCGCGGTAGAGACCCGTCATGAGAAGCTGGCCGATACCATTGGTCGCATCTGTCACACTATCGCGGAAAGGCCGGTGACTGTGAATGCTCTTATAAGCAAAGCCCATGCCAATCCAAATCAAGGCAGTCAAGGCCAAATATTTAAGCCAGCCACGCCAGTCTAACTTCTTAGCTTCAAAATGAGAGGGCTCTGCTTTATCTTGTTCATTGACTCGGTTGGACAACCAAGTGTAGAGACCGATTGGCTGCATGATAAAGAAGTAGATGGTTGTCAGCACTTCTCCATAAAAGCTAGCCTGGAAGGACAAGATGAGATAAATGGCCGAATTAACAGCCCCAAAGAGGTAATTGCTGGCCCGCCCCTCGGCTACTAGGATGACACAGATGATGCCTGTCCAGGAAGCAAAGAGTCCCAACCAGTCATGCTGCTCCTGCCCACTGGTGAACTCCAGAATGAAAGGCAGACTGGAAAGAGCAATCAAGTAGAGCCATTGAGCCAAGTTGCGCCCACCAAATAAATCCTGCCAGAGCAATTTGGCGATACCGCTAAAGCCCTGTTCTTTTGCTGCTGCATAGACATTCTGGAAATTCCGAGCAAAGGTTTGAGATTTTTGTTTTAGTCCTGCGTAGAGAGCTGCAGGAGAGAGTTTTTGATTTTTTACTACCATTCTATTTTACCACTTTCTTTTTTAATCTGCTTGATAAATCTTGTTAATCGCTTCTTTGGCCGCCTGATAATTGTCCAAATAACTGCCAGCTAGATAAACCGTCGGAATATGAGCCAAACACTGCTCTTTCAGCTTTTTCAGATAGCTTGAAAAATCACTGCGGATAGCCTCGTCTGCCATACTCATATCGCGAAAGCCATCGTTGACATAGGCTCCGATCGGCTCAGCAAAGAGAATCAAATCCCATTTTTCCTTAGACAAAATGCTGGCAAAGAGATTGTCAAAGGTCTCTGTCTCCTCGTTTTGAACGGGACTTTCTTTCAGATAGTAATCATAGTAAGCCTTGGTTACCAACGAATTTGTATCAGCCACGACCAGACCACGGTTGGCGCTGCTGTCAATTAAGCGGGAAGTCTGAGCATATTGTCCCAGGAGCAGATAATAGTAGTCTTTAGGTGTCAGCTCATCATCTCGCACATTATTTTGAATTTGGTATTCTCGAGCATATTCCAGACTAACTGGAGCATCATAAAAGCGAGCCAAATCCTTAGCCAAGGTTGTTTTACCATTGCTGGCGCTACCCATAATCAGCACTTTCTTGGTAAAGTGACGGCGGAAAGGTTGGGCGATATATTTCCAATAAAGGCTAGGATTTTCCCGAATCATCGTAGCTGAAATCCCAAACTGCCGCTCCTCAAAAGAAGTTTTGAAGCCACGCTTTTCTAACTCCGCCTGATAGTCAGCCTCTCCGACAAAGAAAATCAACTCCTCGTCTTCTGAATCATAGTCCACCAAGTCCAATAAAGCTGGCAACCACTGATCCCAACCCAGAGGATAGCGAGGGAAAGACGTTTCGTCTAGTTTATAAACCTGAGTCAGTTCATCATCTGCGAAGGTCTCACGAGTATAACGGAATCGCTTCTGCAGAGACAGACCTACTTCCTCTCCACGGTCTTCCTGATAACCAGAAACCACCACGCGCACCTTGTCGTAAGAACGCTTCGCCTTCTGAATCAGATCGATATGCCCCTGATGTAAGGGAGCAAAGGTTCCAAAGACGATTGCAATTTTTTCTTTCATACGCTTAACCTTTTTATTATATTTTATTATTTCTATGGTTTTATTATAAACTATATTTTTCTTTTGTCAATAGTTTTTTATAAGATTTTATAAAAATATTTTTCAGACACTTTAAAACTGCATTAAGCGCAAAAAAAGAACCTAATGTCTTAAGCATCAGATTCTTTTTCTACAAGATTTATTGCTGATAGACTTCTTGGTAGAATTCTAGCTTGTCTCCATCCTTGAGCGTGATTTGATTGGCGCCCTTAGGTGCCATTTCTCCATTGACCTTAAACATCCAGTAGAGACCTTTTGCTTCATCCTGAGTATGTCCGTCAATCGAAGTGATAAAACCTTCTTTTTCTTCGACCTTGTAGGCCTTCTTCAAAGCATCCATAGCTGTCTTTCCTTCTGCAACAGCCACCGTTTTCTCGCTCTTCTCCTGACCTTCTGGTGCAATACTGATGCTGATTTTCAGTTCCTTTTTGACGGAAGAAGCAGCCGAACTAGAGCTGGTATCGTTTTTTGTTTGATTATTGCTACAGCCCACTAAAAAGAGAGCAAAGGCAAGCGTAAGTAAACTAAAGATTTTTTTCATGATAAAGTCTCCTTAAAATAAAATACAAAATAGGATAGAAGAGCATTGTGGACCAGGCGTGGGCTAGATTGAAGCCTGCTCCCGCTGCCACATAGGTCCACCAAGGCATTTGATAAATCAAGGCTGTGATACCATCAATCACAAGACCATAGCTAAAGGCTAAAAGCAAGGCCAACATACTCTGGCCAAACAAGCCCAGTCGCCGATACAGCAGGTACCATAAGCAAATGACCACCGCAAAGGATAAGATCTGGAAAAGGACCCAAGGCCCCATTCCAAAGAGGAAAGAAGATACAAAGATACTGATAGACATGACTAGAAGCGAGCCCTTCAAGTCCTCAAAATCCACCAAGAGAAAATACAGCGCTGTAATGGGCTTGATATTGGGCAGGCCAGCAAAGGCATAACGAAGCACGACGCAGACAGCCGCCAGAAGAGCGATTCGAGCAAGATAACGAAGAGACACAGTTTCTGCCTTTCTAAACGATATTCTTCAGTATTATAACACGGTTCTGATTAGCCTAGCAAGAATGCCAAGTGAATCAGCTTTTTATGCATCCTGTCGAATCATCTCCGCCCGTTCCTGATTTTGGTAGAGTCGATCATTTCTAGCTGAAAATCCCATCTTTTCCCAAAAGAGGTTGGCCTGTTGATTTTTTTCAAAACCGACTAGTGATACTTTATGGATGCCAAGTTTTTTCACTGCTGACAAGGCTTGTTCGACCAGAGCCTTTCCTACTCCTTTTCTGCGAAAATATGGATGGACAGCCACATGATAGATATAAGCTCGGTAGCCATCCGTTCCGATCAACATAGTGCCGATAAAGCTCTCATCCTCTAAGGCAACTAGACAGGTTTCAGGATTGCGCTTCAAAAAACGGACGATCTCTTCTTCAGAGTTATCTAGACTATCGAGTACCATGTCAGGGTAAGATACCCACAGCTGGTAAGCAGAGGCATAATCCTTTTCTATCATCACACGAATTTCCATTGCACACATCCTCCCTAAGCCATTTCAAATTTGAGTTGACCGCCTTTGACGCCAACTTTAAGCGTTTGACCAGCTGCTAAATCTCCAGCCAGGAGCAACTCAGACAGTTTGTCCTCCACCTGCGTCTGCAGGGTACGGCGCAGCGGCCGCGCTCCCAATTCTGGATCGTAACCTTCCTGAGCTAGTAATTTCAGGGCACTAGCTTGGAATTTAAGCACGATGCCTTGCTCTGCCAGACTCCTAATCAACGGTTGCACCATAATCTTGACCACTTCCTGCATATCCTCAGCAGACAGACTGTGGAAGACCACCTTTTCGTCAATCCGGTTGATAAATTCAGGACGGTAGGTCTTTTTCAATTCTTCCAGAATGCGTTTTTCCATATTGGCCTGATCAAAGCGGATATCCCGCGCCCCAAAACCAACTGTCTTATCATCCCGCAGGGCTGTTGCCCCCAGATTGCTGGTCATGATAATGATGGTATTGGAGAAATCCACCTTGCGGCCCTTACTATCAGTCAGCTGACCATCATCTAAAACCTGCAAGAGGACATTGAAGATATCTGGGTGAGCCTTTTCCACCTCGTCAAAAAGGAGGACAGAATAAGGTCGGTTGCGCACCTTTTCCGTCAATTCGCCGCCTTCCTCATAGCCTACATAGCCCGGAGGCGCCCCGTTGAGACGACTCGCCGCGAATTTCTCCATATATTCACTCATATCAAAGCGAATCAGGGCGGATTCATCATCAAAGAGAACTTCTGCCAAGGCCTTAGCCAACTCTGTCTTTCCGACACCCGTTGGCCCTAGGAACATAAAGGAACCAATTGGGCGTTTGCCGGTGCGAATGCCTGACTGATTGCGACGAATTGCTCGGCTGACAGCCGAAACTGCCACATCCTGTCCGATGACCCGCTTGTGCAGTTCTTTTTCCAAATTGAGATATTTTTTGGCATCTGTCTGAGTCAATTTCTGCACAGGAATACCAGACAAGCGACTGAGAGTCTCTAGGATATCCCCCGCTTCCACTTTCAGCTTGTAAACAGTTGATTCCTGCTCTTTTGCCAGTAGCTGGCCGACTTTTTTCAACTTTCCAGCCATCAAGGTCTTATCCACAGGCGTCAAATCCGACTGTTTATAATTCTGCGGTCCTTTATTTTGCACTGTTGCACTGGCCTCATCCAAAAGGTCAATGGCAGAGTCTGGCAGATGCTTGCTGGTCAGATAGCGATGAGCATACTTGACCGCTGTTTCAATGGCCTGGTCACTAATCTGCACCTTGTGGTGATCCTCATAACTCTTTCTCAAACCCTGCAAAATAGCAATGCTGTCGGCCACAGTAGGTTCTTCAATAGTGACCTTGGCAAAACGCCGAGACAGAGCAGCATCTTTTTCGATATGTTTCTGATACTCTTCCTGCGTCGTAGCACCAACTGTTCGCAAGGTTCCCCGAGACAGAGCCGGTTTCAGGATATTGGCCGCATCCAAAGTCGAGTCAATCCCGCTACCAGAGCCCATAATAGTATGCAGCTCATCGATAAAGAGGATGACATGGCCGTCTTCTTCGATGTCATTGATAATGTTGTTCATCCGCTCTTCAAAGTCTCCGCGGAAACGAGTCCCAGCAACGACATTCATTAAATCTAATTCCAAGACACGCATCTTGGCAAGTTCTGCTGGAACCTGACCAGCTGCTACGCGCTGAGCCAAGCCTAGCGCCAAAGCTGTTTTACCGACCCCCGCATCACCGACAAGTACTGGATTATTTTTTGTCTTGCGGCTGAGGATCTGAATCATCCGAGAAATTTCCTCATCCCGTCCGATGACTGGTTCCAGACGACCTGTCCGAGCCAGTTCTGTCAAATCCCGAGTATAGTCTTCTAGGCCACCGCTGGTTGAAGGAGGCATGCCCATCATATTTGCCATAGTTTGTTTAGCAGAGGCCGTGTTTTTATTTAGCGAGCGGATTGATTTGATTTCCTCTCTGCCCCAGCCAGCACGCTGCTCTAAAACCTTTCGTAAATCACTGAATCGAGGGGCTGAACTCTTATCATCATAGCCGAAACCTGCAGCTTCTAACACACGAGCTGCCAAGGTCCCACGGTCAAATAGCATGGCTAGGAGCAGGTGCTCTGTGCCTAGGCTTTTAGCGTGGACGGCTTCCGCAATCTGCCCTGCTTGAGCAAAGAGTTCCTCCAACCGGTGAGAAAAAGGTAATAAGTCAAAACCACTCTTTTTTTGGTACTCTTTTCCAGTAATGTCAAAGGCCGCTTCTTCCAGTTTATCCACTTCAATAGGGAATTCATTTAGAGCCGAACCTGCCACGCTATAGGGATTATTAGCCAGAGCCATCAGCACCTGCCACGATTCTAAATAATCTGTAGCAAAATGACCGGCTAAGAGCTGAGCCGCTTCTAAGCTTTCTACTAAAGCTTTTGAATAATTCATATTCTTAATTTCCTTTTCTATCTAATTGCTGCAAAATTTTCCGTAACATTCTAGCTCGAATCCTCGGAGCCTCTGCCCCCAGGACAGCATCGCTGGCACTCGCTAGGAGCAAATCTCCCTCACGCTGGCTAATAATGTTTTCATCAAAGAGCAGCTGCAAAATATCTGAAAAAACTGGCTGGCTGAGCGACTCACCGACATTGGCCAACAAATCAGACAGCATCTGGTGCCGATCGGAAAATTCAATCTTACCAATCCTGATATAGCCACCGCCACCGCGCTTGCTTTCGACGATATAACCCCGACTCTCCGTAAAGCGTGTCTTAATCACATAATTGATCTGACTCGGAACCACCTGAAAGACATCAGCTAACTCACTGCGCTTCAACTCGACCATGCCCGCCTGCGCCAAAATTGTTTTGATATATTCTTCTATACTATCCGAGGTATTTTTGATGCCCATGATATACCTTTCTATCTGTTATATCTAAAAATAAGCATTCAAGTCTTCTCTAACATTGACTATCTTTGACTATTATACCGAAAAAATCTATTTTTTGAAAGAAAAAGAAGTCCCAGAAAGCTTGAAAATATCTGATAATTCAGAGTAATGAAAAAGATTGATAGACTGAGTAAATGCGATTGTAAACGCTTGCTTTTTACTTTTAAAGACTTATAATAAAGGTGTGAAAGTGTGGTGTTTACGCCATCAACCGTATCCAAACAATCATCATCAAAAGGAGGTTTTCCAATGAAAATAAATTGGCTCAACTATACCCATCATGTACTTAGCTGCCTGTTTGTCACTCTGAGTATCTTGACTATTTTTTCCGCCGAGTATGTCGTTTTCCCAACGAGCCTTCTTCTAGGCTGTCTCCTCATTCCTCTACTCTTTGAGCAGCATTTATTCAGTCGCCGAATGACTTGGAGCCTTAGCGTTTTCTTTGCCATTCTTGCCTTTGCCCTTCTCTTTATCATCAAAACAAATTATATCTCCCTTAGCTATCCAGCAACAACCCTTCTTCTTTTTGTACTAGCAAGCCTGAGTTTTTCAAACTCCTTTATCCTTCACAAACATAAAGAACAAAAAGCCGCTAGATAAAGCTATCCAATAAAAAGTGTGGAAGCAACATGAGCTCGAAAGAGCCATGGATTCCACACTTTTCTTATTCTATAAGGAGCTGGATGGTAGCCAAAAATTCTTAAATGATTCGCCCACGCTGCCAGCCTAAACTAGACTTTCAGAAAATTTCCTTCTCTTTATTTTCCTACTTTCATTTTCTTTTTAATTATATTATAATAGTTGGCAAACACATTTTCCAATCTAATTACTTAAAAAAATTGATAGTATTCTACGAAGGAAGGCGTTATTATGGATTTGGGTCAATTGCACAAAACTACTGAATATAAGAATCAAGGGACCCCCTATTCTCTGACGCGGACCATTACGGAAAACGGCCAGCCTGACATCCTCTTCCACTGGCACACCGATGTTGAAATCATTTACGTTCACGAAGGAAGCGCCCAATTTCATATCGACGATCATTATTTTAACAGTCACAAAGGCGATATTGTCCTGATTCGTCCCAATGCCCTCCACTCCATTCATCCGATTGAGCAGCAGCGCCACTACATGGATGCCATTAACTTTCATTTGGATTTAATGGGCTATTCGACCATGGACCATGCCAGTATCCACTACCTACAGCCTCTCTACAATGGTCAACTGGACTTTGTCCATGTCATCAAGCCTACTGATCAAGCCTATGAGGAAATTCGTCAATGCCTGCTGGCTACTATGGAAACCGGTTATTGCCAAAAGAAATACTATGAATTTCAGCTCAAGGCCCAGCTCAATCAGCTCTTCTACTTGCTTTTTGAAAACGGCTATATCGTCTCCAAGGAGCTATCTGCCGAGGGCTACCGCAAGGAAGAGAAAATCCGCTCCATCATCGACTATATCAATGAGCATTATCAGGAAGAACTCTCTATTGATCAGCTGTCTGGCATCTGCGGCTACAGTCCGACGCACTTCATGAATTTCTTCAAAAAACATCTGGGTGTTTCTTGCATTGAATATCTGATTCAATTTCGCCTGCGCAAGGCTGCCGAGCTCCTCCAGCACTCTACTCTGTCGGTTCTAGAAATCTCCAGCCAGTCTGGTTTTAATAACCTTTCTAATTTCAACCGGCAATTTAAAAAATACTATCAAATGACACCGAGTCAATATAGAAGAAAGTAAGAAAATCTCCAGTCAGCTGATTGGAGATTTTTTATCTGAATATGATTAATAAAAGAACGAACAGACCTTTAGTCTGTTCGTTTTACGGGATTTTGAAAGTTATAAGTAGTTATTCTGCTGATTTTTCACGGATCACCAAGACACCATCTTCCATATCTGCAGTTAAGTGCTTAGCATCTAGATTATCCAAGTGGAAGTCGGTCACCTTGTCACGGATTTGTTGCTCGATAACACGGCGAAGCGGACGAACACCCATGACTTGGTCATAACCAGCATCGCGTAGGAATTCCTTAGCTGCATCAGATACAGCCAAATCAATTTCCTTCTTGCTCAAAGTATGATTTACTTCAACCAGCATGAGATTCACAATTTCCATCAAATCTTCTTTCTTGAGATGAGAGAACTCAATGACCGCATTAAAACGATTGAGGAACTCTGGACGGAAATAAGCTTTGAGTCGATCCATCAGATCAGGCTTTTCTGCATCCTCTTCCAGACCTGCTTCATAGCCAAATCCGGCATTGGAAGTCGCAATGATAACCGTGTTCTTGAAGTTGACTGTGTTTCCTTGACCATCCGTCAAACGACCATCATCAAGAACTTGAAGGAGAAGGGTAATCACTTGTGGATCCGCCTTTTCAATCTCATCCAAGAGGATGATAGAGTAAGGATTGCGGCGCACGCGCTCGGTCAGAGTGTTGTTGTTGTCATCATAGCCGACATAGCCAGCAGTCGTACCAATCAGCTTGGAAACCGCAGTCCGGTCGGAGTATTCTGACATATCCAGACGGATAATAGCCTCTTTAGTACCGAACATATCCAGAGCCAGTTGCTTAGCCAACTCAGTCTTACCAACCCCTGTCGGACCGACGAAGAGGAAGCTGCCAATCGGACGGTTGCCTTCGTCAAAGCCCGCACGGTTACGGCGGATGGCTCTAGCCACAGCTTCTACAGCCTTGTCTTGGCCAATGACCTTGGCTTTGAGACGGTCATTCATGCCCTTGAGGCGTTCAATGTCGCTAGCACCCATTTGAGATACTGGCACTCCCGTCATCCGCTCAACAGACTCTGCTACATCGTTGACCGTAGCAGTCACCTTCATATCCTCGGTGTGGTTTTGAATTTTCTTTTCCAGCTCTTCGATGCGGGTCTTAGCATTCAGAGCTGCTTCATAATCTTCTTTTTCAACAGCTGCTTCCTGCTTGTCTTTTTGCTCAGCAATCTCATGCTCAACCGCATGGACATCCGTCACTGGATGTTGGGCTGCCAAGTGGGCAGCAGTCACATCGACCAGGTCAATGGCCTTGTCTGGCAAGCTCCGCTGTGGAATATACTGGACAGAGTAGTCCACAGCCGCTTTCAGCACTTCATCCGGCAGGATAACATTGTGGTGCTTTTCGTACAGGTCCCGAATACCTCGAAGGATCTGATAAGTATCTTCGGCAGACGGTGCATTGACCTTGACTTCATTGAAACGACGAGCCAGAGCTGCATTTTTGAGAATGGTATTGCGGTACTCGTCTTGAGTAGTAGCCCCGATAACGGTCAACTCCCCACGAGAAAGCGCTGGTTTGAGAATATCCGCCAAGCCCTTAGAGCCACTATCTCCACCGATAGATCCTGCTCCTAGGATTTGATGGATTTCATCAAAGAATAGGATGATGTTGCCGGCTTCCTTGACTTCATTGACCAAGTTTTGGATATTTTCTTCAAAGCTACCACGATACTGGGTACCAGCTTCCAGACCAGAAATATCAACAGAAATAATTTCCTTATTCTTGATGGCCGCTGGCACATCACCATTGACGATAGCCTGAGCCAATCCTTCTACGACAGCCGTCTTTCCGACACCTGCATCTCCGACCAGAACTGGATTATTCTTGGTCCGGCGGGAAAGGATTTCAGCAGTTTCTTGGATTTCTTTATTGCGCCCAATGACTGGATCTAACTTTCCATCACGCGCTTCTTGGGTCAGATTGCGACCTAGCTTAGCCAGAATGCCATCTTGCTTAGGCCCATGCGCTCCAGCATGCAAATCCTGATCGCTGGCCATTTGACCAGGAAGCTTTCCAGTAGCTCGGTACTGAGCAAACTCTTCCGGTGTGACCTCTCTACCATTGATCAAGTAGCGTCGATGTTCGCTATTGTAGCCACCCATACGCCCCATGAGTTGGTTGAAAAGGTCATCCATGCTGTTAAAATTGTTGTAATTATTGTTCATAGTATTGCCTCACTTTTATATTTTTCTTTACATAATTTCTATTTTTGCTGAAATTTTAGATAAGAAATCTTTTGCTTATCTACTATAAATATTCATTTGGGAGATTTTCTCCTATCTATTATTTTACATAACTTATTCGATTTCCAAAAATCAAGACTGAGTCAGTCTCTGTTTTTATGAGTGAATCAAATCTCATTCAAAAGAAGATAATTTTACATAATTTTTAATCCTTCCAAAAATGATCGCCTTCCGGCTATTTCCTCATCTTCTGAATAAATTCTGTGTAAACTTTTTGTTTACAGTTGTAATTATACACTCTTCTTTCCCACTTGTCAATAGGTTTGAGTAAAAAATTTACATAATTTTTTAAAATCAAAAAAACTTCCTCCACATAAAAACATGAAGAAAGCTTCTCTATTTTGATACAAGTTAAATCATATACTCTACACTATAACTGGCATCCGACAGAATGCGGGACAGAAACTGTTTGGTCCGCTCCTCCTTGGGACTGGTGAAGAATTCCTGTGGAGGATTTTCTTCGATGATGTGACCTCCGTCCATAAAGATGACATGGTTGGCCACATCGCGGGCAAAGCTCATCTCGTGGGTCACAACGACCATGGTCACTCCCTCCTGAGCCAGCTGTTTCATGACAGTGAGAACTTCACCGACCAGTTCCGGATCTAGTGCCGAAGTTGGCTCATCCAGCAGGATGACGTCTGGCTTAACAGCAATGGCACGCGCAATCCCAATCCGCTGCTGCTGGCCGCCTGATAGCTGAGAAGGATAGTAGTCCTTGTAAGCTAAAAGTCCCACGCGCTTCAAAGACTCTTCTGCAATCTCAAGCGCTTCTTCCCTCGGTATCTTACGAGCGATCACTAAGCCCTCTAAAATATTTTCAAGGGCGGTTTTATTGGCAAAGAGATTATAGTGCTGAAAGACAAAGGCCGTCTTTCTGCGTATTTCCAAAATTTCCTTTTTGCTAAGCTTAGCCAAATCATAGTCCTTACCAGCCAAAGTCAACTGACCACTATCCGCCTTTTCTAAGTGATTCAGACAGCGCAGAAATGTTGTTTTCCCAGAGCCTGAGGGTCCCAGAATAACCACAACGTCACCTTGATTGACCTTGAGACTGACATCTGCCAGCACCTGGTGCTCCCCAAATCGTTTGGAGATATGTTTTACTTCTAACATAACCTTTCCTTCCTAAGCAAGAGCATAGCGCTTTTCCAAGCTTCTAAAAATCCACTGAATCAAGCCACAGATAATGAGATAAATAACAAAAATCACCAGGTAAGACTCTGAATACTGGTAAGAGTGGGATGCCTCTATTTTAGCTAAGGCTGTGATATCCTTGACCGTCATGACAAACACCAGCGAGGTTCCCTTGACTAGATTGATAACCAGATTGGCCAGATTGGGCAGGGCAGAACGCAGAGCCTGGGGAAAAACAATCCTCCGATAAGCTTGAAAATTGGTTAACCCAATCGCCTGAGCCGCCTCCAACTGACCTTTATCCACTGTCAAAATGGCAGAGCGCAGTATTTCCGACAAACTACCTGTCGTCATCAGGCTATAGATGATGAAAGCATAGTAAAGCGGATTGAACTTAAAGACGTCTACCTGACTACCCAGACTTTTGAAAAATTGATTCAGTAAGCTAGGAAAAAGACTGTAGAAAAAGAGAATGAGCAAAATAGGAGGCGTTGCCCGAATAAAGGCCAGATAAACCACCGAAAAGGTCCGCACACCTCGAACTTTATAAATCTGTCCCAGAGCTAGAAGCAGAGCCGGAATAAAGCTGAGCAGAATAGCCACCACCATAATGATCAGGGTTACTGGAATGCCTTTCAGAGTAACCAGAAAGGTATTTACAATATAATTCAAATCCATGCTTTACCTCTCCTTGACTGTCAGACTTTTTTCCAGAAGCTGGGAAGCCAGCGAAACCACTAGGGCAATCCCCCAGTAAATCAAGGCCACCGCTGTATAGGTTTCGAGGGAATAATTGCCTAGATTACGACTGATAAGATTTTGCCCCGCTCCCATGACATCAACTGCTCCAATCGTATAGGCCAGCGCAGCATCTCGCATGAGATTAAGAAAGGCAGTAGTCAGATTGGGCAGGGCGATGCGAAACCCCTGTGGCAGAATGATCCGCAGAAAAGTCTGCACTGGTGTCAAGCCAATACTGAGTCCTGCCTCGGTCTGTCCCTTGGGAACAGCAAGATAAGCAGCCTTGAAGACTTCCGCAATCATGGCCGCAAAGAGCAGAATCATGGTAATAATGACAAATACGGTCCGTGACCAATTGTTGATATCCAGTCCCAGCCACCACTTTAAAAACTCTGGAATGCCATAGAAGACCAAGAAGAGCAAGACAATAGGCGGTGTACACCTAAGGATAAATATATACCCTCTAGCCAGACCAGCGAAAGACTGCTCCTCGGCGATCTGAGCCCAGGCCAACAGGCCGCCTAGCAAGGAGCCAATCAAAACCGTCACGAACATAATCCATAAAGTGGTCGGCAGAGCCTGTAACAAACCAGGCAGTAGACCAAAAACACGGGACAAATCATAAGCGACCATACGGTCTCCTTTCTCCAGCTTTTAGTCTTTATCTACATAAGAAAAGACATCTTCACCAAAGTATTTTTCCGATAATTTAGAGAGTGTCCCATCTTTCTCCAGCTCTTTAATAGCCTTTTCATAGGCTTTGGCAAACTCTTCATTCTTTTTATCTTTATGAATGAGTGGATAGGTAGGGATACCCTTGTAAGAGAACCAACTCAACTGGTTCGCATACTGATGGTAGGAACCTGCCTTGTCTGTGACAGCTTTTTCAAAGGACAATTTGATATCAAAGAAGGCATCATAGCGTCCTTCCAAGACCCAAGCATAGGCATCCGCTATCTGAAAAGACTCTGCTGCGGTCAACTCAATTGGACTAGCGCTGTGCTTTTTGTTGTACTCTTCAATCACTGTCCATTGAGCATTCTGTGGCGAAATCGGCACCAATTTCCCTTTTTCTTTGGCAAAATCATCAATATTTTTAAATTTATTTGCATCCGCTTTTCGAATGGTGAAGCCGATGATACTAGCTCCGATAGGACTTTCTGGAATGATGAACTTCTTCGCTCGCTCTTCAGTGTACCAAGCTCCCTTGGTTCCGATATCATATTTCCCAGATTCCAAACCAATCAAAAGATCTTCGTCACTGGTGCCAGTATATTCGAAATGATAATCTGGCAATTTTTCATCAATGGCCTTGAGTACAGCCACCTCATAGCCATCTGACTGGCCTTTTTCGTCCAAAAAGTCGTAAGGAACGTAGTTTTGCGTATGAGCTACTTTTAAAGTCGTGACCTTGTCACTGCCTGATGTTGAACTACTCGCCTTGCTGGATGAAGCCCCCGTCAAGGTCCGTCCCAAATAAGTTCCGGCAACAATAGCAATCACAGCTACTCCACCGATAATCCATTTTTTCTTACTCATTCTTTCGTCTCCTTTTTATGCTAAACTCGCTGCTTGGCGAACCCACTCAATCCGCTCTGGATCAATATCGCTTGGGATGGTGCAGTCAGCCCCAATAATCAAAGCATCCTTGCCAGCCTCTGCTATCAAGCGCTTAGTCTCATTTTGAATAGCTTCTTGGCTACTTGTGTAGAGCAAACCAGTCTTGCCATTTTCAAAGCCACCGAGAACGGTCCGACCGCCGAATAATTTGCGACCTTCTGCCAAACTGATGCCTTCTGGTCCAACTGCCCAGTTAATAACCTGAGCTGGATAATCTGTGAAAAGATGAACGTCATTTCGCGCGCCTTCGTAGCCACAAATATGCAGAATATTTACTCCGCCAGCTGCATTGGCTGCTTCCAGCACCGCCAATTCACTAGGAGCAATAAAAGTCTTATAGTCTT
>ERZ772977.776-NODE-776-length-18801-cov-6.232423_pt1 | contig 18801 bp, 17 predicted proteins | sample MGYA00511131_ERZ772977 | MGnify/ENA primary metagenome ERZ772977 (study PRJEB29015, sample SAMEA2737935) | human oral metagenome | biome: human oral; feature: human-associated habitat; material: dental | place: China | collected 2151 ...
ACGATCGCGCACGAGGGCGGATACGACGAGGTCATGTTCCTCGACGCCGCCACCGACACGAACATCGACGAGCTCGGCGGCATGAACGTCTTCGTCGTGATGTCCGACGGGTCGGTCCGCACCCCGAAGCTCACCGGCAACATTTTGGCGGGCTGCACCCGCTCGTCGATTCTCCGGCTTCTGCGCGACGACGGCGCGGACGTCCGCGAAGAGACCCTTGCCTTGGCCGATGTGCTGGCCGGAATCGAGAGCGGCGCCGTCGCCGAGATGTTCGCCTGCGGAACGGCTGCGGTCATCACGCCCATCGGCTCCCTCTCCGGCAAGGATTTCCGAGTGGAGATCCCCGGAAACAAAGTGACGAGAACGATTTACGACCGAATCACGGGAATCCAGCTTGGAAAGGTCGAGGACCGCCACGGTTGGCTCTATCGGCTCGCTTAGTCGAGCGGCGGATCCCGGCGTCGGCCGCTCTTCAAAGCCTGGCGCCTACCGCTTTCCGGAGCCCGACGGCGCTCGCCTTTTGGAGGCCGACGGCGCCGCCGGCCTCCCCTCTCGATTCGACCTGCTCGAATCGCGCCCTCTTTCGATCGCTTTGAACTTGGCGCTCGACCACGCCGTCGCAGAGAGCGTCGCAGGCGGCGTGCGCCCGGCGGCTGTTCGCCTCTGGAATTGGAGTGAAACGGCGGCGGTGATCGGCTCCTCGCAGTCGTTGAGCAACGAGATCGACGTCGAAGCCGCGAAAGAACGCGGAATCGCACTGGCGCGGCGGGCAAGCGGGGGAGGGACGATGTATATGGACCCCGCCCGGGCGGTCGCCTACTCGGTGATCGTGCCAAGCGCGGCCCTTTCAGGCCTGAGCCTGCGCGAATCCTATGCGCTGTGCGATTCGTGGGTTCTGCGTGCCCTGAAAGAAATGGGAGTGCCGGCCTTCTACATGCCGGTCAACGACATCGCCACCCTCGACGGGAAGATCGGCGGCGCAGCCCAACGCAGGCTCGCCGGGGGAGCGACGATCCATCACGCCGTCATGAGCTGGGAGATCGAAACCGAGCAGCTGCTGGCCGTCACCCGGCTCTTCCGGCCGGACACCGGCGCGCGCGGCACGAAGAGCGCCCAGAAGAAGGTGGTGGGAATCCGCTCCTACGTCGACGCGGCACGCGAGGACGTCATCGACGCGCTTCGCCAATCGCTGGCGCGCGGGCGCACGGTGAGAAGAGCAAAGTACCGCCCCGACGAGCTGATCGCCGCCGAGAGCCTCGCCAAGGCCAAATTCGCCGACCCGGCCTGGCTGGCGCGCATTCCGTAGTGCCCTTAGACCGGCAGCTGGCAAGACTTCATGGCGAGCAGGCTTGCTTCATCTCGGGCAATCTGGCTTCATGATGTTTGTTTTGCCTCATTGCGAGCGGGATTGCGTCATGATGTTTGTTTTGCCTCATTGCGAGCAGGTTTGCTTCATCACGGGACGCGGCCCGAACACGGCCGTGCCGACTCGAACCTCCGTCGATCCTTCGGCAATGGCGATTTCCATGTCGCCCGTCATGCCCATCGACAATTCGGTGCAGCTGGCGACGCCGGCGGCCTGAACGGCATCCCGCAGCTCCCGCACGCGCGCATGGGAGGCGGCCACCGCGGCGACGTCGTCGGTGTTCGCGCCGATGAGCATGAGCCCGACGAGGCGCAGGTTCGGCAAGTCTGCAACGGCGCCGGCGAGGTCGACGACGCCGCTCGGATCCACGCCGTGCTGAGATTCGGAGCCCGCAGAGTTGACCTGGATCATGACGTCGAAGGGGCCGAGGGGGCTGCCGTCCTTTCGGAGCTCGCCCGCTGAGATGCGTTCGCCTTGCAGCCGGTCGAGGCGCGCAGCGAGCTTGGGCGAATCGACGGTTTCGATGCAGTCGGCTGCCCGGATTGCCTTGCCTGCCTTGTTCGCCTGCACGTGGCCGATGACGTGGACTCGGTGGAAGGGCGCGCCCAGCTCGGTCAGAGCCCTTTCGCCCTCCTCCAACTGCTGGATGTAGTTGTGGCCTATCAGGCCGCCTCCGGCACGCAAGGCTGCGACGACACGTTCGGGCTCCTGGAACTTGGCGGCCAGCAGAATCGAGACGGCGTTCTCCTCGCGCCCCGCGCGCGACGCCGCTGCGGCCACTTTGTCGCGCAGACTCTCCCAGCGCCCCGCGATCTCGCTTACATCCGGCCGAGAGATGCCCTCGAAGCTGGTCTCCTGGCCGGACCAGTTGACGCCGTTCGTCTCGACGCCGCCGGTGCCTTTGCCGTCGTTTTCGTTCATCTATACCATCCCTTTCGACCCTTGAATTCTAGCGGGCGCCCGTACCCGGCAGGTGCGCAGAGTCTTGAACGGGCCGGAGCCTGGAGACTCGTCTGCGAGCCGGATTGCGCAAGGAATCCAGACGATTACGGAGCCTGCAGCCCTCGTCTGCGGGCGAGAGCGCGTGGCGCGGTCGCCAAGGTTGCGACGTTCGATCCCCTGCAGCCCTCGTCTGCGGAGAGCGCGTCGGTGCCCCGAGCTCTGCGGGCGCGTCCGGACCCGACAGCGCACTCGGGCTCGACCGGGGGTCACAGCTCGCCGACGTGGACGACCCGAAGCTTAGCCGCACCCAGCTCGTCGCATTCGTCGAGGTCGACGAATGCGCGGAAGCCCCAGCCGCCGTCGCCTTCGCCGTCGTCGAAAACCTGCGTGACGATCCACAGGCGGCCGGGTTGCTTTCCCTCGACGAGGGCTTCGGCGACCTCGCGGGGCACGCCCGCTTCGGCGAGGTCTGCGGCGTCGACCTGTTCTCTCACTCGGAAGAACTCGTTTCCGCGGGCGTGGGAGTCGATGCCGACGCTCTCGTAGACGTCGAAGTACGGATCGGTGGCGTCCATCCAGGCGTCGCCGTCCCATACGGGCCCCGCTTCGCGGTTTGCGGGCGTCGCCCGGCTTCCTTCGTTCCCTGCTTCGCTGCGTGCGTCTTGTGCTTCGCTGCGTGTGGCCCCGGCCGCGCCGCCCACAGCCCCGGCCTCGCCGCCCTCGTCCCCGACTTGGCTGCCGGCGTCCCCGAACCGGCTGGATTCCGCCCACGCGGGCTCGCCGTCGAGGCGGTCCAAGGAGTCGAGGTCCTCGAATTGAACGGCCTCGACTCTGCGAAACGCCGCATTGCGGACCGCGGCTTTGAAGGCGTGGCGATTGCGGGTAAAGGCGGCGGCGCCGTTCTCGTCCGCTCCGAAGGCGACCTCGTCGAGCCCGCCCTCGGCCTCGCCGGACATGCGCGCGGCCTCCTCGGGCGTCACCCTGCCGTCTGCTAGGGCCTCCCATTCGTCGAGGAGCGAGGAGTCGACCGAGCGAACGAGCGTCCCCAGCCACTGCGTGATCTCGTCGACCTCGTCCGTGCGGGCCTCGAGCGGCACGGTCTGCCGCAGGGCCTTGTAGACGTCCGAGAGGTAGCGCAAAAGCACGCCCTCGCTGCGCGCCAGGTCGTAGCGCGAGACGAACTCGGAGAACGTCTCGGCGTGCTCCACCATTTCCCGCACGATCGATTTCGGGGTGAGGTCGTAGCCGTCCACCCACGGATTCGTCTGACGGTAGACGGCCAAGGACCCCTCCAAAAGCTGCGCGAGGGGCCGCGGCCACGTGATGGAGTCCGCCTCGGCCATCCGCTCCTCGTAGCCCATTCCTGCGGCCTTCATCCTTCCGATCGCCTCGCCGCGCGCCGCGCGTTCCTGCGCGTAGAGCACCTGCATCGGATTTTCCTGGACGGCCTCTACCACCGAGACGACGTCGAGCGGATAGTCGGGGGACTCGCGTTCGAGCAGGTCGAGGGCCGCGAGCGCGAAGGGGGCCAGAGGCGAGTTGAGGGCGAAGTCGCTCGGAACCTCGCGGGCGAAATCCACCGCGGATTCGCCGGGGTGGGCAGCCTGCCATTGGACGTCGTGGTGGACGAGGACCCCCGCCGAACGGAGCGTTTCGTAGATTTCGACCGCCCTTCTGATCAGGGGGTTCGACTCGGTTTTGGGCTCGTGGTTGTCCGTCAGCAGACGGACGGCGGCGGCCACCGAATCCCCGGGGCGTTGCAGAAGGTTGAGGATCATGGCGTGGTTGACGCGCATCTGCGAGGCCAGCTTTTCCGGCGTCGCGTTCTGAAGGTGCGCGAGCGTCTTCTCTCCCCACAGCACCACGCCTTCGGGGGCTTTCTTTCGAACGAGTTTCTTGAGTTTCTTGGGGTCCCCGGCGGCTTTTTCCAGGGCTTTCGCGTTCTCTATCTCGTACTCGGGGGCTTGGACGACGACGTCGCCCGCCGTGTCGAACCCGGCCCTGCCCGCCCGGCCCGCGATCTGGTGGAACTCGCGGGCCGAAAGGTGGCGTGAACGGGTTCCGTCGAACTTCGACAGCGACGTCAGGAGCACGGTTCGAATGGGGACGTTGATCCCGACGCCGAGGGTGTCCGTGCCGCAGACGACCTTGAGCCGTCCGGCTTGCGTGAGCCTTTCGACGAGCCGGCGGTAGCGGGGGAGCAGCCCTGCGTGGTGGACGCCGATGCCCGATCGCAGCAGTTTGGACAGCGTTTTTCCGAAGCCGGGGCCGAAGCGGAAATCGCCGATCTCCTTGGCTATGAGCTCGCGCTCGGCCTTCGTCGTCAGGTTGATCGGAAGCAGGGCCTGCGCTTGGCTGACGGCCTCTTTTTGTGAGAAGTGGACCACGTAGACGGGGGCGCGGTGGGTGTGGACGAGCTCGAGGACGACTTCGCCGAGGGGTTCGCGCGAGTAGGAGAACGCGAGGGGGACGGGGCGTTCGGCGCGGTCGACGACGGATGTGTTCCTGCCCGTGCGTTTGCTCAGGTCTTCCGCGAGGAAGGACGTGTCGCCGAGAGTGGCGGAGAGGAGGACGTGCTGGGTCGAAGCCAGCTCCAGGAGGGGGACCTGCCATGCCCACCCGCGCTGGGGATCGCCGTAGAAGTGGAACTCGTCGGCGACGAGCACGCCGATGCCCGCGGCGTCGCCCTCGCGCAAAGCGATGTTCGCGACGATTTCCGCCGTTGCGCACACGATCGGCGCTCCGGCGTTGATGGACGAGTCGCCCGTGACCATGCCCACGTTGTGTGCGCCGAAGACCGCGATGAGCTCGAAGAACTTTTCCGAGACGAGGGCTTTGAGCGGCGCCGTGTAGTAGGCGCTTCGCCCGTGTGCGAGGGCGGTGAAGATCGCCGCGAGCGCGACCATCGACTTGCCCGATCCCGTCGGCGTGGAAACGATCAGGTTGTCGCCTGAAACCGCAGCCAGAAGAGCCTCTTCCTGGTGGGGGTAGAGGGGGCGTCCCGTCGATTCGGCCCAGTTCGAGAACTCCTCGTAGATGGCGTCGTCGTCGGGCGTGAATCCGAAGGCGTCTTCGAGCCTGTCAAGCGCGAGGTTGAGGGCTGGGGCGTTGGGCTTTTCGTTCGTCACCCCACAAGATTGCCACAAGGCCGGCATCGGAACGGCGACGTCGGTTTCCCGCGGCTCCTGCGGTGCCGGCTTCGGAAGGGCGAGTGCGGCGACGGTGTCGCGCGCCACGGGATCGGCGTTTGCCTGCGCCGCGATCGGCGGGTAAAGTTGGAATCCGCACCGCTAGCTCAATGGTAGAGCAACTGACTCTTAATCAGTGGGTTCTGGGTTCGAGTCCCAGGCGGTGTACCAATACCTTCATATACGAACCCAAGCCAAGCGGAACAGCCCCATGGGGCAGGTTATGGCGAGGGCTGGGTTTGTCGGTGAGGATAGGTATGTTTTGCTGGTGCAGCTGCGCACCAGTTTTTTGCTTGTTAGGCCTGACGACATCTTCCTTGGCAACTCTCCGGAGCGCCGGGCTAGCCAGATAGGTGAAGGGGAAGCAGAGGTAAGCGGTCAAAGTTGTCCCATTGCTACCGCTAGTCACTCGCAAAAGAGGTGTCGGACACACCATCCCAGCACACTTCCTCGTCATACCACTGTGGCCGCCACCCTCGGGCACGCTCCATGCAGCCAGCTCATCACTCATACATGGACTGGCGACATCAGTGTGCTGTCGTTCTGCTTGGCCCCTCACATGACCCACATCATTGGCTGCATTGCTGCCGTCACTTTGCGAGGGCGACATACCTGGCACAATGACCGTGCCGTCGTCGTCAACGCGCGGATTGACCAAGATGCGTTCGAAGAACACCTGGTTGAGCAGCTTCTTCAGATGGGCGGGGGCGGCGGTGTAGAGGCGTGAGCAGTCTTGCATAAGGTTGAGCACCGTCTCCATAACGCGTCGGGTTGCCGTCACATCTGTTCGGTAGGCGTCAAGTTGACGCTCAATTCGCTCCAGCTCGGCCATCAGCTGGGCCTGTTCTTCCTTGAGTAAGTCTAGCGGCACAGCACCTTCGTAGTGGGCGTGCAGCAGCCTGCGGCGCTTGTCCTCCACGTTAGTGCGGCGCGTCGTGAGTGAGCGAATCTGGCTGGCCTTGCCCGCCTCAATCTGCGCCAGCTCGGCCTGGAGATAGCGTTCCACATTGGCTCGATCCTCAGTCGTCAGCTGGATACGTTGGTACAGCGCTGCCACCAACTCCTCCACCTCGTCGATGAGCACCGCCCTGAAAGGGCAGTCGTGCACCCGATGCCGCCTAGCGCAGACGAAGTACGGATACACCACACCCTTGCTGTTCTTGGCTCGCTGGACGAGTAGCCGCGCTCCGCACACACCACACACCGCTGTGCTTTTGAGGAAGTGGTTGTGAGTGCGTTGCCGCTCACCCGTGCGCCGCGAAGCGAGCACCTGCTGCACGGTTTGCCACGTCTGGCTGTCTACCAGCGGCTCATGTGCACCGACATAGTCCACTCCTTGGAAGGAGATGACCCCTTTGTAGTAGGGCAGATGCAAGATGTTCTGCAGTCTGGTCGCCGTGATCGGCTTGGCTGGCCGCGCTGGCGACGGCGCTGTCGTCAGCCCCAACTCTGCCAAATGCCCCGCCAGCTGCCGCACCGTCCAGTTCCCGGTCGCGTACTCGGTAAAGGCCAGGCGGATCAGCGGCGCGCGCTCCTCATCCAGGGCGATGGTGCGGACTTCTCGCCCGTGCTCGTCCCTGGCGCGCACGTTCATGTAGCCGAGGGGCGCTTTGCCGAGCGTGCCGCCATTCCTGGCCTTTTCGCCCATCCCCTTGATGACCTCATTGGCTAGGTTGCGTGAGTAGAACTCGGCGATGCTGCTCATGATGCCGTGTAGCAGCATGCCGCCGGGAGTTTGGTCAATATTCTCCGACGTCGACACCAGCCGCACGCCGGCCTCGTCAAACGCCCGGTTGATCTCCACGTCGTCCGCTCGGTTTCTCGCTAACCGGTCGAGTTTGTGGACAATGACGTAGTCAATCTGCCCGTCTTGTGTCAGGTAGGCCAGCATCTTCTGCAGTTCGGGACGGTTGGCGCTGCGGGCGGACTCGCCGCGGTCGGCGAACTCTTTGACGATGAGGGCTCCCATGGATTGGGCTTTGCGGCGGTTGGCTTCGCGTTGGGCTGGCAGGGAGAATCCCTCCTCGGCCCCGCCGCGCTGGGCTTGTTCGCGGGTGGAGACGCGGATGTAGGAGACGGCGCGTTTGGGGGTGAAGGCCTCGCCCAGGGCGGCGGCCAGGGGGTTTTCGGTGCTGGGGCGGGCTGGCCGGCGTGTGTCGGCTGCCTGGCTTGCCGGCAGGTCTGCCTTGTCCGGGCTCGGTGGGCTGTCGGCGGGCGCGTGCGACGGGGTGGCGGCAGCGGCTGTGTCGTGGCGGTGGGTGTTCATGGGTTCTCCTTTCTGGCGGCGGGCGGATTGGGTGTCGGCCCGGGCCCGCCTGGCATGTGGTGTGCGTCACGTGTGGTGTGGTGGCAGTCCCATTGACGCTCGGATCGGCTGAAAAGTCCAGTCGTTTGATTGAGAGGCCCGGTCATCGAGAGGTTCGGTCATTGGGCGGGGCTGGCGGGGGTCTGTGGAGTGGGGTGTCCGGGTTGGGCGGTTGTTTGGTGGAGCAGCACTCCGGGCAGTTCGTCGGGTTGGCAGGCGGTGAACATGCCGTGTGGGGCTTGGTGGTCGAAGGTCGTTTCGATGAGGCGGCGACGGGCGTGGTCGGGGGCGATCCAGACGATGGCTGGGAACAGGCCGCGTTGGCGTTGTTCGACGCCGGAGTGGTAGTGGCGTAGGTAGCGGGCTTCGCGGGCTTTCAGGCGGGCGGGGTTTTCGGTGCCGAGGTCGATTTCGTACCACCAGTGGTCTTGGTAGCCGCCGGTTTCGGTGATGACGGCCAGGTCGGGTTTGACTGTTTCGGGGTGGCCGTGGCGGCCGAGGTGGCGACGCCAGCAGGCTGGTTCGGTCTCGATGTGGCGGATGCGCAGTGGCTGGGTGCGGCTGGTTTCTTCGGTGATGAGGCGGGCTTCGGTGACGGCCAGGGTGTGGGCCAGGAAGGTGGTCGAGGGTTCGCGGTGGCGGCGGCGTGGTTGCAGGCGTGGCAGTGTCAGTTCGTCGGCGGCGGGGTCGATGCCGGCTAGGCGGGCTCCGGCTTCGGTGGTGTACCAGATTGCCCTGGCTGAGCCGCCGCGGCTGCCGCCGATGCGTCGGGCCAGGCAGCCGATTAGGGAGTGGTCGGCCAGGGTCCTGGTCAGGCGGGCGGTTTGCCGCAGCGCTGAGGCGGCGGTGCGGTAGTGCGGTTGCAGGAGCCGGGGCAGTTGGCGGGTGGTGGCGTAGCGGTGTTGGTCGAGCAAGGCCAGGATCTGTGTCTGGGGCGTGCTCAGCCGGCGGGCGATGATCGCCAGTTGGTTGTATGACAGTCTCATTGCGTCCTCCTTTCGTCTGTCGGCGTCGTTCGCCGACGTGTGCGCCGTCCGTCTGGAGAGAGGGCGAGTCAGTCGTCTCCCTGCTGCCCTGCTCTTTGGCGTGTGTGCGGGGGCGGGGCCGGCAGGGGTCAGTGCGGCGACGGGTCGTCCGGCGCGTCTGTGTCTGTGTGGTGTGTGCGGGTTGGTTTGCGGCCGAATTGGGCCCTGTCGCCTGCCGGTGCGGCGCGGTCGTGAGTCCCGTGGGGCGTTGGTTCGCCCCATATGACGCTGCGCAGCTGCTGCTCGGTCTGCTGGGCGGGTGTGCCGTAGCGGGCGGCCGATGCCGCGGTCAGTTCGGCGGCTGAGCGGCGGGCGGGCGATGGCGGCAGTGTGGCGGCCGACAGCCAGCCGGTCTGCCGCCCGGCGCACCAGGTGGCGCAGTAGGCGTCGAAGCGGGCCAGGCTGAGGAAGTCGGCCGGTTCGAGGCTGTCGGCGCGGTGGGCCATCTCGTGGGCGTCGGCTGCCGACAAGCCGAAACAGACGGTGTTGCGGACGTTGGCGTCGATGGCGGCCCGCATGGCCGGGCTGAGCTGGGCCCGGTATTGGTGGGCCAGATGGAAGGCCACGCCGAGCGAGCGGGCTTGTGCCAGGGCGTCGGCCAGGTCGCCGGGGATGCCGGCGATGAAGTCGTGGACCTCGTCGATGTAGACGCTGACCAGGTGGCGTTGGGCCGGCGGCAGGCCGGCGCGGGCCAGGATGCGCGGCCATAGACTGCCCAGCAGCAGCGAGCCGAGCAGCCGGGCCGCGGCTGCGCCGATGATCCCTTTATTGAGCGCGACCAGGACGATGCGTCGTCGGGTGAACAGGTCGGCGACGGCGAACCGGGGGCGGGCTTGGCCCAGGACCGCCCGCAGTTGCGGGCGGATGACCAGTTGTTGCAGTTTGTTGAGCACCGGGGCGATGGTCTGGGCTTGCTGCTGGGGGCTCATCGCCTCGTATTTGGCCCAGAAGGCGCTGACGCCCAACGGGTCGTCGAGGTCGGCGGTCATCTGGCGGCGGAAGGCCGGGGCGGTCAAAAGCGCCGGGATGGCCGCCAGGGTGGCGGCTGGCCCGCCGTGGCGGGCCAGGGTCAACAAGCTGGCGGTCAGCACTTCTTCGCTGCGCACGCCCCATGAGTCGGCGAACAGCGCTTTGAAGGCGGCCAGGACGCCGTCGACGGTCACTTCCGGGCGGTCAGGCCCGGCCAGCGGGTTGAAGCCGACCGGCGTCGGGCTGGTCGGATCAATCACTACCACGTCGTCGGCCCGTTCGGCCGGCAGGCGTTCGAGAATATCGGTGACCAGATCGCGTTTGGGGTCGATCACCACCACGCTGCGCCCGGCCCGGGCGTCGGCCAGGATCAAGTGCTGCAGCGCCGTCGATTTGCCTGAGCCGGTCGGCCCGACCAGCACGGTGTGCAGCAGCGCGTCGGCCGCCGGTATGCCCAGCGGCAGCCCATCGTCGTGTGGGCCGCCGGCCCGGGTGCGGGCGAATTGCCGCCGGGCCAGCGACCGCCGATGGCCCGCCAGCCACAGCGGCGGGGCCAGCAGCCGCGGCGAGACCGGTGGCAGACCCGGCAGTTCGCCCTGGCCGATCGGCCAGCCGGCCAGGCAGGCAATCTCGGCGGCCGACAGGTTCAGCCGGTATTGCCAGGGCCGTCGAGCCCGCCACAGGACGGACGGGTTCTCCCTGCGCATGTGCAGCCGTGCCCCGGCGGCCTCGCTGGTTTTCAGGGCCCCGAACAATCGCTGCACTAGCGCTGCCGCTCGCTGCTGACAGGCGGCCATCGCCCCTAAACGCAGCTGTGCCGCTGCGCCGTGTTGACTGCGGCGCTGCCGGATGGCCGCCAGTTCCTCGCCGCGAGCCGGCTGCACCCCTCCGGTCAACAACTGCCACCAGCTCTGCCGGGCGCTCGGGACTCGATCGCTGACCAGACGAGGCGGCAATCGGCTGCCGATCAGCAGCTGCAGCACCAGCACTTCGCCGTCGTCGAGGCCGCACAGACTGGCCAAGATCGCCCTGGCCACTGCCTCGGCCCGCGCCGTCGTCAGCGCCAGGTTCGGCTGCCGCAGCCCGATACGCCCGGCAACAGTCGGCCTGCGCCGGTCAGCAGGCAGGCCGGCCTGGGGCGAGGCGGTCAGCCGGGCTCCCGGCACCAGCTCGCCGACGATCGCCGCCAGCTGCTCGATCTGACCGGCTGTCGCCCCGATCTGAAAAGCGATCCGCCGCCCGGTGGCGCTGGTTTGCACCGCCAGACGGCCAAGCGAGGCGTCAGCTGTCAGGCGGCAAACCAGCTCGCAGGCCTGCTGCCAGGCCAGGGGCCGCGGCCAGTGAACTGTCCGCCACACCAGTTCGCCGCCGGTCATGCCCGACCTCCTGTCGGGCTGTCGTCAGACGCCGCGGACCCGCCCGGCGCGGCGGGAGTCTCGGCTGCGCCGCTTTTTGGCAGGCCCTCTAGCGTTTCCCCAAAGTCGCCAGATGGCTGGGCGGCCTGCCAGGACAGGTAGACCGCCAGCGCCTTGGCCAGCTCGTCGGTCGACAGCTCCTTCCACAGCGGCCGCACCCGCACCTGGCGGCCGGACCGGGCCGTGCCGCGCGAGACCTGCCGGGGGCGAGCGCGCCTCATGCCGATCCTCCCCGGGCCCGGCCGGGCCGTCTGCGCCGTCTGCGTCGATGCGGCCCCGGTTGGACCGGCGGCCAGGCCTCCAGTCCTGACCGACTGCCCGGGCCGGGATAGTTCAACGGTGGTACCACCAGCGGATCGCCAGTCCGACGCTGAGTGCGGCGGCAGCCACGGCCAGCGCGACGGCGACCAGCGCCGGCCACATCCGCGCCAGCAGCCTCAAAGTCAGCTGCACGCACCCGACGACGATCAGCATCGTGATAGCGCCGTGCAATAGCCTGGTAAGAAGGCTGTTCGTCCCACCACTGTGCATCATGACCTCCTCGACACCGCGTCATAGTCGTCTCCTTCCTGCGCATCGGCTTCCTCTGACCTCGCCGCCCGGTCCGAGGGCACCGGATAGCCGGGAATGGCGATGTCCGAATCGATTTCATCGCCCCACACCCGCCAGTCTTGGCGGCTGTCGGGCCGACGGCGGGCGAACAGCTCGAGAAACGGCCCCTGGCTGACCCGCTCGATAATGGCAAACTGCTCGGCCGGCTTACGCGAATGCTCCTGCACCGGCGCACTCAGCCAGGTCGGCTGGGAACGGAAGCGCACCGGCGCGGCCCCGCGCGTGCAAAACAGCAACTGCTCGGTGGCATTGCGCAGGCTGTAGCGGCCCGCCAGGCCCAGCCGGAACTTGATCCAGGTCAGCGGCGAACGGACGGTAAACCCCCACGCTTCAGCCACCTTATAGGCCTGGGGCAACAGCCCGTTGGTCGTCCACAGCCACAAATGGGCGTCGGCCGCCGCCAACTGCCCGACCGGCAGCGCGGCAATCCGGCCCAGACTCATCGTCCGGTAATGCGCCTCGCCGCCTTGCCTCGGCCACGGCGGGTCGGCCAAAACGGTTCGGAACCCGCCCTCGGGAATCCCCGCACCCTCAATGGGGCGGTGGTGTGTCAATGTCGTCTCAGACATGCCTGCCTCCTTTCTTTTCTTTCTTGCGTGATGCTTCACGGCACAGCCCGCCCCGGCGCGCAGCCGGCCGGCAGGCCGTGCCCGCCACCTATTACGAACTATCCGCCCCGGCCCGTAAAGAGTCGGCGACAGCTGCGTTGCCGCCGATTCGACGCCGCTCATCCCCGGTCACCGCCCGGATTAACGGCCCCGTCAGCCGCTGCTGTCGAATCGACAACACACACCGACGACCCAGCCCCCGCCTGGCCGGTTTGGCCCGATCCCACCACGCCAGCCGGCAGCGCCGCGGCAGCAGTGCAGGCGGCCCGCCGAGCGCCGCGCATCGCCCGCACCGCCTGGCGGTAAGCCCAAGCGTCCCGGCGCTGCTGGGCGTCAGCCCGCCGCCGCTGTCGGCGCACCATCCGGAAGCTTTGCCAATCGCTCCGCAAGCACTGCAGATAGTCCCAGCCGCAGACAGCCCCGGCCAGCAGCCCGCCGACAACCACAAAATCCAGCACCGCCCGGCCGGCCAGCGCCAAGGCCTGCCTCAGCATCGCCATGCCAGATCGCCGCCCTTCACTCGAACCGGGCGACCATGCGAGCCGCGCCCACGCCATACGCCCGCACAATCGCCTCGTAATACGGCGCTCCCTCAGGAGCCGTCTGAACCGCCCGCGCCGCCATGCCAGTCAACGAGGCCATATTCGCCAAAGCCCCGGCCGCCAAACCGGCCCGAATCCGGTCAGCAGTCTCCGCCACCTGGCCGCGAGCGGCCACCGCCTCGCCCTCACGCCTGGCCTGCCGGGCAAACCCCCACGACAAACCAGCCCGCGGCACAGCCACATCCGTGCCAAAGGCATCCTCACCGGGCGGGACCACCGTCAAATGATCATTCCCAGCCATATCAAACCCCTTCCAAGTCAAACCAACAGCCCCTGGACGCAGACCGCCAAAACCAGCCGCCGCCGACGCTGCCAGCGCGGGAACCTCCCGCACCTCCAGCAGACCACGCCCCACACCACCACGTCGTGACACAAAAGTGACACCCCCCTCATCCCCCAAAAGCCGACGAGGGGAGAAGTCCAGGAATGCCTGTCAGCGAATCTTGACGAACCTCTGGACTTTTCCCAGACCCGAGGTATAGACTCTGGACTCACCACAAACATGTGGTGCAACACACCCTGACAGGAACAGGACTGTGTTGCAGAAATGGCTACTCTTAGTCACAAAAGCCTTGAAAGGAGGAAGTGGCATGAACCTACACGGGCAGCTATCCGCGCGTGCCGCTTCAATCTTTCGGTTCCAAGAAGCGTCATTGTGAAAGTGAAGCTTTGTAACTGATTCAGCTTAAATAATCCAAAGACCTTCCAAAAACACTAAAAGTGTTGAAATGCTAGCAAAAGCACTTTAACTATGGTAGAATTGACCCATGAATGAAAAAGATCCCAATCAACACAACCCTAGCTTCTCGCCCGACGGTGGCGGCTTGGAGTGGTCGGCTGTCGGCGACTCAGTCATGAACGGCGAACGAGCTTTCCTAGATGCTGTCGACAAGCTCGGGGCGAAAGCAGTTGCTGCCAAAGCCCTAAACCTCCTCCAAAAGGAGGAGGGCGAGAAAACGGTCGTCGACTATCCTGCAGATAGCCAGGAAAGGAGACTGACCATGAAGATCGATACGCGTACCGATGCGGGCGTTAAGCCCGAGGGTGAGAAGGCACCTACCTCTTGGCGGAAGACAGAGAAACCCACTCTCGAAACACTCAAGAGGCACTTGCCTGAGATTAAGGCGGATATCGAAAACGCTATAGAAATTTCGAAAGACTCCAAAAACTATGAACTTGTGGAGATCGCCGCGGTCAAGCGAGGCGGGCTTACGGATATCAATATACTTCCTGTGACGTTTGCGAGAGCTGTCGTTCGAGTAAGCGCTTAAGGTAGGGAGGGTCGTGACTTCGCGACGTGGAGAATGTCCGTACTCGTCCGACGAATGGAAAAAGTACTACTCCATCTGGAGTGACAGAAGTTGGATTAACCGACGAGTCGATTCTCATTCTTTACCAAAAGATGAAGTTAAACGTCTCTCAATGTCTTTTGATATCGATTGTAGAATTTTAATAGATCTATATGGACAAGATAGACAAAAACTTCCAGATGTACTGCCAATTCCCCTTTTCATAACTTATCATGACCCTTTTTTGGATTTTGATGTATATATTGACGGGAAAAATCAGTCAATTGCAACTACAGATTTTAGTTACCATTTCGCCTCCTGTGTTATTTTAAATATATTGAATGAAATGGAAGACTGTTGGGACCTTTCTGAGCTTCCTAGTGGTGTTTTTGAGTCTTTCTTTAAGCAGTTATATCGACTAATAGAAAGTGGAGATAGAAATGAAGCAGAATCAACCCTCGCATACGGAAATAGTCGGATCCGTGATGCGGAATCCGAAGGAAATGATTTGTCTGAAGATGATACCTTTTTCTTCTTTTTATCTGATCTTTGGAGCATAGCTTTTAACAATAAAGAAATTAATAGTTTATTAAGTATATTTCAAGAAGGGTACCCCCTTTTAGTGTGGCTCCCTGTGTCGTCAGAAGACAGAAATATTATACTTCATATTCGAATTGATCAGCCCCTGTCGACATCTGTAAGTGAAAATCTGAACACGGAAATAGTTTCCTGCTCGTTATGGTTTGAATCTCTTGCAGATAAGGGGGACTACAATTATAACTCTCATATTAGGTTTAAAGCACCGGAAGGAATGCAGATTGTAGGAATTAAAAGAAAGAAGGATGGAAAGGAAATCGCGGACTGGGGAGACAGTAACCTAAGGATTACCGGTAACACGTCTCAGCTCGAGTTCTATCGTTCTTCCGCGGATTTAAAGTCTGAAGATGGCATTGTGGTTAACCTGCTTCCCTATAATAGAAATTTTTTGTTTGGCGGGATCGCTTGTTCACTTGCTGTGACGTTAATAATGTTTATGTTCGGATGTGAGCTATTGAGCTCTAAATCGTTAAGTCCGACACTGTTGTTCTCGATCATTGGCCTTTTTCCCACTTTGGCGCTTTTAGTATACCGTGAAAATGAACACAAGTTAGTTAGCCGTTCTCTTAAAAATGTGAGAAAGTCTTTGAACTTCTTTTTACGCGTTTTTGGCTCTTTTGTTGCGCTTGGTTTTGCTAGCTATTACATCAATGTGGCGTCTGTGAAACTATGTGCGTCTATTATGTGCTGGGTTGTTTCTTTTTTTGGATTTTGCTTATTCTTATGGTATTGGATGAAGGCTCGGCGTGCGGATAGACTCGTTGAGGGCTATTTTCGAACACTGCGTACTCAGGATCCTTACAATGAGCTCAGTCCGCAGGGCATGGACACTGACTTCAGCGAGCGCTTGTTCGTCCGTATTAGAAAGAGTATTTTGGGGTCGGATGATTAAAAAAGATGCTCGCCTAACAACGAGCCTGAGAGCTAAAGACGCGATGATTACCGCGTTGATAGACTCTTTTGTCGAGTTGGTATAGCTTTCCCTTTCTGCGGCGAGCTATACAGCTGGACTTTGCGGTCTGGTCGTGAAACGAGCTCGGCTTCGAGATCGTGCATTTCGCTTGTGTATCGATTCTACCGCCCGCACATTGCGATTTGCTTGGTAAAACGCTGTATACTTACTAGGTGGATATTCCTATTAGCAACGAAGTGATCGGCGTCTTTAGTAAGTTTGCTGCTCGAGACGCGCTGTACCATACCCATTTATCGCAGATCTTTACGACTGCTAACTGCGTTTGTTTTGATACTTGCTGCGGGAATAAACCGAACCGAGTCTTGACGGTGGGTCGTGCCTTACTCGAAAGTCAGGATGAAAGGATTGCCCGTAGCTTTGTTGACCAGTTCCTTAGCGTGCTCCGCACTCTGGGTATTTTTACTCGTCCTTCGGAGAAAGAGGATGTGGATGCGCTCCGTGCTTCATTCCGTAATCTTGGGTGGGAGCTAACTAAAGAAGGCCGGCTTACGCCACTTGGTGATACTGACTTAGAAACTGGTGGCCGTCAAGCGCTGGATGAGCAGTTACGGCGATTGCAACAGAATTTAGAGGATCCGGCAGTTCTTCTTGGCGTGGCAAAAGACCTTATTGAGGCTATTGGTAAGTTCGTTCTTGAGGAAAGAGGCCGATTGCTTGGAGGAGCAGTTGATTTCCCAAAGGTCTTGGGAGTGAGTCTTGAGCAACTCCAACTTCGGCCGCAGGACACGGACACAGACGCTCCGGGAGGCAAACAACTGAGGGAGATCCGCCAGCATGCAAATGCGATTGCTGGCAACATTAACGAACTTCGCAACCTTCAAGGGACCGGGCATGGGCGTACGCTGCCTACCGGCGTCTCAGCTGAAGAAGCGCGTTATGTCATCCGACAGGCGACGATTCTCGCCGAGCTGATGCTGTCGACCCACGATCGTCAAATGGGGCGAGCCTAAGTTCTCCGCCGTCAACGCTTCTTAAAACTGTGGCCGGGACAGGAAAGTCCCGGCCACAACAGCACCTAGTTCTTGTGCTTGGCGGGATCAACTAGCTGCCATTCGTTTCCCGGCTTACTGGTTGGCGGCGCAGGCTCTCCCTGGACCAAGGTCGCTTCTTCCGGGCCTTGCTGGCCACCTTGCGGGCCGACTTGAACATACTGTCCCGATTCGGGGACCGGGGTTCCAGGCTTAATGGATTTTGGGTTAGCCATGTTGGCTTCTCCTCTCTGCCTACATCTAGTAGACAATCGTGACGCCATCCCGGACTCGAGAATCCCTGCACCTCTCTTCGTGGGTGTTTTGGAGTCACACCCCCACTGAGAGTAGCCTAGACGCTGTATTGGCGAATACACGTCCACGGCCTGGGACTCCCGAAACCTGAGCGAGTCTCAGGCCTTCGGACGCAGCTAAATTGTACCACAAGCAGACGTCATGTGACGGTTTCCATTTGTATCTGCGTGCATGTTTCCGATTTGAACGTTATCCACAGGAAGATCTGAGCTGCGCCGCCACTCGAAAAGTGGAGTCTGCCTTGTTGTATAAGGATTATCGAACTTGAAATCGACAAGCTTCCTGACTCTCCCAAAGGAGTTGTCCACAGGCGTTCGTAACTTGTTGCAGCGACATTGTAGCGTTCAAGGCGCGAAACGACATAGATAGGCGACTGGCGGAAGCCAGGTTGTGTCTCGATATGTCGCCTATTTAGTGCGAATGCTCAGGTTTTAACAATTATTCAATATAATTAACTGATATAATAAATTTAATGACGTCAAAACGAAGCAAATCGTCACATTCCACATTGTTTCGTCTGCGCAAGGTGAAGGCGGCGTTGTTGGCGGTGTCGTTGACGTTGGCTGGGGTTGTGGCGATGATGCTCAGCGCGTGGCTCGCTCGGATTGGTTTGCCTCCGGAGTGGCAATGGTTGGCGCTGCTGCCGATCGGCGAGGTCGGTGGGGCGTTGTTCGCCGCCGGGGTTCTCTCGACGTTGTTCGAGTACACCTTCCGGCGCGATCAAGAGCGGGCGGTCACAGCCCAGTTCCGCCGGGTCGTCAGCGAGCAGGCCCCGGCGCTGCGAGACGCGGTCATCAAGGGCTTTCGCTTCGACACGGCCGATCTGCGCCGGATCGCCACGCCGCAGCTGCTGGACGAGCTGGCCGAGAACAGTCTGGGTTTACGCTTCGGCGATGCCGACTTCGGCCGTGAGGTCTACCGCGACATCCGCCACCAGGCTATCAGCGCCGAGGAGCGCTGGTATGACGCGCGAATCGACGCGGCTCTAGGTATACCTAGAGGTAGGAGCGTAGCTCCTACCTCGTTCTTCGACTTCCGTGTCCGATGGGACTACACGGTGGTGCCCAAGCATCGTTTCCGTAGTTTCGTCATCGTCTCCGACCGGGCTCGCTACGAGCAGCTGGCAGCCGAGCGCGGGCCGACAAGTGCCTGGTTTCACCGGCCGACCCCTGGCATCGACATCACCAACCCCGAGCTGTTCAGCCTCGACCATTTCTCCATTGACGGCAAACCGTTGGCGATTCAGCGTCATGTCGATGCGGTCTCCCAGTCCTACGTCGTCGATCTGGGCGAGGCGGCTGCATCCTAGGCGAAACCGGTGGTCGTCTCGTTTGCGTTCCACACCCGAGTGCCCCGAGACGGGCACGTCGTGCACATCGACATCGACCGGCCGACACGGGGCTTGGCCGTCGACATGCGTTACGACGAGGCGATCTCCCGCCTGCGCCTGATGGATTTCGCCTCCCGCGGGGACGGCGGCCACGTCTTTGGCGACTCTGGCGCACGCAGCGAGTCTGATAAGGCACTTGTCTAAGGCTCCTTACGCAGATCGCGTCTGGTGCGATGTATGCCTGATTCTCAGCAGCCGCCCATGGTGACCACCCCCTTGGCTATTCGGTTCTAGCAG
>ERZ772977.778-NODE-778-length-18763-cov-3.580768_pt1 | contig 18763 bp, 17 predicted proteins | sample MGYA00511131_ERZ772977 | MGnify/ENA primary metagenome ERZ772977 (study PRJEB29015, sample SAMEA2737935) | human oral metagenome | biome: human oral; feature: human-associated habitat; material: dental | place: China | collected 2151 ...
ACAACAAAGCAAAGTTTGAAGATTGGGTTGACTTCATGTTTGACTAACTCCTTTTTGAGATGGTTTCTTATTGTTTAGTATTTTAGCACAGTATCGTAGGCCTGTCAAGAAAAAGTCGATATTTTCTGAAAATTTTTAATATGCTGGATTATTTTTTGGGTTTATTAGCAAAAATAAGAGAAAGAAAGAAGCAAGGTAGCTCCTGCTTCTTCTGTTTTTCCAGTAATCGTAACATAGTTTAATTCCACTTTATTCATCTCCTCGCATACTGAATGCCTCGGAAAAGGAGAAAGGCTGTTAGAATCAGAGAAACAAGCCAGATGGTCTTCAAGAGGTAAAACTGAATCAGATAGGTAGAGATGATGGCTCCAACTACAAAGCTTGCCAGTAGGGCTACAAAGAAAAGGCCTTCTTTCAAATCTTTCCCTTTCTTGTTTCGAGCATAGTTGCCAAAAGCTACCATGGTTTTCTTGATATTCCCCGTCATAAAAGAATTGTTATAGACAATGCCATCCACCTCGCCAAAAGCGGTCGCAACTAGGCCCATACAGAAAGCCAGTGGTGGCACGATATAGAGATGGGGTACATTTGCTGGCAAAAATCCAGCGATAACTGTCGTCAATATCAGAGGAAAAACACTGGACAGTCTGCGCCAAGAATGCTCAAAGTGATGCTGAAAAACGGTCATCAGAAAAATCCCCAGCATAAAGGCCAGCATAGTTGCCAATTTAACTTCAATTCCTCTTGTCTCTTGATTGATGAGTTCAACCGAAAGGAAAACGACGTTTCCCGTCTGACCTGCCACCAAGGTGCCTCCCCTCTCAATGAAGGTATAGGCGTCAATAAATCCTGCACAAAAGGTCAAGAGGCAGGCAAAAAATTTTGAACGAGAGTGAAACTCTCTTTTTACAAATTGTTTCATAAACCACCTACAAAATAAGGGAGTGACCAGACTCCGAAAATCCTAGATTTCAGTCCGTCCACTTCCCCTTGCTAGATTATATTTCAAAACCTTGCAGCTACTGCGATTCACCAGATTCACAGACTTTATTTCCTCAAATGACAGAGCTAGAAAGCTGCCTGTCCTAGCCTTCTCTGGCTTCCTTAAGGATTTTTTCAATCTTGGTCGTAATCAGGTCAATAGCCACCTTGTTAGAAGCTCCCTCTGGAATGATGACATCCGCATAGCGCTTGGTCGGCTCGATGAACTGATGATACATAGGCTTAACGACACCCAAATATTGCTCAATAACGCTATCCAAACTGCGGCCACGCTCTTCCATGTCCCGCTTAATCCGGCGTATAATCCGAACATCATCATCTGTGTCCACAAAAATCTTAATATCCATCAAATCCCGCAGGCGCTGATCCTCTAAGACCAAAATCCCCTCAACGATGAAGACATCCTGAGGCACCTGACGATAGGTCTTTTTGCTGCGGGTATGCTCCGTATAGTCATAAGTGGGAATATCCACTGGCCGACCAGCCAAGAGCTCCTTGATTTGCTCAATCATCAGGTCCGTATCAAAAGCAAAAGGATGGTCATAGTTGGTTTTCACCCGCTCCTCAAAAGTCAGATGCGTCTGATCCTTATAGTAGGAGTCATGCTCAATCATGGCAATATTTTCATTGGGAAAATTAGCCAAAATTGCTCGAGAAACACTGGTCTTTCCGCCTCCGGAACCACCAGTCACACCAATAATAATAGGTCTATTTTGCATTATAAGCTCCATCTCTTGTTATCTTATCTATTTTACCGCAATTCATGTTATAATGAAAGAGCTAAAATAAAAAAAGTACATGCTTAAAAATAGAAAAAAGGAGGTTTTTATGTTCAAACTTGGAATCATCGGAACAGGTTCTATTTCTCATGAGTTCATCAAGGCTGCTCACTCAACAGGCGACTATCAGCTGGCAGCTGTCTACTCTCGGACTCTGGCTTCTGCTGAGCGCTTTGTGCAAAACTATGAAAATACAGCCATCTTTACTGAAATGCTGGACTTTCTGTCGTCTGATATCGATGTTGTTTATATCGCCAGTCCCAACAGCCTGCATTTCAATCATGCCAAGGTAGCTATTCTGGCTCGTAAACACGTCATTGTCGAAAAGCCAGCGGTTTCTCGTCCCAAAGAATGGCGGGAATTAGTCAAACTGGCTGACGAGCACCAAGTCTATCTCTTTGAAGCTGCCCGCAACTATCTTGAGCAGGCCTTTGATACGATCAGTGATTTCCTCAAGGACAAGACTGTCTTAGGAGCTAACTTTACCTACGCCAAGTATTCTTCAAAAATGCAAGCTCTGCTTGCAGGAGAGCAGCCCAATGTTTTCTCAGCTAAGTTTTCTGGCGGTGCTTTGATGGACTTGGGTGTCTATCCTGTCTATGCGGCTATCAGACTCTTCGGCCATCCTCGCTTCGCTCGCTACAGCGCCCAGCAGCTAGCCAATACGATTGATTTAAATGGAGCCGGCTGTCTCATCTATCCAGATTTTCAAGTTCAGATTCAGGCCGGTAAAAATATAAACAGCAATCTACCTGGAGAGATTTACACGGATCAGGGAACTCTGACTTTAGATGGGATTGAATTTATCAGCTCTGCTATTTGGCAAAGTCTGGACGGTCAAGAGGAGGTGCTGACTATCCAGCGTGCTTCCCACACCATGCTGGAAGAGGCTCAGGCTTTCGCCCGAGTGCTCAAGGGTGGACAGGATGCGGATTATGAGAAATGGTTGAATGCGGCAGCGGCTGTTCATGAAAGCTTATTTGCCATGCGCAAGGACGCTGGCATTAGATTTGAGGTTGATGATGATTAAGGAACAATTTCCCCCTAGCTGGCAAAATCAGCTGGCTCAGCTAGGCTTTGAAGATTTGACGGCTATTCAAGAGAAGATGTTTGAGCCTATTTCTGCAGGTGATACGGTGCTGGGAATCAGTCCGACTGGTACTGGCAAAACTCTGGCCTATCTCTTTCCCAGTCTGCTCAAGCTGACACCTAGAAAAGCCCAACAGCTCTTGATTTTAGCTCCTAATACTGAGTTGGCTGGGCAAATCTTTGAGGTTTGCAAGACTTGGGCAGAGCCTTTAGGACTGACAGCCCAGCTCCTGCTCTCCGGTTCCAGCCAGAAGCGACAGATTGAGCGTCTTAAGAAAGGGCCAGAGATTATCATCGGAACGCCTGGGCGGATTTTCGAGTTGGTCAAGCTCAAGAAAATCAAGATGATGAATGTTGAAACCATTATTTTGGATGAGTTTGACCAGCTACTCAGCGATTCTCAGTATCACTTTGTAGATAAAATCACCCACTATGCGCCTCGTGACCACCAGCTGGTATATATGAGCGCCACCGCTAAGTTTGATCACGATAAAATTGCTGAAAACACTCTGGAAATCAGCATTGAGGACCAGGTTTTGGATAACATCCAGCATTTTTACATGCAAGTCGAAAAACGTGATAAGGTGGACCTGCTGCGCAAGTTATCCAATGTAGAAGATTTCCGTGGACTGCTCTTTTTCAACGCTCTGTCGGACCTAGGAAGTGCTGAGGAAAAACTCCAGTATCGTGAAGCCAACGTGGTTTCTCTAGCCAGCGATGTCAACGTTAAGTTCCGCAAGGTGATTCTGGACAAGTTCAAAGAACACCAGATTACTCTCTTGCTGGCCACTGACTTGGTTGCTCGCGGCATTGATATTGATTCGCTAGAATGCGTCGTCAACTATGAACTTCCGCGCGATTTAGAAACCTATACCCACCGCTCTGGCCGAACCGGCCGCATGGGCAAGGAAGGCTATGTGATCACCCTCATCAGCCATCCAGAAGAGCTGAAGACATTGAAAAAATATGCTTCTGTTCGCGAAATTGTATTAAAAAATCAAGAACTTTATGTAACGAGTTAAACTAAAAAACTTTGGAAACATTAGATTTCCAAAGCTTTTTTTACTTATTATAAGAATTTCAAAAAGCTAAACCCAAGGACCGTCTTAGTCTCTGCCGTAATAAATACGATGGGGCTCTAGCTGACCTTCCAGCAGCTCATCGACCGTTACCAAAGTATAGCCGTTACTCTTCAGATACTCGAGGACACTTGGCAGAGCGTCAATACTGGTCTGGTGAATATCATGCATGAGTATAATCGAGCCTGGCTGGGTTTTGGCAATCTCTTGCATAATGGCTTTAGTATTGCGTGTCTTCCAGTCTAGGCTGTCCACATTCCACATGATAAAGGACTGGTCAACCGAATTTTGGATTGTAGCATTAATAGCTCCATAAGGAGGCCGCGTAATCGTTGGCTTGATGCCTATGACATTGTTAATAGCGGTCTGGGTATCAAGTATTTCTTTTTGGGCTGTCTCCAGAGGAAGTTTGGTTAAGACTGGATGATCCCATGTATGAATCCCAATCTGATGACCTTCATTGTGCACGCGCTTGACAATCGCTTCATTACCAGCAATGTTTTGCCCAACCATAAAGAAGGTCGCCTTAGCGCCATATTTCTTGAGGATATCCAGAGCCTGCGGTGTTGTCTTAGGATCTGGACCGTCATCAAAGGTCAGAGCAACCATCTTCACATGCTTCTTAGCCTCAAAACTCTGATAAGCAGCCAAGTCATCGCCGGTCAGATAGTCCGCATTGATCTGGTCATAGAAGCTAGATAAAGGAACATCAATGCTGGTTAAGCCTTGCACTTCCTTGCTCAATTTAATAGAAAAATGGCTGTACTCATAACGGAAAGACCACTGACCCAACTCCGTTCCATTAAGGTTATTGAGAATTTCCGTCTGCACCGCCTCATCGGCCTGCCTAAAGGTCAGCTGGCTGGAAATTTCGTTGATGAAGATTTCCTTAGCCGCATCAGGATTCTGAAAGAGCTTATCCAGAGTGAAAGGGCTGCCGTCTGCACCGAGGTAGCTGTCAGCAACTTCCCGCTCTTCTCCTTTACTGATTTTCATCTCTTTGACATGATAGTCCTTGCGATGCACCAGTACTTCTTTGACATCCTTCAGGCTCGTTTCTTTTTCCTCAGCATAGTAGAAGGTCAATTCCTCAATCTTATCGCCCTTCTTCTGATTATCCTTAATCGTCTGGCTATCTGCGTCCATCTGCTCCTTAACGCTTGCCATAACCTGACCATCTAGCAGAGGATAAAAGGCCTCTACATAGTGGCTGCCAATCATCTTGCTCTGCTTTTCAGTATTTTCAGCGTGGAAGGTCTCTTCTTGGGCAATTAGCACACTAACTTTCTCTTGAAGTTCCTTTTCTTGGAAAATAGCGTAAATTTTTACAGCACCCAGAAATAGAGCAGCAACAAAAGCTAAAGCTAGCAAGCTGAGAACAATGAATGTTTTCTTACCGTGTTTCTTGTTATTTTGTCTTTTCATACACCTGTCCTAAATGAATAAAAATCATCATTTATCTTGCAAAATTAACTGCAGCTATATGTTAGAGACTCTTCTCACGAATGACTTCCACCTTGTAGCCATCAGGATCTTTTACAAAATAATAATTAGGCGGGTTGCCAGGAAGACCCTTTGGATCTGTCACTTCATAGCCTTTAGCCTTGTGCTCAGCGTGCAGACCTTCCAAGTCTGGAGTGCTAAGTGCCACATGAGCAAAGCCGTCCCCAATCACATAAGGACCATGATCATAGTTATAGGTCAGTTCCAGCTCATAATCATCACCTTCCAAACCTAGATAAACGATAGTAAACTGATAATCTGGAAAATCCTTGCGACGAAGCTCCTTAAAACCAAAAGCCTCTGCATAAAAAGCAATAGACGCTTCCAAATTCTCCACACGCAAACAAGTATGTAACATTTTTGATGCCATAATTTCACCTCATTCTTTCTTGTTTATTATTATACCCTATTTTGGGCAAAACTTATATTAAATTTTTAAAAAAGTAAATGAAAGTCAGATAAAAAGCAAGCCAATAAGGCCTGCTAAGAATTGTTTTTCAAAAACTGTTCAATGAAGTCGCTATACGAATTCCATTGAGGCATGGGAATGCTTTCTTTCTCAGCACTTCTTTTGATTTCAAAATATTGATCAACCCATTCGGCATAGCCTGAATGCATATGATTTGTGACCATTTCGGCAACCAACGGCTGACTCAACATGAACTTCATTACTGGAACCAAGAGAAATAGGGGCAGGGATAGATATTTAGTAGGTTTATAACGATGTTTAGGAATGCCATATCGCTGACAGAGTTCTAAACCTTCTCGCCAAGCGCAAATCATCTTTCGAATTGCTTTTTTATCTTTCAAGAGTGCATCAAAACTCCCCGCTTCTGCAACTGCACCTGCCATTACCGCCTCCTGAAGGCAGTGAACCTTCATCCAAGAAGCCAAGTTAGGCATAGCATCAATGCCTATCCCACTAGCTGTGAAGATAGAAGACAACTCTGATATGTAAGAATCATCATCAAGTAAGGTAGCTTCTTTGAAAATGATAGCTTGGATCCGACCATCACTCTTTCGCCCTCCTCCAACAGAAGAAGGAAAAGCTAACGACACCTGCTTTCTGTCCAAATAAGAAGGAATCTTGGAGTTGATATTCCAGTTATTCTGTAAGATAAGTATATGAGATTTTTCCTTTATAGCCGCCAAATGATTCAATGCCTGCTCTAGTTGCAAACTATTAACCGTTAAGAGAATCATGTCATAGTCTTGAGCAATGCTCGTCACCAACGACGGCTGGAAATGATGTTCTTTATAGACCTGATCATCTTTCCTTAAATCTTTAATAGAAAGTGTGAAGCCTTGCTCTAAAGTCGACAGCTTATGCTCTCTAACTAAGATAGTAACTTGATGTTGATTAGACAGTAACCAAGCGTATGTCAAACCAATTGTGCCAGCACCATAAACCAAAATGTTCATATTAGGCCTCTCCTGCTATTTAACAGAACGCTTTTTCGTTTCTTTCAGTAGCAGTTTAACTTCAAAGACCGTACCTTTTGGTTTGTTGTCCTTGACATAAATAGTGCCCTTGAAAGCATCGACAATCTGCTTGGCCAAAGAAAGTCCCAGACCAAAGCCACCTTTCTGACGGGTCCGAGCCTTATCCACCCGATAAAAGCGATCAAAAATCTTCTTCTTATCTTCATCGCTGATGCCAGGGCCATTGTCCGCCACTCGGAAAATAAGGTAACGATCTGTCGAAGTAGCCATGACACTGATTACGCCATCATCATCTGTGTACTTGATAGCATTGTCAAATAGGATGGTCATCAGTTGCTTTAGGAAAATTTGATCTGTCACAATGGGGTGCTTGATCATATTTTCTGAATGAAAGGCTTTTTTATTCTCCCTTGCGATAATACAGTAATTAGCAAAGGTCGTATCAAAAAATTCTGGTTCGACTTCACCATATTGAGGCTTGATGCCATCATCACGACGAGCCAGATTGAGCAGATTAGTCGTCAGCAAGCGCATATTACGTACTTCATCTAAGCTAGAACCAATATTTTCACTGCTCTGCATAATTGTAGCTTCAGGCTTACGAAAGAGCGTTTCTAAGCGGCTCTGCAAAACAGCCAAAGGTGTCCGCAGCTCATGGCTGGCATTTTCCACGAAAGCCTTCTGCTTCTGGATACTTTCCAGCAAGGGCTTAACACTCATCCGAGCCAGATAAATACTAGCAATCAGGGAAATACCCCAAAAGCTGACCATAACCATGGCAATCAGTTGCTCATGCTTACCGCTGGTCTGCTCCAACTGGCTGATACTAGTCATGACCACAGCATACTTGATATCGGGATATTCATTATTAGGGTCAATATCAAAGAGATAAGCCCGGTAGCTTTCTGTCTGACCAAAGCTGTTGCCAATCACAATTTCCTTAATCTGATTCAGATAGGACTTGTTAAAGTCCAGCGAGTTAAAGTCTAGAAAGCCATCGCTCTTGCTGGTGGAAATATTCTTATAATTATCATCTAAAAGCAGGGCGAAAGTATTAGAACTGAAATTTGGCGTTGTCAGATTGTCAGGCTTAGGTTCTTCGTTTGGATCGCCATCTGGCTCTTTACTGCTTTTAGGACTTTTAGTGTTGACCTTATTGCTCGGATCAGACTGCTGACCTGTCGTCCGATAGGCCAAATCAGCTACTGAACTAGGATCATTACTCAGGTTTTTCAGATTTTCATCAACAGACGTATAAAGGCTGGAGCGCATAACCTGAATAATAATCAAGGTCATGGCTGAGAAGATTAATGTAAACAGCCCAAAATAGCGAATGAAATAAGAAAAATCATCCGCATAAAAGGTCTTCTTGATTTTATTCAGCATCTTTTAAAATGTAGCCGACACTACGAAGAGTATGTAGGTTTTTCGCAAATGCCGTTCCTTTCAGTTTTTTACGAATCTTGGAAACGTACACTTCGACAACGGAAACAGTGGTATCACTGTCAAAGCCCCACAGACGGTCAAAAATTTGAGTCTTAGGCAAGATTACATTTTGATTTTGCAGGAAATAAACCAAGAGGTCGAACTCTTTACCAAGCAACTCTACATCTTTACCAGCCTTCGTGGTCGAATTTGTAGATAAATTGACAGTCACATCACCATAAGAAAGAGTATTCTCGTTGAATTTACCAGCGCGTTTCAAGAGCGCCTGGATCCGCATTTTCAGTTCTTCCAAATAGAAAGGTTTTGTCAGATAGTCATCAGCCCCGAGCTCAAAGCCATGTCCTTTGTCATCCAAGCTTTCCTTAGCTGTCATGATGAGAACAGGGGTTGTGACTCCTTTTGCCCGAAGATCTTTAAGCACTTGGAAGCCATCTTTCTCGGGCAGCATGAGATCCAGCAAGATGAGGTCATAAACACCACTCTCTGCTTCATATAGACCTTCTTCGCCATCAAAAACCTGCATTACATCTGCAAAATCATCCAAAAAATCAAAAACTGAGTTTGACAGTCCAAGGTCATCTTCTACCAATAGAATTTTAATCATCTTTCTTTCCTCCAATAAAACTTACCAAGATTATGTCTTTTGGTTTTTGTTTTATTTGCTATTCTTATTATATCATGACTTGGTTCAAAATCAGTAAGTTTTTTCTACGACTGCGACGTTTTATTTTCTTTTGTCGACTTATTATTGTTCTTGTCCGATTGTTCATTTGTGTTCGTTGAAGACTTTTTCTTGTTTTTCTTCCCGTAGTCATTTTGCTGAGCAGAAGAATCCCTGCTCTTGTCCTTGCCAGACTGCTGACCGTCTTGAGGCGGCATTCCTTGGTCTTGACCGTTCTGTACTGGACCACCATCCTGTGGTGGCATGCCATTTCCTGCATCCTGGCCATTTTGTCCCTGCTCCAGTGCTCCAGGCATAGTAGCTGTCTGTTGAATAGCTGATTGCTGACTGTTTGTACCGTGAATAGCTGTCGCAATACCATAGCCACCTAGAAGTCCAACTGCTAGAGCACCCCCCGTCGCAACCGTTAGCCACCATTTAGTACTTTTTTCTACAACAATCATTTTTTCCATATCCATTAAATCTATTACCTTCTTTCTTTTGTAAATTTTTCTGACTCTTTCTTTCAAGCAAGAAGCTAATGCAGCTTACAAGTCATCCAATACACATCCTTTCACTAGAATAGCATTATCATATAGATTTTTACTTAAACAGGACTGAATTTTTTCTTAAAAAAGGCTGAAAGATAGGGAAAATGGATTATGAAAAGTGCTTTTTCAGTATACGGCTATATTTATCTAATAAAAGAAAATCAGCTAATCTTGAAGACAGAAGGTTGAGTTTAGCAAATAAAGATGCCCCCCGCCCCATCAGGATGACTCTTTGATGAGACTTAATACCTTTTAGCAAAGCTAGGCAAACCTCGTCTGTAGTTGAAATCTTAATCCCCATCTCTTTCCAAACAGGATGGTAAGGCTTTTCTGAGGGTGTATCCGCAGCATTGGGACAAAAATAGGTTAAATACACCTTTTTCCGCTCCTGTTTTAATTCGCGATTCATTGATTCAATAAAAGAAAAAATCCCTGCGCGACTAGCCACATCTACGCTATAGTAAGGGAAAGCGAGCCGCCCATCTGCAAAACCGCCAGAATGCACAATTGTAGCACCTTTTTCATTTGCTAATAAGGGCAGAAAAATCTTGCTAATCAGAATGGCGCCAGATAAATTGATTAACAGTGTCTGCTCTATGTCCTCAAAGGAATGCGCTGACAAAGACTTTCTTACATCAAAACCAGTTGCATTGATAACAATATCTATACATTCCGACCACTCTTGTATCTCTGATACTACATTTTTTAGAGACTCTTCACTTGTTATATCCACTGATCTTATTGGAATAAAAGACGAAAATTCTTGCACAAATATCTTTAACTTATCTATATCTCTTCCTAAGAGAAATAACCTAGCACCTTCTTGATGAAAAGCACGTGTATAGACTTTTCCCAAACTGCCACTTGCACCAATAATTACAACCTTTTTATTTTTAAAATAATTATCAAACATATAATTCCCCATTCTCTAGTGAGTCTTTTGTGATAAATTCAATAAAACAAGTCCGACAATAACTAGACTTATCCCTAAAAGACTTACAGCTGTTACTTTTTCGTGCCAAAGCAGAATAGATAGTATCGTTGTCCCTACTAGACCTATTCCAGACCAAATAGCGTAAGCTAGATTTAACTGAATGCCCTTTAAAGATAGAGATAAAAAGAAAAAGCACAAGCCATAAAACATCAAAGCAAGGCAACCGAAAAATAGTTTCGAAAAACCTTGAGATAGTTTTAAAAGACTTGTGGCGGCAATTTCAAATAGAATTGCGAGAGATAAATAAAAATAGTAAAACATTGTTTTCCTCCTAATATTCTAAATAACTAAAAAGTTAGCAGGAAAATCAATAGAGCTATCCGAGAGATGAAACAAAGCAAGTCCAAAGTGTACAGGCATTTGTCAAAATCATTGATTTTATGCTCGAATCTTTGGAGATAGATAAAGCTTTTCGACCACATAGCTCATCTAATGAAATCTGGTAAAAATCGGCTAGACGAATAAGACTTGCACTATCTAGAATCGTCTTATCATTTTCCCAGTTCGAGATGGTCTGCCGAGTCGTTCCTAGTGATTCTGCAATCTGAGCTTGACTATAGCCTTTTTGCTCCCGTATAAACTTCAATTGTTTTCCTAACATTATCTTTTCCTCCTCATCATACTTATTTTTTAGTTGTTTGGCTAGATGAAATTCTTTAACATTAGTGATTATTGTAGGTAAAAATTCTTTGACATGGCTATTATAACACGATTTACGTTCATCTTAAAATACTTGCCTATCTAAAACACTTGATACATCTATCAACCATTTGCTCAAAAAATCAGCTGCAAAAAAGACTGGGACGAAATTGTCTCAGTCTTGATTTATCATGTTCAAAAGCTCTGGATGCAGGATCTGCTTATCTTTTTATGACTCTTTCTTAGAAAGACGGAAGCTGGATGAAGCTAGCAAGGTCGCAAAGCCAAGATAGGTGAGAAGAGTGCTCGAACTGCTTCCAGTTTTAGGCAGTTGACCTTGACTGGTTTGGTAGCTGACAGATAGCTGCATGTTGCTTGCTTGCTTACTTGCAGATCTTGGATACTGCAAAGTCTGGTTTGAAAGAGGCTCAAATTTCTGTGCTGTTTGAATAGTAATTTCTGCAGGAGGTGTCGAAACACTAACCTGATTGGACTCTATCCGGTATTGATTATTAATCAGCAAGCTGAAATGATTGGTATAAGTTCTGCCTGAATACAAGAGTCGACCGACTGCTGCTGGAGCTAGGGTCTCGGTCGCAGAATTCAAGTCAGCATTGTAGCGTTCAAGCAGACCTGGTGCAGCAACAAAAGTCAAAATTCTGCTGCTCGGATCATAAGAAACCTCGTAACCAGGACTTTTCGCTCTAGTAGCTTCTAGATCCAATTCAAAACCTTCTGGCAGGCGATCTTCCAATACGAAAGAATGAATTGGCAGGCGATAAGCAGGCAAAGCATCCGTTACCAGATTAAGGACAGCAAAACTTCCCTGGCTAACCTCTTGTTGATGAATATTCTTCTTGGACTCATTCTCCACCTCTTCTCTGACTTTTAACTGGATAAAGAGCTGGTTAAAGTGATAAGTTTGAGTCGGCGCTTGCGGACGGCTTGGCAAAGCTTGATAGCTAGGCTCAGCCGGCTTTTGAGGAAGCTCCTTATAGTTTGGTTTGTCAGGCTCCTCTATCAGAGGCAGGTCACTTTCTCTGACAGGTGCCTGAGGCTCAGGCTGAAGAACTGGTTCTTGTGGGAGCTGGAGTTCCTGTAGATAGCGTGGCTCCTGAGGCAGGTCCTCTAAAGCAATTTCTTCTTCATAAGCAGGCGATTTCGGACCTTCTCCCGTGCTTGCTTCAGGATCTTTTTGAGGTTTTCCTGGTTCTTTCAAATAAGATGGTCGTTGTGGTTCCTGTGGCAGTGGTTTTTCAACCGATTCTTGCGGAAGGCTCAGCAAGGGCTGCTCCTTCTCATAGGTTGGCTCTTCAACTGCAGTCGGCTCTGTCAATAGAGAAGGGGAGCTAGGTTCTTCTGGCACTTCCTGATAAACTGGCTTTTGAGGTTGAAGCGGCTCAGGCAGATAAGTTGGCTCTTGTGGCAGAAGTTCCAAATCTCTTTCCGGTAAAACTACTGGCTCCTCAGGCCGATTGGGAAGGGGAAGAGGTTGAGTTTCTGTCGGCTGTTTAGGAACTTCTTGATAGGTCGGCTGATCTGGCTCTTCTGGCAAAGGTTGATAGACTGGCTGACTCGGAAGAGGCTGCAAGGCCTTGACTTCCTCATAAGCCGGTTCCTTAGGTTGAGCAACTTCTGTCGGAGCAACAGGCTTCATTGGGACACCTTTAGCTTTAATATCAGAGTTAAAGACAAACCAAGCAGAACCCCGATTTCGCGAACCGATATCAAAAGAAATGACATCTCCCTGTGCCTTACCGACGATAGCGCCATACCAGTTATAGGGACTGTTCGGCGAGTCCCATTTGTTATACTCAAAGCGAGAGCCTTCCCGCTCAAAGTTAATTGAAATATCAGCGTGAACACTAGTATCTGGGTGAACATTAATGGCAGAGCCTGTAATAGGAATATATTCACCATTAAAATTCTTAATGTACTCAATTGCAACTTTGTTCGTATTTAAAGATGAGAAGCTGACAAGCGAGCCTGTCATATCAAGCCTTTCTCCAGCCTCATCGAAAAACTCCGCTTGGACATTGACCCGAGAATGGCCATAAAAATCCAAGGTCCAGACAGTCAAGGTCGGATCCTTAACTAAGAAAACTGGAAGCTTATCCTGACTCTTCGTTGATTCTTTCAGAGTATAAGTGTAGACAACTTTAGCGATTTTCTTTCCTTGAATACTGGAATTTTTGATATTGGTATAAGTAGCTACCAGAGGCACATCTTTTTGTAAAATGACTTTAGTCTGATGTTCTTTCCCTTTTAAAACACTGGTCAAAGCAGTTATTCCTTGTTGATCCATTCCCCAAGAACGAACCTCATCAGTCAGCTCATCATTGGTATAGGTTCTAATAGAGGGATCAAGCGTCAAGACAGCCTGGGGCTCAGATTTGAAAACAAAAGGCTGGCTTTCAACCTTACTGAGATAGCCTTCTTCATTTTTCTTAGCTTCAGCTTCCTGCAACTCTCTCTCAAAAATTACAAGAGCTGCATCATACTTAGTTTTGGCTGTATCATAGGCAGCTTTTGCCTTCTTATATTCTTCTAAGAGCTTATCATAGTCAGCTTTCAAGCGGGCATTTTTTCCTTAATGCTTGCATTTTCCTGCTCAATCACCGCGTTCTGCGCTGAAATAGCCGCAAGGTTTGACTCATAATCTTCTTTTAGTATTTGATTTTCTGCTTCAATTCTTGCAAGATTTTCTTGGTAGCCCGCCAAGTCTGCCTGATAAGCAGCTAGTTTATTCTTGTTTTCTGTCTCAATCCGAGCAGTCGCCTCCTGGTAGGTAAGCAAGGCTTTCTCATATGCTTCTCGACTTTTCTGATTGCTTTCGGTGATTCGAGCCACATCCTGCTCATATTGAGCTAATTGATTTTTATAAAGCTCTTGTTTTTCCTGATTTTGCTGACGAAGCTGGGCGTTTTCAGCTTCAATGGCAGCATTACGGGCTGTTACTTCTGCTTTTTCAGTCTCATAGGCAGTTTGCCGCTTCTTATTTTCAGCTTGAATACGCTCAAGTTCAGCTTGATAAGCAGTCAAAGCCACTTGATAATCTCTTTCTTTGGCATCATTAGCAGCTTGGATTTCAGAGCGATTCTTTTGATAATCTTCTAATTTGCTCTCATAGTCTTCCTCTGCCGCTTGATTTTTTTGGCGAATCTCAGCCAATCGCTCTTGATAAGCAGCTAAATCAGCCTGATACTGCTCCTTTAAGGCTGCATTTTTCTTCTGAACAGCTAGATTTTGAGCCTCAATCTCTTTGTTCTGCTCTTGGATTTTAGCCAAGGCTGTCTCATAAGATTGTTTAGCAGCTTGATTGGCTATTTGAATGCGTTCTACTTCCTGTTGGTAAGCCGTCAATTCTGACTGATACTGCTGCTCTAGCTCAGCATTTTCTTTCTGAACCCGAGCCAATTCTTTCTCATAGTCAGCCAAGGCAGCTTGATAAACAGCTTCTTTTCCCGCCTTAACCTGAGTCAGTCTGGAAACTTCAGCTTCATACTGCTTGACTGCTTCCTGATAGGCCTTTTCAGCTACCTGATTTCGTTCTGCAATGGCTGCATTTTCAGCTTGGGCTGCTTTGTTGTCAGCTGAAACCTGAGCAAGCTTTTCATCATAGCGACGCTTTGCTTGAGCATTCTTCTCCCGAGTAGCTTTCAGCTTTGTAGCATAGCTCTCCATAGCAGTTTGGTAGGCAGCTTTCGCTTGAGCATTTTCTTGTAAAATCCGTGAACGCTCCTCTTGATAGGCTGCTAAAGCTACTTGATAGGAGGCTTCTTTCTCTTGATTGATTTTTACTATACGGTTCAATTCTGCTTGATAAGCCGTCCGTTTCTGCTCATAGTCCGCCTCTAGCTGAGCATTTTCAGCTTGAATACGACTGGACTCTTGTTCATAGGAAGCCAGAGCCTTGTCATATTGGTCTTTCAGGGCTTGATTGGCAGACTCTTTCTGACTGAGTTCTTTCTCATAAGTCTTCAGTTGCTCTTGATAAGCTGCTGTGGTTTCACGTATTTCCTTGACTTGGGTCGCATAATCTGTTAGCGCTGTCTCCCGTTTACTAGCAGCTTCTTCTGGATTTCTAGCTGTTCCTAAATCAACAGTTGCTTCCTGCTTTAGCTGGATACCTGCTTTCTCGGCCTCTGCCACAGCTTGGTCCAAGTCTGCATAGGAAACCTCCAAGGGAAGCTTGTCTTGATTAACTGGCTCTGACTGAGCAGGGGCAGCAGTTGGCTGGGGTGCTTCGGTTAGTGAAAGTGCAGCTTCAGAAAGGGCAGGCTGATCTGCTGCTGAAGATATCTTCTCCTCCGCCTGAACTGATCCGGCAGCTACCAACAAAGCCGCACCTAAAACAGCTCCGCACAAGCCCTTAGAAAGACGGCTCTTGCGGAAGCCATAGACTATTTTCTTTTCCATTATAAACTCCATTTCTCCTTTAAACAGTTGCCTGTTTATTTCACATACTTTTCTATTTTATCAAAGCAAAGGCATATTAGCAATGTTTAAATACTCAAAATGATAAAGAAAAAGCCTGAGATAGGCTACTATCTCAGGCTGTTCTAGTCATTATAATCAAATCCATTAAATCGCAGCTCGAATTGCTTTTTCCACTGCTTCTTTCTCACGCTTCACCAGTTCAACACGCGCAGCGATTTCCTTGATTCCCATGCTGATGTTTCGGCTAATCGCCATATCGTCCAACTGCGGCTCAAAGAAGGCTTTGTACTCTGCCAATCTCTTCTCTGTCTTGAAAACCACTGCCGGGCTAATGACAAAGCTATCAAAGCTCATGTCACCACCTAGCGCTGCCTTGATCCAGTCCCAATTCTCACGCGCCCAAGTCCATACTGCTTCTTGAGTAAAATCCCGGCTGAGGAAACGGGCATACCAAGCTGACAAATCCTGCGGTTTCACAGTAAATTTATCCTTCCAAGTCGCTAACAGTTCATCCAAGGTTTCCTTGTTCTTAGTATAAGAAATTGCTGTAGAAAGAGCATTTTTGAAGCTTCCATCATTTGAAGCGACATATAAGTCCAGATAAAGCTTAGTCAGCTCCTTGCTTTCATGATGCTTGATTTGGTTGACCAATACCTGCAAACGAATAGCGGCAGGGAGTTTTTCCAAATTATCACGATAGCGGTCAAAAATCTGGCTAGCTTGAGCTTTAGCTGTCTCGTCGTCGGCCTTAATCATATTGCCCACAATCAGCTGACGAACCATCTCATCCTCATCGCTTTCACCTTCCTGCTTTTCAAAACCAAGGCGGTCAAAATTACTTTGACTGAGAACTTTCAACAGGGCTTTGTAATCTTCTTCTGTCTGACTGCCTTCATCCACAAAGCGGTTCAAGCCTTCCAGCACTTGGGAAACAGCTGAAACCACCATATAAGAAGTTTCGTTTGCCAGCTTACTGATGACTGGCAGCAGGTCCGCATAGGAAATCTTACCAGACTCTGCTAGAAGTCGGCGCTCCTGCACGATTTGCAGTTTACTGATATTGTCCAAAGAGCTGAGATTATTCAGAAGAGCATCTAGCAACTCACCCTGATAATCTGTAATATAGTGGGCAGTATTTTCTGTATTGAGGCGCAGGGCTCCTTCATTTTGCGCTGCCAGAGCGGCATAATTAGGAATTTCCAGTCTTTCTGTCGTCAGAGTATCAGGAAGTCCTTGCCAGTTGCTATTGAGCGGTACTGGCCATAGGCGGCCTTTGTCTTCGTGCTCCCCAATGAAGAACTGCTTCTGTGTCAAAATCAAGCAGTCATTTTCGACCTTAGCAGTGACAACTGGATAACCCGGCTGCTCCAGCCAAGCATCCATAAAGGATGCTACATCACGACCAGAAGCTTGAGAAAGAGCATCCCAAAGATCACGACCTATGGTATTACCATACTGATGCTTCTCAAAGTAGGCGCCTAGTCCCTTACGGAAGGCATCGTCTCCCAGCCAACGGCGCAGCATGTGCATGAGACGGCTACCCTTGGCATAGACAATGGCTCCATCAAAAAGAGTATTGATTTCATCAGGATGCTTGACCTCTACATGGACCGACTGAACGCCATCTGTCGCGTCACGCTTAAGGGCATAAGGAGCTCCGCTGGTCTGGAAATCTTCAAAAATCTTCCAGCTAGGCTCAATCGCATCAACTGAAACATACTCCATCATATTGGCAAAGCTTTCATTGAGCCAAAGATCGTCCCACCACTTCATGGTAACTAGATTTCCAAACCATTGGTGGGCTAGTTCGTGCGCAACAACCAAGGCAACTGTCTGACGGCTCAGAGCTGTTGAATTTTCATCTACCAGCAGATAAATTTCCCGATAGGTTACCAAGCCCCAGTTTTCCATAGCCCCAGCAGAAAAGTCAGGCAGGGCCACATGGAGTGACTGAGGAATAGGATACTTGACTCCATAATATTCTTCGTAAAATTCAATACATCGAACCGCAATGTCCAAAGCAAACTCTAGATTGCTGGCTGGGTGGGCCTTGGTCGCATAAACTCCTACTAAAGTTCCATTCTTGGTTTTAGCAGTAATTCCTTGCATATCCCCTGCAGCAAAAGCCAAGAGATAGGAAGACATACGTGGAGTCGTTTCAAACTTCCAAACGCCAGTCGCTTTGCGGTTTTCAACATCAATTTCCGGCATATTAGACAGGGCCAACTCACCCTCTGCTTGGTCAAATTTCAAAGCCAAATCAAAAGTTGCCTTAGCCTCTGGCTCATCCACACTCGGAAAGGCTTCGCGGGCAAAGTGGCTCTCAAACTGCGTAGAAATAATCTCTTTTTTCACACCATCTACCGTGTAGTAAGATGGGTAAATCCCCGTCATATTGTCCGTAATCTTACCAGTATAAGTTATTGTCACCACTACAGGACCGGCCGCTTCCAGCTCGATATAAAGAGCTTCATTGTCCTTATCAAGAGTGAAAGGACGAGCTTGGCCAGCCACCTCTACAGCTTCAACTGTCAAATCTTTTTGATGTAGGGAAATCTTACTCGTCTTAGCTTCTCCAGTAATGGTCACCTTGCCTGAAAAAGACTTGTCGGCACGATTCAGATCCAAAAAGAGATCATAGTGCTCAGGAACAAAAGTTTCAATAAAATGTTTAACTGCTTGCATCAGCTTCTCCTCATCTAGCGAACAACATGGCAAGATTACTCTGCCGCCCTTGTCCGTTTATAATCTGTTATTATTGTATCATATTTAAAAGATTTCGTTGCAGAATAAATGCAAACAAAAAGACAGGGGAATAACCTGTCTATGTAGTTTATGAAAATGGAAGAAAGGTCAAGAGTTCTTCTTTTCTTTCTCAAGTTCCTCTAATTTTTTATTATAGATTCGATTTTCTTCGTGATAAGTTTTGTTTAGCCGTTCTTCATAACGCTGAATTTTTCTGTCAAAAATTTCTCTATTTTCTTCTATTTGTCTTAATTCATATGAGGGCACGGTATCAGGACTATTGCAACAAAAAGAAAATATCCATTCGCTCATTTCCTCTGAAACATTTTTAGCCTCTCGTCTCATATCTTGGTAATCCCATTCATACTCACTAACTTTCTTTCGAAAAGCTA
>ERZ772977.779-NODE-779-length-18757-cov-12.392578_pt1 | contig 18757 bp, 12 predicted proteins | sample MGYA00511131_ERZ772977 | MGnify/ENA primary metagenome ERZ772977 (study PRJEB29015, sample SAMEA2737935) | human oral metagenome | biome: human oral; feature: human-associated habitat; material: dental | place: China | collected 2151 ...
CGAACTATTCAAGCACTCCTTATGTAAACGGCATGTACTCGACCCAACAGTATCTTGATTGCCTGACAACGACTTGGGATGAATACAAGAAACGCTATGATTGGACTATGGATGACTTTGCGGCTATCTGCTTCCACTTGCCTTATCCTAAGTTGGCCCTAAAAGGCTTGCGCAAGATGATGGACAAGAACTTATCTCAAGAGAAAAAGGATAGTCTGCAAGAAAACTTTGATAAGTCCATTCTCTACAGTCAGATGATTGGAAATATCTATACAGGTTCCCTCTTCCTCGGCCTTCTCTCCCTTTTGGAAAATACAGAAACTTTGAAGGCTGGAGATAAAATTGCCCTCTACAGCTACGGAAGTGGAGCGGTTTCAGAGTTCTTTAGTGGTGAATTGGTCGAAGGCTATGAGGCCTATCTCGACAAAGATCGCTTGAGCAAACTCAAACAACGTACAGCACTGTCTGTTGCAGACTATGAAAAAGTCTTCTTCGAAGAGGTACAGTTGGATGAGTCTGGCTCAGCCCAATTTGCAGGCTATGAACATCAAGATTATGCCTTGGTTGAAATTGTCGACCACCAACGCCGTTATAGCAAGGTTGAAAAATAATGAAGATAAGTTGGAATGGATTTTCTAAAAAATCATACCATGAGCGCCTTGAGTTGTTGCGAGCTCAGGAGCTCCTTAGTCCTGAAAAGCAATCGAGTCTAGAGCAGGATGAACAAGTCAGCTTGGCTGTTGCAGACCAACTGAGTGAGAATGTGGTGGGAACATTCTCTCTGCCTTATTCAATCATTCCAGAACTTTTGGTGAACGGTCAGGACTACACAGTTCCCTATGTGACAGAAGAGCCCTCAGTGGTTGCTGCGGCCAGCTATGCCAGCAAAATCATCAAGCGAGCAGGCGGTTTTACTGCTCAGGTTCATGAGCGCCAGATGATTGGTCAGGTAGCCCTTTACCAAGTTGCTGATCCTGAACAAGCGCAAGCGAAGATTGCCAGTAAGATAGCCGAACTCTTGGAACTTGCCAATCAAGCCTATCCTTCTATCGTTAAACGCGGTGGTGGGGCGCGTGATTTGCATGTAGAGCAGATCAAAGGTGAAACAGACTTTCTCGTTGTTTATCTCCATGTTGATACCCAGGAAGCCATGGGGGCTAATATGCTCAATACCATGCTGGAGGCTTTGAAGCCAGTCTTAGAAGAACTCAGTCAGGGACAGAGTCTCATGGGAATCCTGTCCAATTACGCGACAGATTCTCTAGTGACAGCAAGCTGTCGTATTGCCTTTCGCTACTTGAGCCGACAAAAGGATGAAGCCAGAGAAATTGCGGAGAAAATAGCCTTGGCTAGCCAGTTTGCGCAGGCTGATCCCTACCGAGCAGCTACTCATAATAAAGGGATTTTTAACGGTATCGATGCCATTTTAATCGCCACGGGTAATGACTGGCGTGCCATCGAAGCTGGGGCTCATGCCTTTGCTAGTCGAGATGGACGCTATCAGGGTCTAAGTCAATGGACGCTGGATATGGAAAGAGAAGAATTGGTCGGCCAGATGACACTACCTATGCCCGTAGCGACCAAGGGTGGCTCTATCGGTCTCAACCCTCGTGTAGCTCTCAGTCATGAATTATTAGGAAATCCTTCTGCCAAAGAATTAGCTCAAATTATCGTTTCTATCGGACTGGCACAAAACTTTGCGGCCCTCAAAGCCTTGGTAAGTACGGGCATCCAGCAAGGCCACATGAAATTGCAGGCCAAATCCTTGGCTCTCCTAGCTGGCGCTAGTGAATCCGAGGTTGCTCCCCTAGTCGAGCGCCTCATCGCAGAGAAAACCTTTAACTTAGAGACAGCCCGGCAATTTTTAAAAGTCTGGCGGTCTTAACCAGTTGAAACCGAGGTATTAGTCTCAAAAAATGAAACATAAGGAAAACAAGTTCATTGTCAATTGAAAAGTCTCACATATAACAATGAACAAGAGAGGATTACATTATTCTCTCTTTTTTTGATATTTGAATCACAGAGAATGTACCCATTATGATTATTGCTTTCCTTGTTATTATGCTTCATAACTAATATAGTCGTTTTTCAACAATACAATCCTTTATAGTTAATTCATGGGAAAAATCATTCATTTCTTACTTTAGGGTATGAAAGTGAAGTAGTTCTATGGTTAATGGTTTTATAGTAATAAAGATCATTCTAGTAATGTTTTAAAACTCCTCTAAAAAGGATTTTCCCATTCTTATGTTTACACTACTTTAGAAAATAGCATATGTTTGTAACCCCTTCCATGTTTGTTGTTGTATTTTAAAACTTTTAGGTATAAAATGGAAGTATATAAAATGAGATGAAGAGGGAATGAATCATGTCTAAGAAAAAGTCCGATACGCTTTGGGCTAAGAAAAAGGAAGAAAATGGTAGATTTTTTTGGTTACCCTTGTCTCAACATCTAGAAGATACAAAAAATATAATTGGACTTCTCTGGGAGCATTGGTTAAGTGAAGGGCAAAAAAAACTGATTGAGGATTCTCTGGATTCAGCAACATATGATGGAGATTTAGGGAAACGACTTGCACAATTTTTAGCTGCTGTTCATGATATCGGGAAAGCAACTCCAGCCTTTCAAACTCAAAGAGGATTTGCAAATTCAGATGATTTGGATATTCAACTATTAGAAAAATTGGAGCAGTCAGGATTTACTAAAATTAGTTCACTTCAACTATCATCACCGAAAAAGAGTCATCATAGCCTTGCAGGTCAATATTTGCTATCTAGTTATGGTGTTCAAGAGGATATTTCGACTATTATTGGTGGACACCATGGACGACCGATTGATACGATTGAGGATGTAAAAAATCAAGGGAGCTATCTTTCAAACTATTTTCAAAATGAAAGTAAGGAGAGTGCTATCCATAAGAACTGGGATTTGGTTCAAAAAGAAATCTTCAACTGTGCTATAGATGAGTGTGGGTTTGACTCTGTGAAAGAGCTTCCTAAAATTAAACAGCCAGCTCAAGTTATCTTATCAGGATTGCTGATTATGGCTGACTGGATTGCTAGTAATGAGAACTACTTTCCTTTATTGAGTGTCAATGAAAAAGAGGGGGTAGATAAGTCAAGACGCCTTCAAGATGGATTTGAAAGGTGGAAAAAAACTAGTTTGTGGCAACCTAAATATATCTCAAAACCAGATAGTCTCTATAAGGAAAGATTTGGATTTGAACCTAATAATGTTCAATCAATCTTATCTCATGTTATTACTCAAATATCTAAACCTGGGATTGTAGTTCTAGAAGCACCAATGGGGTTAGGGAAGACAGAAGCTTCATTGATTACAGCGGAGCAGTTAGCTACTAAGACGGGAAGAAGCGGTCTTTTTTTTGGTTTACCAACTCAGGCGACATCGAATGGGATTTTTAATCGTATTGAAAAATGGGTTGAAAGTTTAAAAGATGATTCTGAAGACATACTATCTATTCAGTTGGTACACGGGAAAGCAGCTCTAAACGAAGATTTTTTAAAACTTAAAGCTAATACATTTAATTTTGACGATGTAGAAAATGGTAGTGTTATCATTAATGAATGGTTTTCTGGGAGAAAGACTTCGGCTTTAGATGATTTTGTAGTGGGGACTGTTGATCAGTTCTTAATGTTAGCATTGAAACAAAAACATTTAGCTTTACGTCATCTAGGTTTTAGTAAAAAGGTTGTTATTATTGATGAAGTTCACGCCTATGATGCTTATATGAGTCAATATTTGATGGAGGCGATAAAATGGATGGGAGCCTATGGCGTTCCAGTAGTCATTTTGTCAGCGACATTACCTTCTCAACAAAGAGAAAATATCCTTAAAAGCTATATGTCTGGGATGGGGCTCAAATGGCAAGATATTGAAAATACGGACCAATTAAAGACAGACGCTTACCCTTTAATCACTTATAATGATGGCTCAGAGATTCATCAAGTTACAACATTCAATAAGCAAAACATAAAAGACATTCACATCATTCGTTTACAAGAAGAGCAGTTATTGGGAACGGTTAAAGATGGCCTTGAGGGCGGTGGAGTAGTTGGAATCATTGTCAATACAGTGAGAAGATCCCAAGAGTTGGCAAGAAACTTTTCGGAAATTTTTGGAGATGATATGGTAGAATTGCTTCATTCCAGTTTTATTGCGACCGAAAGAATCCAAAAAGAGAAAGAATTATTACAACAAATCGGAAAAAATGTAGAACGTCCACATAAGAAAGTTATCATTGGAACTCAGGTGATTGAGCAATCCTTGGATATTGACTTCGATGTGATGATAAGTGATCTGGCACCTATGGACTTGCTAATACAACGTATTGGACGACTTCATCGACACCAAATAGAACGTCCTCAAAAGCATGAAATAGCTAGGTTTTACGTTTTAGGAACTTCCGAAGAGTTGGATTTTGAAGAAGGAAGTAGTTTTGTTTATGGTGATTATCTATTAGCCAGAACTCAGCACTTTTTACCAGATATCATGAGATTACCAGATGATATTTCACCATTAGTCCAGAAAGTTTATAGTCCAGATTTTACAATTGAGTTTTCAAGTCAGGAATTTCAGCAAAAATATTTAGATGCTAAGACGGAGCATGATGTCACGATTAAAAATAAGGAAACAAAGGCAAGAACATACCGTATCAATGATCCTGGCTTAAAAATATCGAGATATAGAAACAATAGTCTGATTGGCTGGTTGAAGAACCTACATCCAAACGATAGTGAAGAAAAATCTAATGCTCAGGTTCGTGATGTTGAAGATACAATTGAAGTGATTGCTTTAAAGAAAATGTCTGATGGCTATAGCTTATTTATTGAAAATCAAGATATATCTCAGAATATTGATAATCCTTCGGTCGCTAAAAAAGTAGCACAAAATACTTTACGACTTCCAATTAGTTTATCCAAGGGCTATAATATCGATCAAACTATTGAAGAGCTTGAAAGGTATAACAACAGCTATTTAAGTCAATGGAGAAATTCATCGTGGTTAAAAGGAGCTCTCGGGATTATTTTTGATGAAAACAATGAGTTTATTCTCAATGGGTTTAAACTCTTATATGATAAAAAATATGGAATTACAACGGAGAGGTTGAATAAGAATGAGTCGATTTAATTTGCTAGATGAACCCTGGATTTCTGTCGTTTATGATGAAAAAGGAACAACAAAAGAAGTTTCCTTGCAGGAATTGTTTATAAATGCTCATCAGTACAAAGATTTAGCAGGAGATACAAAAACGCAAGATTTTGCTGTGCTACGAGTTTTGCTGGCTGTGTTACATACTGTTTTTTCACGCTTTGATGCAGATGGTAATGTCTATGAGTATCTGGCAGTAGATGAGCGGTTTAAACAAATTGAGCCTGTGGAAGAATCTGATATTGCTGACTATCAGGATGATTTATATGATACATGGATAGATCTTTGGGAAAGTGGTAAGTTCCCAGACATTGTTAATCATTACCTAGAAAAATGGCGGGATCGCTTTTACTTATTTGATGAGGAATATCCATTTTTTCAAGTTAGAAAAGAGGATATTGCAGCAGATAGAATCAGTAAAGCAAAAGCAAGCAGTATTTCTGGGAAAAATATCAATAGAACGATTTCAGAGAGTGGGAATAAGTTAGCCTTATTTTCCCCAAAGAATAGTAAAAATAAAGAACAACTGACTCCTTCCGAACTTACACGATGGCTTTTAACTTTTCAAGGGTACTCAGGATTATCCGATAAAGTTATTTTTGGAAAAGAAAAATATAAAGTGTCAAAAGGCTGGTTGTTTGATATCGGTGCAGTTTTTATACAGGGAACTTCTTTATTTGAAACGCTGTTACTAAATTGTATCTTGCCATTCTATGACTATGGTAATTTAGAAAGCATTCAATGTCCCTGTTGGGAATTGGCTAGTTCTGATAATATTAATCGCTATTTGTTTGGTAGTGAATGTACAGATTTAGCTAATCTGTATACGATTTGGAGCAGAGGGATTTATATTGATCCAGAATATGATTTAAATAAGCCTTTCTCTTTTGAGATTGTAAAATTACCCGATATCAATCATCAGGATAATTTTTTAGAGCCAATGACAACATGGAAGTATAATACTACAGGAGAAAATAAAGATAGCTATACTCCTAAGAAACATCTCTTGAATCAATCGTTGTGGCGGTCTTTTGGTTTGCTAGCAGTAGAAGATAGAACAGGGCACTTTAGAAGACCGGGAATTATTGATTGGCTAGGAGATATAGGTGACACAATAGGAAATAGATTATTTAATATTATTTCCATTAGTATGCAGGACGATGGAAATGCTACTTCATGGCTTCCAACTGATGAAGTTATTGACTCTATACTTATCAATGATTTAGTTTTGGCTGATTTTAATGAGAGTGGTTGGGTACCACGTATTAATGAGGTGGTGGAAGAAACAAAAACTGTCATTTCTAAAGTATATAAACGCTATATAGAGGATCTAAAAGAAATCAGGAATATCTCAAACAACAATTATACTAATCAGATGGTTGAAATGCTCTATTTCAAAATCGATCACCCTTTTCGTGAATGGTTATCCAGTATCCTACCAGATGATGAAAAGGATCCTAAAATCAAAGAATGGAGAGACTTACTGAAAAAAATGGTTAAAGCTGAAGCAAAGAGCATCTTAGGTCAAGGAGGAACGAGGGACTACCTCGGTATTGAAAAAGATGGTCGAATAAAAAATATTGCAACTGCCTATAATTCATTTGATTATTTGCTTCATCAACAATTAAAATAGGAGGTGTGTGTGTTGGAACAATCCAAACAGACAGTTGGATCTGTCACAAAAAGAATTATTAGACAATTAAGTTATGAGTTGGAGTCATCATCGAGTAAAGCTGCACTGGCAAAAATTAGAAAAACGTTGGGTAAACCCTTGAGCGATGCAACAGATATCTGGCCGATTTTATTTGAGCATTTACCAGAGGAGTTTGTCAATTCATACCAGCAGCCTAGCTATGAGGAGTTAGCAATTTATACAGCTATCCAATTTTACGCCTTACATCAACAAGGAACTTCAACTGGTGTGATGTTAGATGAGCCCGATACTTATCAAAATATCGGTTCTGCTCTTAGTCAACTTCGAAAAGGAGATGATACGACAGCCATTGACAGAAGGTTCAATGTTATGATTACATCATCAACTTTTGAAGAGTTGATCTACCATTTACGCCACATGATGATGTTACTCAAAACAAAGTCTCCTGCTACAAAGGTTGATTATGCTAAGTTAGCTGAGGACTTGTATTGGTTTTTAAAAAATGTACAAGAAAATCTTCGCCTAAATTGGGCAAGATCATATTATAAACAAATCAAAGGAGAAAAACACAATGACAACTAACCAACGCTTATTTTTAGATATTCATGCTATACAAACCTTGCCACCTTCAAATATGAATAGAGATGATACAGGTAGCCCAAAGACCGCTCAGTACGGGGGTGTAAAAAGATCGCGCGTGAGTTCTCAAGCTTGGAAGAGAGCTATAAGAGACTATTTTAATACTTATGGAGAACAGTCTAATGTCGGTGTCCGAACAAAAGACATTGTAAGATATGTTGCAGGTAAAATTGTAGAACTAGATAATTCTATCAGTTTTGAAGATGCACTAACCAAAGCAGATACAGTCTTGATAGCTACTGGAATTAAGAAAAAAGGTGAAGTCAAGGCGCTTTACTTTATGGGGGATAGACAAGCTGAGAAATTAGCTCAAGCGGCCTATGAAAATCTGACTGATAAAAAAGAACTTCAAAAACTAGCTAACTCAAATCCAGCCATTGATGTTGCTATGTTCGGTCGAATGGTAGCTGAAGATCCAGTTCTAAACGAGGATGCTTCCTCTCAAGTTGCCCATGCTATTTCAACACATGCTGTACAAACTGAATTTGATTTCTTTACTGCTATTGATGATTTAGCTCCAGAGGATAATGCAGGTGCAGGTATGCTGGGAACTATCGAATTTAACTCTTCTACGCTCTATCGTTATGCCAATGTTGCGATTCATGAATTATCAAAACAACTAGAGGATGAGAAATCCTTAAAGAACAGCTTGAATTTATTCATCGAAGCATTTGCAAATTCACTCCCGACAGGAAAAGTGAATACCTTTGCCAATCAAACTTTACCGCAGGCTCTAATCGTTTCTTTGCGTGATGATCGTCCTGTTAATCTTGTCAGTGCTTTTGAAGAACCAGTTAAATCAACAGATGGTTATGTGGCAAAATCTATTGAAAAACTGTCTAAAGAGTATACAAGAGTTGAAAAATTCGTGAATAAACCACTTTTGACTTTCTATGTGACTTTGGATGAGAATGAGAGTTTAAAACAAATAGGTGAGGAAAAATATTCAGTTTCAGAATTATTAAAAGATTTTTCGGAAACCTTAGGACAAGTTCTCAAAAAATAGGTGAATGGCATGAAGACTATTTTGTTGAAATTTGCTGGCCCTTTGCAATCTTGGGGGACAAGTTCACATTTCGAAACAAGACATACGGATTTTTATCCTTCTAAGAGTTCTGTTATTGGGTTGATTGCTTCAAGTCTAGGATATCGTCGAGACGATGATGAAAAAATTACTCGGTTAAACGAGCTGGATTTTGCAGTTCGAGTGGATCAACAAGGAAATTTACTCAGAGATTTTCATATTGCACAAAAGTATACAGAAAAAGGAAAGTTTGAACGAAATTATGTCACGAATCGTTATTATTTAGAAGATGCTGTTTTTGTAGTGGCTCTTTCTCATAATAATGAGCAGTTTTTGGAAATGATTTTACAAGCTTTGAGAAATCCCTATTTCCAACCATTTATGGGAAGAAGGGCTCTGCCGTTGACTGCAGATTTTATCTTAGGTGAGACTGAGATTGGAGCAGTTGAAAGTTTGAGAACTCTTGAGTGGCAAGCTTCACCATGGTTTATGAAGAGAAAGCTTATGGATGTCGTAACTTTAGAAATCTATTCTGATAGACATTTAACCGATAGAGGTATTTATCAACTGAGACAAGATGTTGTCAAGTCTTTTTCACAAAAGGGGAGAAGGTTTGGCTATAGGTATGAAACCAGAGAACTGGTTCAAGTTCGGAATTCGTTTCGAGATAAAAATACGGCACATGATGTTTTTAAGAGTATAGGAGATTGATGGTATGTATATCTCAAGAGTAGAAATTGATCGGACCAATCGCCGAAAGATTAGGCGCTTAACACATATAGGCGCTTACCATGCTTGGGTAGAAGAGAGTTTTCCAGAAGAAATGGAACAATCTATTCGAACAAGGAAATTATGGCGTATAGATCGTATCCAAGATAAAGATTACCTGATTATTGTTAGTGAAAATAAACCTGATTTACAACGATTAGAAAAATACGGGGTTTCTGGTAGTGCTCAAACTAAGGATTATCAACAATTTTTAGATAATATCTATACTGGTAGCCGAATGAAATTTCGAGTGGTTCTTAATCCAGTTATTTCCTTAGTATCACCAGATAATCTTAAAAGAGGTATTGTAAAACCTCATGTTACGAGTGAATATCAGATGAATTATCTAATAGACCGCTCTGACAAAAATGGATTTTCACTGATAAAAGAAGATTTTTCAATCGTTGAACGTGGTTATGAGGTGTTTAAAAAAGCTGTTAAACCTATCCGATTGATAAAGGTTGTTTATGAAGGGATCTTAACAGTTAGTGATGCAGATCTTTTTAAGAAGCTTTTGACTGAAGGAATGGGAAAGAAAAAAGCATACGGTTTTGGTTTAATGACCGTTATTCCATTGGGAAACGAATCATGGTAAAAAAAAGTGGAACGAAGAAAACATCTCTGCGAGAACTTCCTAAAATAAGCGATCGTGTCAGCTTTATTTACGTAGAACACGCAAAGATAAATCGTGTGGATAGCGCTATTACAGTGCTTGATAGCAACGGAACAGTTAGAATACCTGTTGCTATGATTGGTGTATTATTGCTAGGGCCGGGTACTGATATTAGCCATCGTGCTGTAGAGTTGATAGGAGATGCTGGAACCAGTATGGTTTGGGTTGGTGAGCGAGGTGTTCGTCAGTATGCTCATGGAAGATCCTTAGCACATTCAACAAAATTCTTAGAGAGACAGGCTAAGCTGGTTTCAAATTCTCGGTCGCGTTTAGCTGTTGCCCGTAAAATGTATCAAATGCGATTTCCTGGTGAAGATGTCACCACATTAACAATGCAGCAACTACGGGGTCGTGAAGGAGCTAGGGTGAGAAAAGCATATAGGATGCAATCTGAAAAATTCAAGGTTCCTTGGGATAAAAGGGACTACAGACCTGATGATTTTGAAGGAGGGACGGTAGTGAATCAGGCGCTATCCGCAGCTAATGTAGCACTTTACGGTTTGGTGTACAGTATAGTGGTAGCGCTAGGTGTTTCTCCAGGTCTTGGTTTTGTACATACCGGCCATGATTTATCCTTTATTTATGATATTGCAGACTTATATAAAGCTGAATTGACTATTCCCTTAGCTTTTGAAATTGCAGCTAACTATACTGAGGATGATGATATTGGTAAGCTTGCTCGATTGAAAACAAGAGATTCCTTCGTAGATGGCAAGTTAATGGCTCGGATAGTTGCTGACATTCAATATCTATTTGAAATAGATGATGAAGAGGAGTTAGTGATTGATACGCTTTCTTTATGGGATGATAAGGATAAACTTGTTAAACATGGAGTTAGTTATACGGAGAATTGATAATATGCCACTGACTGTTTTAACTTTAAAAAATGTTCCGCCGTCTTTAAAAGGGGATTTAACCAAGTGGATGCAAGAAATTGCCACAGGGGTTTACGTTGGAAATATCAATACTAGGGTTCGTGAAAAGTTATGGGATCGTATTAAGGCGAACGTTGGAAAAGGTGAAGCTACAATTAGTTACGCCTTTAGAAATGAAATTGGCTATCAATTTGATACCGTAAATGCTCAGCGGAGTGTACTAGACTATGATGGAATCCCATTAATTCTATTACCTAGCCAAACAGACAGCAATGGAAAAATATCCAGTTTTGGATACAGTGATGCTGCTAAGTTTAGACGGATCAAGCGTTTTGGCAGTCATTCAGAAGTTTCTTCAAAACCACAGAGTTCCTATATTGTGATTGATATTGAGACGGATGGTTTAGATGAGAATGAACATACCATTATAGAAATTGGGGCACTTAAGGTTACTCCATCCACTACAGAAGAGTTTAATGCTCTTATCAAATATGACGGAATCTTGCCTACGAAGATTTCTAAATTAACGGGAATTTCTCAGACTCTATTAGAACAAAATGGTCGAAATTTAAAAGAAGTACTTTCCGATTTTTTGCTTTTTATAGGTGAATCAGCTTTAGTTGGCTATGGTATCAATTTTGATGTTAAGTTTATTAACAATGAGCTTAACAAGTTGGGCTTGCCTTTATTATCAAATAAAACTCATGATTTAAAGAAATTTGTCAAGAGTGAAAAACTATTTCTGGCTAACTATCAATTACAGACAGCTCTTAAGGAATATGGAATTGAAGAGGTAGTTCCTCATAGAGCTTTACCGGACGCTAAGTTAATCTATCAGTTATCAACAAAAGTGAATAAATTTTTGGATAGAATCAATCGGGATTAGCGATTTCAATGGGATCTTTTAGTGTTTTTCCCGCACTCGCGGGGGTGATCCCAAAAATCACAATGCCCACATCCTTGGGGTGTTGTTTTTCCCGCACTCGCGGGGGTGATCCTGGGATCAAAGAAAGTCTATTCTCTTTCTTTGCGTTTTTCCCGCACTCGCGGGGGTGATCCTGTTTAGACTATCAACTTTAGCTTTGAAAGGGAGTTTTTCCCGCACTCGCGGGGGTGATCCCGCTCTCTCTACTTTCTTGCTGAGCTACTACTAGTTTTTCCCGCACTCGCGGGGGTGATCCTACAAATCAGACGACAAAGCGCCAATAAAGCTAGTTTTTCCCGCACTCGCGGGGGTGATCCCATTGAACCAGAACATAACAAAATGACTGTTGAGTTTTTCCCGCACTCGCGGGGGTGATCCCGCATAACTTGACCTGCCTGCACTTCTCGGTTAGTTTTTCCCGCACTCGCGGGGGTGATCCCAGTCTCAACTAAAGATTTTAACCCAAGGTAGTGTTTTTCCCGCACTCGCGGGGGTGATCCTATACAAGTCAGTTAGAAAATGGAAAAGAATTGGTTTTTCCCGCACTCGCGGGGGTGATCCTAAAGATCGCTTGCTTTCCATTGATTCAATCCTGTTTTTCCCGCACTCGCGGGGGTGATCCCGAGACCATATGCCTTTGTGTTAACGATACGTTGTTTTTCCCGCACTCGCGGGGGTGATCCCAGACAGTCACACGGAACATACTGACACGCTAAGTTTTTCCCGCACTCGCGGGGGTGATCCTTAAACCTTTTGTTAAGAAAAATTCACCTCTACGTTTTTCCCGCACTCGCGGGGGTGATCCCAAATACACAGAAGTTGATTGAGTTTACAAAAGGTTTTTCCCGCACTCGCGGGGGTGATCCCAATGCAGAAGTTCCAGAGAGTTTAAAGGTTCAGTTTTTCCCGCACTCGCGGGGGTGATCCTTTTGGCTCTAGCAGAATTTTTCAGATTTTCTGGTTTTTCCCGCACTCGCGGGGGTGATCCTAACACTCACGCAAGATGAATATAATCATCTTCGTTTTTCCCGCACTCGCGGGGGTGATCCCCAGTTGACAGCGAAGAAGTCCGAAAAATCCTAGTTTTTCCCGCACTCGCGGGGGTGATCCTGCACCAAGCTCTTGAAGCAGGGCACGAAGTGAGTTTTTCCCGCACTCGCGGGGGTGATCCCATAACGGAAGTAGGGTTGTTTATGATTGTGAAGTTTTTCCCGCACTCGCGGGGGTGATCCGAGTGTCTAGTCAAGTGGTTGCTGGAAATAATAGTTTTTCCCGCACTCGCGGGGGTGATCCTGGTAACCAATGTCGATTGCCGCTTTGCTTAGTGTTTTTCCCGCACTCGCGGGGGTGATCCTGAACTTTTGTACCCACTCGTCATTATAAACAAGTTTTTCCCGCACTCGCGGGGGTGATCCTAGTCTTTTTGTTTTCCTTATAGATTTGCCAAAGTTTTTCCCGCACTCGCGGGGGTGATCCCTGTAACGGAACATAAAGCAGAAGTCAAACGTAGTTTTTCCCGCACTCGCGGGGGTGATCCTCCAAAGCTGGAACGGATCCTCTTCCTTGTAAGGTTTTTCCCGCACTCGCGGGGGTGATCCCGGATAAAAATGTAACCATTGAAGTTACAGGACGTTTTTCCCGCACTCGCGGGGGTGATCCTCGGCATTAACGGACTCCTTCGCAAAATTTTAGGTTTTTCCCGCACTCGCGGGGGTGATCCTATACTCGTCAATCATAGGACTAATAAGAGTACGTTTTTCCCGCACTCGCGGGGGTGATCCCGACCTATATTCTTCCTTGACCATGATTTCCTCGTTTTTCCCGCACTCGCGGGGGTGATCCTGCTTGGGTGTTAGCAGAAATAAAAACAGATAAGTTTTTCCCGCACTCGCGGGGGTGATCCTCCAGCAGCTGACAGACTGTGGCCTTACATTGAGTTTTTCCCGCACTCGCGGGGGTGATCCTGATACTGGATGGTGGTATGAATACCCTGACGGGTTTTTCCCGCACTCGCGGGGGTGATCCTACCGTCAGAAATTTCCTGTCTTAGCAATCCAGGTTTTTCCCGCACTCGCGGGGGTGATCCTTGACCCAAAGAGCTGTTTTGTCCCAATTACCAGTTTTTCCCGCACTCGCGGGGGTGATCCCCCAACGTGTGAAGCGTGTCAGGCAACCGTTCCGTTTTTCCCGCACTCGCGGGGGTGATCCCTAGCAAATGAAGAGGTCGCAAACCTCTATCTGGTTTTTCCCGCACTCGCGGGGGTGATCCCTCACTTGCTACATACAGATAAAGGGCCTCAAAGTTTTTCCCGCACTCGCGGGGGTGATCCTGATATACCTATCACTTTGTCATCATCAGGGAGGTTTTTCCCGCACTCGCGGGGGTGATCCTAGTTTGTGTGCCCTTTGGCCATTTTGCATTGGGTTTTTCCCGCACTCGCGGGGGTGATCCCCCTTTAGCTTGTAAGCTCAGATTTGAGTTTTGGTTTTTCCCGCACTCGCGGGGGTGATCCCGGCTGGGTGTCGCAATCTGGCTACGATAGCGAGTTTTTCCCGCACTCGCGGGGGTGATCCTAGGATCTTTGTTGAGGAGCATAAGATGTACCGGTTTTTCCCGCACTCGCGGGGGTGATCCCGGCTGGGTGTCGCAATCTGGCTACGATAGCGAGTTTTTCCCGCACTCGCGGGGGTGATCCCAGTCGCACCAACTTGGCAAGGAGGATTTTAAAGTTTTTCCCGCACTCGCGGGGGTGATCCCGTGTACGGGTTCTTCTGTCTTATAATTTGGTGGTTTTTCCCGCACTCGCGGGGGTGATCCCGCGTGGCGAACGATTGAACCATTATGACCAACGTTTTTCCCGCACTCGCGGGGGTGATCCTAGTTCGGGTGCCATTCTCTAACTTTCTGTACAGTTTTTCCCGCACTCGCGGGGGTGATCCTGACATAGCGGTCGATCTTGCATAGGTCGTGGAGTTTTTCCCGCACTCGCGGGGGTGATCCTGGTGTTAGATCTATAAGTCGCCTCTCCATTAACGTTTTTCCCGCACTCGCGGGGGTGATCCTATACCTTATCCATTGTTTTCCTCCATACCATAGTTTTTCCCGCACTCGCGGGGGTGATCCTATTTGATAGCTGCCCACACTGTAATAAGACAAGTTTTTCCCGCACTCGCGGGGGTGATCCCCGGAAGAATTGATTAAAGAAACTGAAACATCGGTTTTTCCCGCACTCGCGGGGGTGATCCTGATCACATCTTTAATTCTTACAATTTCAACTGGTTTTTCCCGCACTCGCGGGGGTGATCCTGGGAAGATTTCTCAGTCACTCAGCAACATCAAGTTTTTCCCGCACTCGCGGGGGTGATCCTAGCTTTGCAGCAAGCAGAACTATTCTCGCACCGTTTTTCCCGCACTCGCGGGGGTGATCCTAGCCTAACTGGAAGGGCAAAAGGAGTAGTACCGTTTTTCCCGCACTCGCGGGGGTGATCCTAGTCTGCAAGTAATTCGATTTTTCCTATCCGAGTTTTTCCCGCACTCGCGGGGGTGATCCTAGACGTAACGAAAAGGGCAACGGGTGCATATAGTTTTTCCCGCACTCGCGGGGGTGATCCTAGATAAATTGTTCTCCTTTGTCAATGAACCTTGTTTTTCCCGCACTCGCGGGGGTGATCCTAGTAGGTAGTATCCTCCATTATAAGGGACGAAGTTTTTCCCGCACTCGCGGGGGTGATCCTACTCATAACCTCATCATACTCTGACCCTTTCAGTTTTTCCCGCACTCGCGGGGGTGATCCTACGCAATCACAAATTGATGAGAAAGCCTTGTGGTTTTTCCCGCACTCGCGGGGGTGATCCCGAGATTGGCCATGTGGCATTTCGCAAGGTTGAGTTTTTCCCGCACTCGTGGGGGTGATCCCAGTTGGAGCTATACCTATGACGAGTTGGCAACGTTTTTCCCGCACTCGCGGGGGTGATCCTAAGCCCAAACAAAATTGCGACATAATCGCTTTGTTTTTCCCGCACTCGCGGGGGTGATCCTAAGGCCCAGCCTGTCGCAGTGGTTGAAATGTCGTTTTTCCCGCACTCGCGGGGGTGATCCTGCGCTGAAGTTCTAAAATTTATCGAGCAATCGGTTTTTCCCGCACTCGCGGGGGTGATCCCAGGCAAGGATAGGAAATGGCGAGAACGTAAATGTTTTTCCCGCACTCGCGGGGGTGATCCTACAAAAGTTCAAAAAAATTGAATATTTCTCTTGGTTTTTCCCGCACTCGCGGGGGTGATCCCAAGCATGGACAAAATGGCGCTTCTAACGGCAGGTTTTTCCCGCACTCGCGGGGGTGATCCCAGCATACAAATCTGACACCTCTTTGACTGCTCGTTTTTCCCGCACTCGCGGGGGTGATCCTGGCTTTCGCACCTTCCCAACCAATAAGATTGTGTTTTTCCCGCACTCGCGGGGGTGATCCCAAATCAAAAGTCACATTTTTGCCCTTGGAAACGTTTTTCCCGCACTCGCGGGGGTAATCCTAGGTTTGGCCACTTGGATTATCTGGTCCATCCGTTTTTCCCGCACTCGCGGGGGTGATCCCTAACCGCTTGTTCTGATGCACAGACCATACCAGTTTTTCCCGCACTCGCGGGGGTGATCCCAGGAACGGTTCGCAGCGAAAAAAGATTACTGCGTTTTTCCCGCACTCGCGGGGGTGATCCTAACTACGAAGTTTTCTCAAACACCGTTACGAAGTTTTTCCCGCACTCGCGGGGGTGATCCTGAAGCAGAATCTTTCGCTACCCAAAGGTAAAAGTTTTTCCCGCACTCGCGGGGGTGATCCTACGGATGGGCAATTGACGGAACTTTCAAAATTGGTTTTTCCCGCACACGCGGGGGTGATCCTATCCAAGATGGTGTGAACACGTTTGTTTACATGTTTTTCCCGCACTCGCGGGGGTGATCCCGAAGTTATTCAGGGGCTTTGGGGTAACGGCGAGTTTTTCCCGCACTCGCGGGGGTGATCCTAGCTATTGCACTAACCATTGCTTTTCCTCTTTGTTTTTCCCGCACACGCGGGGGTGATCCTGGCCGTATGGTTTGAGGAGCTTGCTGAGTTCGGTTTTTCCCGCACACGCGGGGGTGATCCTAGGGAGCATAATGGCTAACGTACAAGAAAAAGGTTTTTCCCGCACACGCGGGGGTGATCCGTAGCAACTTCTTTCAATAAAGCATTGGCTTTGGTTTTTCCCGCACACGCGGGGGTGATCCCCAAAAAACCGCAAGCCTGAGCCTGCGGTTGGTGTTTTTCCCGCACTCGCGGGGGTGATCCCGGACGAATTTCAATGTTTAGCGCTGGTGTAGAGTTTTTCCCGCACTCGCGGGGGTGATCCTGTAAAACAGTAATGAAGCCTCAAAAGACAGTAGTTTTTCCCGCACACGCGGGGGTGATCCCGGATAAGGCATGGCAATGATGTCTCCGTTTGAGTTTTTCCCGCACACGCGGGGGTGATCCTCGTATTCCTTGAACTGGAATTGCTGGATATAAGTTTTTCCCGCACATGCGGGGGTGATCCCGGTCTCGAAGACCTGAAGAGAGCACGCAAGAAGTTTTTCCCGCATACGCGGGGGTGATCCTAAGTTTCAAGATAAGTTTAAGAAGATTGGTAGGTTTTTCCCGCACACGCGGGGGTGATCCTGATCCGACTGAGGGCTTTGTAGTCGCTCGTAAGCTTTTCCCGCACATGCGGGGGTGATCCTGGTGTAACTGTCCCAGCTAAACATGATACACTTGTTTTTCCCGCACATACGGGGGTGATCCCGCTGGTGCAAGTAGTTGGCTTGCTCAGGAAGCGTTTTTCCCGCACACGCGGGGGTGATCCTAAGGTTTTCGTTGAGGAGCATAAGATGTACCGGTTTTTCCCGCACACGCGGGGGATTGACTACATAAAATGAGATATAAGAAAAATATCCCTATTGAAAACTGATAAATTAGAGATAGGAGTGTTTTATTATAGGAAAAAAGCATATTTTGTGTAAATGAAGATATCTTAAATAACAAAGGAGAAGACAAGTAAATCGAATGAATTCATCATGGAGACATTTGGTAACAATAACATCAGTTGGGTAAAAAACTTTTAGAAGAGTATAAGGAAATTTGTCTTGTATCTGTTGTCTTAAAGTGTTTCAGAACTAAATGCTCAATATTTTTTGATTGGAAAAACGAGACTAAAATCCTTCTGCCAAATCCTTAGCTCTCCTAGCTGGTGCTAGTGAGTCTGAGGTTGCTCCTCTAGTTGAGCGCCTCATCGCAGAGAAAACTTTCAACTTAGAGACAGCCCGGCGCTATCTAGAAAACTTAAGATCATAAAAAACTCAGACGAATTGGTCTGAGTTTTTTGCAGTTAGATACTTTTTCCTGGTAAAAGAGTAACTGGTAAGAAGTAACCAGTTGTCGCGACTTCCTTGCCTTCAATTTTCTGCAGGAGAAGATCAACAGTGAGGCGGGCAATCTCTTTCATTGGTTGCTTAATCGTTGTCAAATGAGGATAGTAGTTCTCGATAAAGTAAGTCCCATCATAGCCGATGACCTTGAGTTCTTCAGGAACAGAAATTCCCAGTTCCTGAGCGATTTTGATAACCAGGATAGCTGTCAAATCATCCGAAGCAAAGATGGCATCTGGTTTCTGATGAGTCAAGATATTCTTGATTTCCATTTCCTTTCTGACGGGAGAAAAGTCACTCGAAACATTGATAATGGGAGCTTTTGGGAGTACAGATGCAAAGCCAGCATGACGCAGTCCAGTAGGCGAGTTGGAATTGTCATTCCCTGTAATCATGATAATAGACTGGGCGCCTGTCTTGACCAGAGTTTGGGCAGCGAGGACCCCGCCACCGTAGTTATCAGAGGAGACAACAGGGATGTCTGGAGACAGGTTCCGGTCAAAGGAAATGATCGGCGCTGTCACACGATTGTAGTCTTCAATTCCCAAGTTGTGACTTCCAGAAATGATACCGTCGACCTGATTGGCCTCTAGCA
>ERZ772977.780-NODE-780-length-18753-cov-5.581292_pt1 | contig 18753 bp, 20 predicted proteins | sample MGYA00511131_ERZ772977 | MGnify/ENA primary metagenome ERZ772977 (study PRJEB29015, sample SAMEA2737935) | human oral metagenome | biome: human oral; feature: human-associated habitat; material: dental | place: China | collected 2151 ...
AGTTAGGAGTTATCATGTCAATACTTACGTTACGCGACATCATCTATTCATACGCTGACGGCACTAGCAATGTGCTCAACGGCATCAATCATCAATTTGAAAAAGGCAAATTCTACGCCATCGTCGGTAGTTCTGGGGCTGGTAAATCGACACTGCTGGGACTGCTAGCGGGACTAGACACACCGACTGGCGGGCAGATTTTGTTTGATGATGAAGACATCGCCGAGCAGGGCTACTCGCATCATCGCAAGCACAATATCTCGCTGGTGTTTCAGAATTATAATCTAATTGACTATCTGACGCCGCTGGAAAACTTGAAATTGGTTAATGCCAAGGCTACCAACGAAACCTTGCACACTATGGGGCTGGACGACGATCATATCAATCGCAATGTCATGAAACTGTCTGGTGGTCAGCAACAGCGCGTAGCGATCGGCCGGGCTCTCGTCTCGCATGCACCGATCATCTTGGCAGATGAGCCGACCGGCAACCTGGACGAAACCACCGCTGCTGACATCATCGACATCCTGCGCCAGGCCGCCCACGAAAACGACAAATGCGTCATCGTCGTCACTCACAGCAAGCAACTAGCCAAACAGGCGGACGTGGTGCTTACATTGAAGGATAAAAAATTGAAAGGGTAAAAGTCTCAAGAGAAATTGAGTTAGACAGCAGATACCTTTGCTAAATAATTAATCACATCAACATAATAAGGGTCTACGTTTACTGGGGTATCTGCATTCAGTATTTCTGCTAATGTCATCCATTTGTAATCTTTATGCTTCCAGCTTAACTCAATTGAAGTGTCTACATCATCTATAGTTACTCCAAACAGTATATGTTTCGTGTTTCTATATTGCTTAGTAAATAACATATTTAGGCTGTTTGGGTCTACGTATATACCAGTCTCTTCTTGTATTTCGCGAGCGGTTGCTATATTAGGGGTTTCCTTTGTTTCTACTTCTCCTCCAGGAAGATCAAGATGTCCAGGGAAATTTGGATGTGTATCTCCTCTATATAGCAGTAAATATTTACCATCTCGATTCTTAATTAACGCTTTTGAAACCACTTTAAACATATTTTGATTGTAATATAGAAATGCTGCTTGGCTCAACTTTCTTAATTGAGGGGAAGATTTTAAAGAAGTTGCTAGTTCGTATATAATGGTCCTAAGGTAGATTTTATTATGAATATACATCAGTTAAGATTATCTGAAGAGCCGTTTGCCGCTATCGCATCTGGTCATAAAACCATTGAGTCGCGGCTATATGACGAGAAGCGTCGGAAGATTCAACTCGGCGATCAGATTATGTTTATTAACCGCACGAACCCTAAGCAGACAGTGACTGCGACGGTGGTTGGGCTGCTGCGATACGCGACGTTTCATGATCTGTTTTCTCATAATGACCCGCTTAAATTTGGTGGTGAAAGTGCTGAATGGCTGGAGCGTCAGATTGACGAGTTCTATTCTACGGCAGACCAGGAGCGATACGGAGTTTTAGGGATCGAGTTTGAGCATGAAAGCCAATAGCAATATGCATGATGATATTGTGATGAAGTTGACAAAGCTTGCTGAGGGCAACGAGACTTACGCTGAGTTTAATAAGCGTATCGTCAATACCGAGATGCCGGTCATCGGTGTGCGGGTGCCGGATTTACGGAGGTTAGCACGGGAATTGGCGTCTGATGTGAGTGCGGCGGAAATCAGTGCATTGTTGAAAGAGAAAAATGAATCATTCGACTACGTGCTGCTGTGTGGATTGTTGATTACGCATACTCGGCTCGATGATCAGGCGGCGATTGATTTGACCAAGCAATATTTGCCCCGCGTTGATTCATGGGTGCACATTGATGTATTTGTTGAGAAAAAGCGGCGGTTTGCTGGTGAGCTGTGGTGGGATTTTGCACTGGCATGTTTGCAGAGTGAGGCTGAATTTACAGTGCACTACGGCGTGGTTTCTTTGATGACTAATTTTTTGGACGAAGCACATATCGACAAAGTTTTTGCGGCATTGCGAAACATTATGCACGACGGTTACTATGTCAAAATGGCGTTGGCTTGGCTATACGCCACGGCGGCAGTGCAGTTTTTTGAGTTGACGATGGCTGAACTGGAACATGGATATGTCGATGCCTGGACGCGCAACAAAGCCTATCAAAAAATGCGCGAATCACGGCGATTTACGCCCGAACAGCAGGATGTCATTGCCGCACATAAAGCAAAATAATATCGCTAATCATCGCCTGTTTGTAGCCTGGCTTTACAAAAGTCGAATAGTTACAGATAAGATGGTATACTAGTAACCAGTATGAAAGTCAGCCTAAATCTTATCAAACAATTGATTAATTTTGAATTGCCTCCCGTGGACGAGTTGGTAGCGCGGGTCAATCAGCAGCTTGGCGGTGTCGAAGAGGTGATCGACCTGAAAGCCAAATATGGTGGCGCGCGGATCGTTCGGGTGGTTGAATGTGCCAAACATCCTGATGCTGATCGGCTGAGTGTGACTAAGATTAATGATGGCGGCGTGGTAGCGGATGTACCGCGTGATGAGAATGGGCTGGTGCAAGTGGTCTGCGGTGCGCCGAATGTTCACGCCGACATGTGGGCAATTTGGTTGCCGCCAAAAAGCACGGTGCCGGCGAGTTTTGATGACGATGAGCCGTTTGTGCTGGATGCGCGGCCGCTGCGCGGTGTGCTCAGCCAAGGCATGTTGGCGGCAGCGGATGAGCTGGCGATTGGTACGGATCACGAGGGGATTATTGAGATTCACGAACATGACGTACCCGCGGATGTTGAGCTAAGGGCGGGCGCTAGTTTCGCGGAAACGTTTGGTTTGGGCGACTACGTACTGGATATTGAAAATAAGATGTTTACGCACCGGCCGGATTGTTTTGGGCATCTCGGCGTGGCGCGCGAGATCGCCGGGATTTTTTACCAGCAGTTTACCAGTCCTGAGTGGTACAAATCGGAGCAGCAGTTTGCTGAGCCCGAAGGTCTAGAATTGACAGTAACGAACGATACACCTGAACTAGTGCCGCGATTCATGGCGGTGGCAATTCGTGATGTTACTGTAGGTCCAAGTCCGCTATGGTTACAGTGTGAATTGGTGGCGATGGGCGGTAAGCCGATTAACAACATTGTTGACGCAACAAATTACATGATGCTGATGACGGCGCAGCCAACGCACGCGTATGACTATGATAAACTACGCGGACATAAACTTGAGGCACGGCTGGCTCGTGACGGCGAGAAAATCAGCCTGCTCAATGGTAAGGAATATGAGCTGACGACAGACGACATCGTCATCGCTGATGGTGAGGGTGTGATTGGCCTGGCGGGAATTATGGGCGGTACTGACACTGAGGTTTCGGATAGCACGAAAAACATCGTTTTGGAATGCGCTAATTTTGACATGTACGCGCTGCGCCGCACGGCTATGCGACACGGTATTTTCACCGACGCACTCACGCGGTTTAATAAAGGTCAGTCGCCGCTGCAAAATGCTGCCGTGTTGAAACAGCTAATGGGTATGGTTGGCGGGGTACAGGCGAGCGAAGTGTTTGATTTGAAACAATTTAGTGACGAGCTCGATGATTATTTTGATGGAAAATACACGCCGGCTAATATTGATATCGATAGCAAATTTATCAATGAAAGATTAGGCTTGGACTTATCTGGCGATGATATTTGCGACTTGTTGAATAACGTGGAGATAAAGAGTCATGGTCCAGAAGAAGAATTGGATTATATTTGCATCCAATCGCCGTTCTGGCGCACTGACCTTGAACTACCAGAGGACATTGTCGAAGAAGTCGGCCGGCTGTATGGCTTTGATAAATTGCCGCGCCAATTGCCAATGCGCAGCATCAAATCAACACCGAAAAACCTGCGTCGTGAGCTAAAAAACGCCGTTCGCCAAAGTCTGTCGCGTGCTGGTGCCAACGAAGTCTTGACCTACAGTTTCATTCATGAACGCGTCCTGAAAAATGCCGAGCAAGACATTAGCCAGGCATACAAATTATCAAACGCTCTCGGCCCTGATTTGCAATATTACCGCTTGACGGTGCTACCGAGTTTGCTCGACAAGGTCCACGCCAACATCAAGGCTGGGCATGATGAATTTGCCTTGTTTGAAATGGGCAAGGGGCATGTCAAAATGCATGGCCTAGGCGAAGATGGCCTGCCAGAAGCCAGTCAGTTTACGGACATCGTCTACGCCGCCAAAAAACCGGGAGCGGGCGCGCCATTTTACAAAATTCGTCGCTTGGTTGAGCAGCTAGCACACGACCTTGGAGCTGAGCTGGTATTTAAGCCAGTTGAAGAGGAGCTCAACTTCCCAGTCACAGCACCATTTGAACAATCACGCAGTGCACTGGTCGAGACAACCGACGGACAGTTTATCGGTATGATTGGCGAATTGAAACAGTCGGTCATCAAGAGTTTCAAGTTGCTAGCGTACGTAGCAGCGGCCAGCCTGGACACAGCTGGTTTGGAGGCTGTTTACGCCAAGCGAGGTAGTCATTACCAACCGCTCAGCCGCTATCCATCGACCAGCCGCGATATTTCCCTCAAAGTGCCAGCTCAGATCAATTATGCGTCGGTGCATGACTGTGTTAAGTGTGTTATAGATAGCCACCAAGATCTACAAATTGTCATTACGCCAATTGCGATTTACCAGCCAGACGGCGACAGTTCGACGAAGACCATTACTCTCAACATAAAGTTTACCAGCCTAGAGCGTACGCTGACTGACAAAGACATTACGCCAATAATCGAGGGGATTGTTGCTGTGGCGGCCGAACTCGGTGCGATTCAGGTCTAGTATCGAGCGATTGTTGTACTTGACTAAAATTGATATAATTGGAGGAGTAAATAAAAGGAGGATTATGGCAACAAGTAAAAGCCAAAGGATAGGCATTTGGGTGATTGCCGGCATGATGTTTTTAGGAACGGTCGGCGGATTTATCGCTATGATGGTGCAGCCAGGCAATGACGCCAAAGACCAGGCAGCACTGAAGAAGGCGCAGGATGAGTACACTAAAGCCAACGATGAGCATAAGAAAAAAGTAGAAGCTCAGGCGGGCGAACTGAGTCAAAAATACTACAGTAAATTTTCTGAGTTCAGTTCGCGAGTCGGTGCGTTTGAGGCTGGCGGTGTTAAAGAACTCGGCAAAGAAGATTTGTTGGAGGGCGATGGAGTAGAAGTCAAAGATGATACGAAATTGGCTGTTTATTATATTGGCTGGAACCCTAAGGGAGAGATTTTTGATCAATCAATTGCCGATGGAAAATTGAAAGCGCCACTTAATATGAATGGTCCAGCGAAAACTGCCGTAATTCAGGGCTGGAAAGAAGGTTTGATTGGTATGAAGATTGGCGGCGTACGAGAATTAACAATTCCAGCAGATAAGGCGTACGGAAATCAGGCTCAGGGTGATAAGATTCCTGCAAACTCACCATTGAAATTCGTGGTTATGGCTATTGAAAAACCAGTAGAAATTCCGCAGCCAGAAATGCCAGAAATCATCAAGCAGTATTATAGGTCAAGGGGGCTACATGTCTAAAGAAGTTATCATTGTTGGTGCCGGTCCAAGCGCACTGACCGCAGCCATTTATCTGTCGCGCGAAGACGTGCCAACAACACTATATGAACGCGGTGTGGTCGGTGGTATGGCGGCCATCACTGATCAAATTGACAATTACCCAGGCTTCGCTGAGGGCGTGACTGGCATGAAATTGGCGTCCGAGCTGCAGCAGCAAGCTGAGCGGTTCGGTGCGGATATCGAGTACGGCGACGTGACGGAGCTGAAGCAGGTTGACGGAGAATTGGAGTTGACAGTTGATGGCCAGCCAGTACGAGCCAGGGCAGTGCTATTGGCGACTGGCTCAAATCACCGTAAGTTGGGCGTGCCAGGCGAAGATGAATTGTATGGCCGCGGCGTGCATTACTGTGCGACGTGTGACGGGGCGTTTTACCGCGACAAGAAGCTGATCGTCGTTGGCGGCGGCAACTCGGCGGTGCAGGAAGCGATCTTTTTGACTCGCTATGCCAGCCACATTGACCTACTGGTACGCAGCAAATTGCGCGCTAGCGATGTCCTGCAAAAAGAACTGCAAAAATACGTTGATGCAGGCAACATAACCGTCCATATCGGTGCGACAACCGATGAAATTATTGTCAAAGACGACAAGTTTTACGGTGTCACATCGACCCAAAACGGTGAGCAAAAAGAGTTTACTGCAGACGGCTTGTTCGTCTTCATCGGCCTTATCCCGAACACGCAGTTCTTAGCTGACTCAGACGTGGAGTTGGACCTCGGTGGTCACATCGTCACTGACGAACATTTGCGCACCAACGTTCCTGGTGTCTTTGCTTCGGGTGATGTGCGTTCCGGTGCAACTATGCAAATCGCTTCGGCGGTAGGCGAGGGCGCGGTCGCAGCGTTGCAGATTCGTGAATATTTACAAGAAAAAGCCAGAGAGGAGTAAATCATGGCAGACTTCAATCAAATTTTAACACCGGGTGACGTAGAAAACGGCATCGTGAATGTTGTCGTTGAGATCCCGCAAGGCTCAAACCACAAAATTGAGTGGAACCGTGAGCTAGCGGTCATGCAACTGGACCGCGTCGAGCCAGCAATTTTTGCCAAGCCAACCAACTACGGTTTCATCCCGCAGACATTGGACGAGGACGGCGATGAATTGGACGCCTTGATCATCACCGACCAGCCGCTGACAACAGGCATTTTCATGGAAGCAAAGGTCATCGGTGTGCTGGAATTTGTTGATGATGATGAGGTTGATGACAAGGTGATCGTGGTACCAGCTGATGATCGCAACACGGGTGATGCTATCAACTCGCTGGAAGACTTGCCGCCACAACTGCTCAAGCAAATTGAACACCATTTCAATCACTACAAAGATATGAAGAAACCAGGCTCGACAGTCGTCAAGGGCTTTGGCGATGTTGAGCGCGCCAAGCAAATCATCCGCGATTCAATCACCCGCTGGAACGAGCAAGCGTAAGGATATTCACACCGTAAAACAATATCACGTTTCACCAGAGTGCTCTTTACAGGTGACCTATGGTCAGCCTGTGGCGTTCGACTGACGGGGCTATCGCGCCCGTCACAGCCTCTGGAATGAGAGTGATATTGTTTTTTTATACTCTACTTATTTACTATCGATGCCGAAACAGTGATGAAACGCCGCCGGTCAGTTGCTGTAAGATGCCGCCGCTACGTGACAATTGCAAACGCAGTTTATCCTTAGCATGAGGCGTTATGATCAGCTCGCGCCAATCTGGTTTCGGGTGAGCGGATTTATTTGTCAGCACTTCGATGGTGTCGCCGTGCCGCAAATGATAGGTAAACGGTTTCATTACGCCATTGACCTTGAAGCCACTGGCGTGCGCCGCGATGTCGGAGTGAATGCGATATGCATAATCTAGCGGGAAAGCACCGCGCGGCAAATCATAGATATCACCCTTTGGAGAATAAACGAAGATGCGGTCTGAGAACAATTTCATGCGGAATTTATCAGAGTCGAATCGTTTGCCTTCGCCCGCCAATGCTGCCGCTTCCTGAAGCTCACGAATCCATGACAAATCTGCTGGCATAGAACCCATGCGACCTTTTTTATAAGCGTCGGTCAATTTCTGCTCATTGTAATGAAAGCTGGCTGCCAAACCACGTTCAGCATGTTCGTGCATTTCTTTGGTGCGAATCTGGAACTCAACAATCTGCCCGCTCGGCGTTTGTACCGTGGTGTGTAGACTTTGGTAACCATTCGGCTTGGGGTTGGCGACATAATCTTTAATCCTCTCGTGCATCGGCTGGTACATATCGTGCAGAATCCCCAGAACCAAATAGCCCGTCGACAAATCATCGACAATCACTCGCAGGGCGATCAAGTCATAAATCTTATCAATATCGCCGACCTTATCGAGCTTTTTGAATAGACTGTAGACACTTTTGACGCGGCCATCCATCTGGAAAACCAACTTTTCTTCCTTCAATCGTGCCTCGACTTCGCGGCGAACACGGTCCAGTTTTCGCTGCGATTTTTTCAATCGACTATCCATCAAACTCTTGGTGCGGTGAAAATCTTTCGGCATCAAATATTTGAAGCTCAATTCTTCCAGCTGCACACGCACCCGCCCCATGTTCAATCGGTCTGCCAGCGGTGCAAACACCTCGATCGTCTCGCGAGCAATTTTCTTCTGCTTCTCCGGCGACATAAACTGTAGCGTCCGCATATTGTGCAACCGATCCGCCAGCTTGATGATAATCACCCGCACGTCTTCACCAACTGCGATCATCAATTTAGTCAAATTGTCCTTGGTGTGCGGCAGATAGCTGTCCAGGCTACGCATGCCAGCACGTGCCTGCGAAACCTTGGTTACACCATCCACCAAAAACGCCACATCGCGTCCAAATAAACTCTCCAATTCATCCAGTGTCGCGTCGGTATCTTCAACCGTATCATGTAGAACGCCCGCCACCACCGTGTCGATATCCATGCCCCACTCAATCAAAATCTCTGCCACTGCCAGCGGGTGATTGATATACGGCTCGCCGCTTTTGCGTTTTTGTCCAGCATGCTTTTCGGTCGCATAGTCAATCGCGCTTGCCAAGACCAGCACTGGCACTTCGTCGTACTTTTGCTCGGCTATTGATAGCAATTCTTCGCGCGTCATATGTTTATTATACAACTTTGTAGTATAATTAAGAAAAGCTAAAGCAAAATATCTAACAGGGAGGGCGTATGTCAGTAACAAGAATAGCAATTAATGGCTTTGGGCGTATTGGGCGCAATGCGTTTAAGATTGCGCGTGAGCGAAGCGACCTAGAGATTGTCGCGATTAACGATTTAACGGACACGAAGACTCTGGCGTATTTGCTCAAGCATGACAGCAATTATGGTGAGTACAGTCGGCAGGTTGATTTTACGGAAAATGAGCTGATTATTGAAGGTCAGGCCGTTAAAGTTTTGGCGGAAAAAGACCCAGCGAATTTGCCGTGGGGCGATATGAATATTGACGTAGTGATTGAATCGACTGGTTTCTTTACTGACAAAGATGGTGCGGGCAAGCACTTGACTGCCGGCGCCAAGCGCGTGGTTATCAGCGGGCCGACTAAATCTGACGGCGTTGATACGATTGTGTTGGGTACGAATGATAGTAAGATTAAGGATGCAACGCCAATTGTATCTAACGCTAGCTGTACGACCAATAGTTTAGGCGCGGTGATGGCGGTTCTGGATGCGGAGTTTGGCGTGGAAAAATCGATGCTGACGACAGTGCATAGCTATACTGCTAGCCAAAGGTTGCAAGACGCACCTGCTAAAGATCTGCGTGAAGGTCGCAATGCGGCTGAAAACATGGTGCCGACGACGACTGGTGCGGCTATTGCTGTGACGAAAACTTTGCCGCAGCTGATTGGCAAATTTGATGGTCTCAGTGTTCGTGTCCCAACTCCAGTGGTGTCTCTCAGTGATGTGACGGTGCTTCTCAGACGTGACGTGACGGTCGAGCAGGTGAATGAAGCCTTCAAAAAAGCTGCACAAAGTAACTTTTACCAGGGTATTCTGGGCGTTTCTGAAGAGCCTTTGGTCAGCCGAGATTTTATTGGTAATTCGTGCTCGGGAATTGTTGATCTGCCGCTGACGAAAGTGGTTGGCGGCAACTTGATTAAAGTCATGGTTTGGTATGACAATGAGTGGGGCTATTCAAACCGGCTGGTTGAATTGGTGGCAGATGTTGGACACTACTTGAAAAAGAGTGAATAAAACCCTATTCTAAAAATGAAATAACCCTGCACCGTGATAGTGCGGGGACGCCGGTATTTCCAACGGTTTTACAGAAAATTTATCTTAGTGCGCCTTCTGCTAGCGCGAGACCCTTTAGTTTCGGATTTCGACCGACATAATGTCGGTCGGCCTGACCAAGAACACCCCATCTTCTGTTTTGAGTTCAACGACAGAGTTGTCTGTGGCTTCTCCTAGTATTCTGGACAGATGATCTACCAGATCTCTAGTACTCTCGAAACCATATGTGATTCTCGTGGTGAATTCCTGGCCATTACTAAGAGTGAACTTTACCTTCATCTCTTCACTTCCTTTCGGGAAGATACTCAAAGCTAAAGGGCGACTTCCGCCCTAAGACAAAACTTTGAACAAAAGTTAATCTATTTATATCATACCAGTTATAAAATGTCAATACTTTTTGTCAAATAGGCATGCTTCACCCCTGGAGTAATCTCCGACTTTCCCTTGCAAAAATCACCGAAAACGCTTATACTTAGAGTATGAAAGTTTATCTGGGGTCTGACCATCGCGGCTTTATGCTGAAGGAAAAAGTTTTTGCGTATTTGGCTAAAAATGGCTATGACGTGCAAGACGTTGGTGGCGTAGAATTAAATCCTGACGATGATTTTCCGCAATTCGCTCAGGCGGCAGCATTGAAAATTATTGGCGATGACAGTAAAGACCCGAGAGCTATCTTAATCTGTGGCGGCGGTCAAGGAATGTGCATGGCGGCTAACCGGTTCAAAGGAATTCGTGCCAGTGTGATTTGGGATGCGTTTGAGGCGAAGATGACTCGTCAAGATAATGACTCAAATGTATTGTGTCTGCCAGCGCGAATTTTGGAAGACGATGAATCAGCCTGGAAGGGCATTGTAGAAACGTGGCTGAACACTCCGTACGCTAATGCTCCACGCTTTAATCGGCGCAATGCGCAGTTGGATGAATTATCATGAGCGCTGTAATTGCCCCGGCTATTTTGGCAGAAAACGCTGCTCAGTACAAAGAGCAGGTTGATAGGATAACTGGTTTTGTTGAGCGGGTACACATTGACATTTCTGATGGGGAATTTGCGCCGACGTTGACGGTCGGTATTCAGGAATTATGGGCACCCGAGGGTTGGACAATTGATATTCATGCTATGGTCAACAATCTGGAGGAATATATACCGAAGTTGATTGCCCTAAGGCCGCATATGATTATAGTCCATGCGGAAGCCACGGGCGATGTAAAAACGGCGCTTATGCAGATTCGCCAGGCTGGTATCATGGCTGGCCTAGCGTTATTAAAACCAACGGTGCCGCGGACTGTCGAAGAATTCATAAAACTCGCTGACCATGTAATGATTTTTAGTGGCGAGTTGGGTAGATTTGGCGGGACTGCCAGTTTGATGCAGTTGGAAAAAATTCGACTCATTAAAGCCATTAATCCTAACGTGGAAATTGGTTGGGACGGCGGTGTTCTAGTAGATAATGCATATAGCCTGGTGCAGGGCGGCGTTAATGTTTTAAATGCTGGCGGCGTTATTCAAAAATCATCGGATCCGCACGCTATTTTTTCCAAACTCCAGCAGGAAATTAACAAGACGAGTGTGCTTTAATGTCTGATAATCAGCTAAACGAATTGAGAGAAATATCCCAAACCTTGCGTCAGTCGATTATTCATGAATTAGTGACAGCTGGTTCTGGACATGCGGCTGGATGTTTGGGGTTTGCCGATGTCATGGCGGTTCTTTATTTTCACGCCATGCGTCTAGATCCTGAAAATCCTGATTGGCAAGATCGAGATATTTTTGTGATGAGCAATGGTCATTATGCGCCACTTCTGTATGCCACTTTGGCGGAGCGAGGGTTTTTTGATAAAAAAGAATTAGCTAATTTAAGGAAATTTGGTTCTAAACTTCAGGGTCATCCAGAACGTGGTAGCCTGCCTGGTATTGAAACGACTAGCGGTCCTTTGGGCTGTGGCTTAAGTCAAGCGGCCGGTATGGCTTATTCATTGAAATATTTAGGCGGTAATCCCCAGCGGTTTGTTTATTGTAGCCTGGGCGATGGCGAGCTTAATGAGGGTAATATTTGGGAAGCGGCGATGTTTGCCGCGAAATATGAGTTGTCAAATGTAATTGCGATTATTGATAGGAATAATATTCAGATTGGTGGCGATACGGAAAAAGTTATGCCGCTAGGAAATTTGGCGGACAAGTGGCGGAGTTTTGGTTGGTTCACGCAGGAAGTTGATGGACATGATCACGAGGCAATTATAAAAGCGATTGACGTGGCAAAAACTTCCCGTCAGCCGAGCGTGATAATTGCGCATACAATTCCTGGCCGTGGCGTTGATTTTATGGAATATGATTACCGTTGGCATGGAAAATCTCCAAACGCTGAGGAGGCGGAGCGGGCGCTTGCTCAATTGAGTGAAGGAGGTCGCGAATGAGTTTCTTAATGGAGAATTGGCATAATTCGGAGCTTGCGGCAATTCGGATGGGCTTTGGCGAAGGCTTGGTGGATATTGCGAAGAAAAATAATTTAGTGGTGGCGCTGAGTGCGGATTTAATGGAGAGCGTTGGCTTTGGCGGGTTTTATGAGGAAATCGGGAAACCGCGGGCAATTGAAGTTGGTGTGGCAGAACAGAATTTGGTGACAGTGGCATCTGGGTTGGCTACCATGGGTAATATTCCATTTGCAGCCAGTTACGCGGCATTCAGTCCGGGGCGGAATTGGGAGCAGATTCGGACGACGATTTGTTTGAATAATCAGCCAGTCAAGTTGGTCGGCTCACATGCGGGGCTTAATGTCGGTCCAGATGGTGCGACGCATCAGATGTTGGAGGATATTACGTTGATGCGCAGTTTGCCGAACATGGTGGTGCTGGCGCCAGGCGATGCTAATGAAGCCAGGTTGATAGCGGCGGCAATGGCTGGCGATAAGCGTCCGAATTACGTGAGATTGCCTCGGGAAAAAACGCCGTTGTTCTTAAATCAATCGACTTTTGAGATTGGAAAAAGTTATACGCTGAGGCGAGGCAAAGACGTTGCGCTATTGGGAACGGGCGTGATGACATATCAACTGTTATTAGCGGCAGAAAAATTGGCGAAAGAATATGATATTCAGGCGGAGGTTGTTCATTTTCCGACAATTAAGCCTTTGGACGAGGATGCTGTGCTTGATGCGGCTCAAAAATGCCAAGCTGTTATTACGGCGGAAGAAGGACAGATTACTGGTGGATTTGGCTCAATCGTGGCAGAAGTTCTTAGTGAGAATTTGCCTGTGAAGATGAAGCGAATTGGTGTCAATGATGCGTTTGGCGAGTCGGGCAAAATGTCTGAATTATGGGAAAAGCACGGTTTGGATGTCGATTCAATTGTGCATAGTGCTATAAATTTTCTCCAGTGAAAAACCCGCCAGGAGCTACTGCCAAGATCTAATTAAAGACCTCAAAGCGGTAGTCCTGACGGGTATGTGCGTCACCTGTGGTCGCATCTACGGTCGCACTCGCACTTGCGATCATATTTGTAGTGACTGTGGTTTCTCTTACATACGAGTATGGAGAGCAAAATACCCCCCATGGCAGACGTTATCCCCTCTAGCGGTCCGTAAACCACTAGGAGGTGGATGGTTATCGCACACCACGCAGTGAATAGAAGCAGGATAATGGTGATAAATGTTCTCACCATTAAGACGACTGCTCTATTAATGAGATCCATTTTTCTTCCTTTCTGAGAAGAAAATGCTCAAAGCCAAAGGGCTCTTTCGCCCTTAGGGGTAAGCCTCGAGCAAAAGTCATTTTATACTATCATCAAAACAACATAATGTCAATTCTCTTGGCATAGCGGGCGGTAATTGATATAATTACCATAAGTATTTTAGGGGGCAGTATGGGATTATCGATTTCAGAGATTCGGAAAAACACGACGCGAGCGCGTCATTTAATGCAGCGAACACGAGCGCAGCGTTTTGCGGTCGGGGCGTTCAATATTGATAATCAAGAGACGTTGATTGCGGTGGCACGGGCGGCGCAAAAGCTGCAATCGCCAGTGTTGGTTGAGGTTTCTGACGCCGAAGTGAAGGCTATGGGTCTAGAGAATATTCGCGATTTGGTGGACAATTATAAGGCTGAGTATGGAATTGAAATGTACTTGAATTTGGACCACGGTCCAACGGTCGAGGGTTGTAAGCGAGCGATTGACGCGGGTTATGAGTTTGTGCACATCGATATTTCCCAGGCAAATCATAATGCTTCCGACGAGGAAATCATTGCCAAAACTCGCGAAGTGGTGGAGTATGCCAAGTTTACTGGCGCGCTAGTAGAATCTGAGCCGCATTATTTTGGCGGAAGTTCAAATGTTCATACGGAAGATATAAATTATGAGGAAATAAAAAAGACTTTCTCTACGCCAGAGGGTGCACGTGCGTTTGTCGAGGCGACTGGAATTGATACTTTTGCAGCAGCAGTCGGCAACCTACATGGTAAATATCCGGTGCCGAAAGTGCTAGATTTGGACTTATTAGCACGCATCCGCGAGGTACTGTATTGCCAAATCTCGCTCCATGGTGGGTCGGGTACGCCTCTGTATTATTTTGAGGAGGCGGCAAAAATTGGCGTTTCCAAAATCAACATCAACTCCGACATGCGCTATACTTTTCGCACCACCCTGGAAAAGACCTTGCGCGAAAATCCAAATGAGTATGCTATTGTTAAGCTGATGCCGCCAGTTTACGCGGCTGTCCAAGAAGTTGTAGAGTCAAAGATTAAGGCGTTTAATTCTGCGGGAAAGGCGGTGATTTAATGGCAAAAATTATTACCGTCGGTGCCGCCATCCAAGACGTTTTTTTAAGCCAATCGGACGCATTAACGCCAGTGTGTGAAAGTCCAGAGCATTGTTTTGCGCGACTAGATTTGGGCGCAAAGGCTGACGTTAATCAAATTCACTTTGCAACCGGTGGTGGCGCTACGAATGCCGCGGTAACTTTCGCCAGGCAAGGTCACTACGCTAGTTTTATGGGTGCAATTGGTCATGATCCAGCTGGCCAGGCCGTTTTGGCTGATTTGGATAAGGAGAATATTGATACGCATTTGGTGCGATATTCCCCAAAGTACAGTACGGGATATTCTGTATTGCTCCTGGCCTCAAATGGCGAAAGAACAATTCTAACGTACCGTGGAGCCTCAACTCATTATCACGAGGCGGATTTTGATTTGTCTGATGAAGATGCAGATTGGTTGTATGTTTCAACTTTGGCGGGTAATATGCCGATGCTTCATAAATTATTTCACCAGGCCAAACGTCGTGACATGAAAATTTGTTTTAATCCCGGCAAGAAAGAATTGGCACAAAAGGATAAGTTGATAGGCCTTTTATCTGACGTCGATGTCTTGGCGTTGAATAAGGAAGAAATGCAGCAATTAGTATCGGGTGAAGATTTGGAGACTCTGGTGCGCCGTGGATTAAATTTGGTGCCAGTTGTCCTAGTGACTGACGGCGTAAATGGTTCTATGGCAAGTGACGGAAAGACTATCGTGCGAGCCTTAATGTACGACGACAGCCCTTCAATTGACAGAACGGGCGCTGGTGATGCCTTTGCGTCTGGATTTCTGAGTGAATGGGCGAGGAGCGGTAATTTGAAAAATTCTGTAATAATGGGTAGCGCAAATGCAAGTTCGGTTGTTATGAAAATTGGGGCGAAAGCTGGTATTTTATATTACGGCACACCACTTCATACTATGCCAATTCAAGAAAGGGAACTATAATGGCACAAAATCTAGGAAAATTATTAGGAGATGACGCTAAAAAACGCCGTGCCTTGACTGAACTTAGGCAGATGACGCGTGATGACAGTGACGTGCGATTAATTGCGGAAATACTGGCTAGGGCACATTCGATTATTCGCTCTTTAGGGCTTGACCCGACAAATGCAACGGCTGAGGAAATTTATCAATCTCTCATGGCTATTGCACCAAAAATAGATAAGTGGGCGCCATTTAAAGCTTCTGAGTGGGTGCTTCTGGATGTTGACGGTCAAGTGATATCGTTTAACCCGATTGACGTTGTGAATAATTATCATTGTCAATTACCTCTTGGTAGGCAGCAGACGACTCACGGTAAGCGGGGTTTGGGATTTGAAATTACCCGTCGCTATAAAAACCACCCGCGCACGCATAATCCTGCGGTTGAGCGAGTGGTTTGTCAGGGCGGAATCTGCTGGATTGAGCCAAAATCTAAGAAGTAAATTAGCGTTCGCAGCAGGTTCGTTGATTTTTGATAAGGTCAACTACCTCTGTAATATCTTCTGTGATTGTATAAATTTTCTCATCACCATCAGTAATTAGCTTATTCGGAAGTATGCTTTCGCAAACAAATTCATCCCACTTGTGCCAGAATTTTTTATCAAACAGAACAATTGGCACAGGGGTCATTTTTTTAGTTTGAGTTAATGTAATAATCTCGCAGATTTCATCCATGGTACCAAAGCCGCCTGGAAAACAGACGTAAGCATCCGCCAGCAGAGTCATAACAATTTTACGCGGCGCAAAGTGAGTAAAGGCGAAAGAGTCTGTTGTGTATTTGTTGAGCGATTGTTCGTGCGGCAAGCGGATATTAAAACCGATCGACTGCCCGCCGGCTTCTATGGCACCGCGGTTGGCTGCTTCCATGATTCCGCCACCACCACCGGTGATAATTGTATAGCCGTCTTTCGCTAACTGAAAGGCTAGGTCTTTGGCCTTCTGGTAATATTCGTTATCTTCGCTTATTCTGGCTGAACCAAAAAAGGTTACTGTTTTGTGATATTTTTGGAGAATTTCATAGCCGGCATGGATTTCTTCATCGACATTGCCCAGACGAAACATGGCTGCTTGGAGCTGCAGTTCGCGCGGAATACAAACATTTTTCGGAGTCATTATTATCCTTTTTATTCTAATTTTTAACTTTATTACTATATCATAAAATGGTTATGGCTGCAATGAATTGACGGCAGGCAAGTGGTAGTATAGAATCAAAGTCATAATCTAAATGGAGGGTTAAATATGGAGAATAAACCAACGGCTAATAAATGGTTGATTGCGACGGTGATTGTTATGGGGTTAGTTATTATTGGTCTGGTAACTTGGATTATTGTAGGAGCCCTGAATAAGGATAAGGGTGCTGATTCTTCTGTAAAAACTAGTGAGACAAAGAAAGAGTCATCTAGGTTGTCAGATAAGGCTCGCGAGGAAGGAGTAAAGCCGTCAGATGAATCTAAGAAAAAATATAAAGATTTTCGCACCGGCGGAGATGGTAGAGGCATTCGATTAACTTCAGTAAGTGATGTTGATAAGTTGGATATCGACGATTCTCTAAAGAAGTTCTTGAAATCTAAAGTTGGCCAGCCAATTCCAGAGCGCGAAGGTTACACTTATGAGCCTGTTATTGACCGCGCATACGGAAAATATGCGGCAGTTTATGGTTTGGCAAATGCCTATACGATAATTGGACCAAAAAATGGCACTGGCGAAATTGGTATAGTCGCAGGCACACAACAGAGTTATATACCATGTTCGGACCTAAAAGCTGCGCTAGTGCCGAGCCGGCTGGTTAATGGTAAATGTGAAGTTTCTGGCACGCCTCAAACTTACGAACAAGACTAGTTTTTATAAATATAGTAGAATAGAGAGGTGAATAAATTTCGCCTCTCTTCTTCGTACCAGCCGACCGGCGATCAGCCGACGGCGATTGCTCAGTTGGTGGCGGGGCTGGAGCGGGGCGAGCGTGAGCAGACGTTGCTGGGTGTGACCGGTTCGGGCAAAACATTTACCATGGCAAATATTATTGCCCGAGCCAATGTGCCGACGCTGGTGTTGGCGCATAACAAGACCTTGGCGGCGCAGCTGTTTTCTGAGTTTAAGGAGTTTTTTCCGGACAACGAGGTACATTATTTTGTCAGCTATTTTGATTATTACCAGCCGGAAGCCTACATTGCTAGTAGCGACACCTACATTGAGAAAGATTCGAAGATTAATGATGAGATTGATCGACTGCGGCATGCGGCAACCTCGGCGCTGTTAACGAGACGTGACGTTATCATCGTGGCCAGCGTGTCCTGTATTTATGGCATCGGTTCGCCGGAGACGTATGCTGATATGGCCATTCAATTGACGGTTGGCGAGCGGCGGGTTCAGGATAAGTTTATTCGCTTGCTGACTGATATTCAGTATAAGCGTAATGACATTGATTTTGCGCGCGGCACTTTCAGGGTGCGCGGCGACGTGGTGGATATTTTCCCAGCTGGGCAGGACACGGCGGTGCGAGTGGAGTTTTTTGGCGATGAAATTGAGAGACTAACGCGGATTGATCCGCTGACTGGCGAGATTTTGGATCAGCCAAAGCAACTGACGATTTTCCCGTCCAGCCACTATTCGACGCCGCGTGAACGAATTGAAAAAGCTATCATCGGTATCGAAAAAGAGTTTGACGAGCGGCTCAAATGGCTTGAGTCGCACGATAAGTTACTCGAGGCGCAGCGCCTCAGTCAACGCACCAAATATGACCTAGAAATGCTCAAAGAAACTGGCTTTGTCAAAGGCATCGAGAATTATTCGCGCTACCTGACCGACCGTGAACCGGGCGAACAGCCGGCGACCTTGATTGATTATTTTCCGGATGATTGGTTGCTGCTGGTCGATGAGTCGCATATGACCTTGCCGCAAGTGCGCGGTATGTATAACGGCGACCGAGCACGCAAGGAAGTGCTGGTAGAGCACGGGTTTCGTCTGCCGAGTGCGCTGGATAATCGCCCACTGAGGTTTGATGAGTTTGATCAGCATATTCATCAGGCGATTTATGTGTCGGCTACACCGGGTGACTATGAAATTGCTCATTCGCCGAAGCCAGCTGAGCAGTTGATTCGGCCGACGGGGCTGCTTGATCCGCCGATTGAGGTACGGCCGACCGAAGGGCAGGTTGATGATTT